>OIYF01000516.1_pt1 | contig 14696 bp, 16 predicted proteins | sample 1587971 | NCBI WGS metagenome assembly OIYF01 (sample SAMN03283248) | human gut metagenome | biome: human-associated habitat; material: feces | host: Homo sapiens | place: Peru | collected 2012 | reverse complement strand
AAGTCCGTTCTCTTTTCCACAAGCACATCGAAAGCCTTTTGGATGGAAAGCAACAACTGCTCGATGTCCTTGTTGGTCTCCACGGCTTCCTTGCTCTTGTTCTCCTTTGGCTGCTTTAGTGCTTTATGTTAATCGAAGTACAACCATCGCAATAATACTATTTATTTTACGTTCTTTTCAAAGAAAGGGGTTGGGCAATAGTGGCTTAAAGGCTAAAAGCACTACCTTTGCATATAATAATAAGTAACAACACGTTTAAGGTCACAATTTGTGATCTCAAATGGAAGAGGCGGCAACCGCTATTCAACTTTTGCTTTTACATAGCAAGGTGTGGCTATGCTTAGTAGTGTTCTTCGTTCACAAACAGCTATTGAGGTTAATATTCGGAAACAACAAAGAACTTACTTGTAAAGATAGAATAGTATATGAAAATATTGAATACTCGCATATTAAAGAAAGGCGTGATAACACTTAGTTTTTTGTGCTATCTTATAACCTGTGGGTTCGTACCATATTATTATGATGAAGCAACTAATCTTTGTTATGGTGATGGCCTTTTCAACTTGTTCTTTGGCTGGTTTTGTTTCGTATTTCCGGGAATATTTACGAAAATATATTCTTTAGCATGGTTTTCAAACATAACATACATTGTTGCTATAAGGCATCTAATAAAGGAAAATAGAAAACACTTCGTATTGTGGATTTGCATCACCATAATATTGAGTAGCCTTTTGATTATTTGTCCAAGAACAGAAACTGACACTTGGGGGAATATACACCATTTTACGTTGACGATAGGTTATTATTTGAGAATTATAAGTTTCTTTATTTTATTTGTTGGTGGAATATATGTCCTGTTTGTACAAAATAGGAAAGGGGATAAAAGGCTGATGAATGATGGACGGATGAAAAGCAAGCAGCAAATATTCTTTCTAACGAAAGCTGATATAGTCAAGATGATGTCTATGGTTGAAATAAGAATTCCAATAGAATATACCCTGATGGGGGCATTTAAACAGGAGGCGATAAGAAGAGAAAACACCATATCAAATTTTTCTAAACTTGGTCATACAGGCTATGCCAATTGGATTTCTTTGGATAATAGATACATGGTGCTCCCCTTAAATAATGAGGTGAAGTATAGAATTGTGAAACAAAGAAATGGCTCTTTTCATTACATCGTAGATCTTGCATCTAATCCTACAGGTGTAGAGTTAAGTACTGGAGGAATATACGACAATGCAGAAAATGTTTTAATCGCAGGTCGTGTTGCAGTCTTTACTGATAGCTCAATCGAAGCCATGCAAATCTATAAAGAAATATTGAGAGCTATGAATAAATGTTTTACCAGGAAAAATAACATCTTTGTATCTCAAGAGGTGTTATCTTTATTGGAAGATGGATGGCGATTAACATGTAATTATAATGCGCCTTGTGAAAATGATTTCAAATAATATATGTTGCAAATTTCAACTTTGCTATAAATAAACTTCGGAAGGAGAAATATGAATTCACTATGTTTATGTGTAAAAGAATAAAATTTTGGCTTTGCAAACTTCTCTATTCCCATAGAAAAAAGTCTTGTTGCATTTCCTTTTCATCAAAAGGTTTCAAGGTGATAACTCTCTATCGGATTTTTGAGGGATGCCAAGTAGAAGATAAACCAATTATCTTTCTTCCTGCTACAGCATCCGAGGAAGAATTGGCCAATGCGATATTTTTCTGTTTGGATAAAAGTAGTATGGTCATACGAACTTCAATAAATTCCACATCCGCTTATCTGAAGTTTATTAAAGAACGTTCGTTGAAAAGTTACTATCAACAATCCGTGGCTTGCATAGTAAAGTTGAATGTTCAAACAGGCATAATTCATTTAGAACTTTGGCAACAAGCTGATGATGGTAGAGGAATGACTCCTTGTCATGAACAGAGCCTTATGGCATTTGATGTAAAAGGCAATAGTCAACTTCTCGCCAAGTATGTCAAGGAAATCTTAAGTGAAAGATTAGCTTTGAAAAAGGATAAAGTAGCTATGGAATAAACAATAAAAATTGTAGAATGAGAATAAACAAATGAAACAGATTAAATTAGCTTTTATACTTTTAACAATAATAACAGACACGTTTAACATCATAGATAATCAATTAGAGCCATAACCGTAATGCACCTGCTTGGAATTTAGCTCTTTTAGTTACCTTGTTTCTTGTTACTATTAATTCAAGTAATTATGAACATAGGTACACATTTTAGCGGACAACCGATGTATGGGCAGATAATAGATTTGCTCAGCAAGAGATACTCCATTCGGTATGTGGCGAAGTTGAGTGGTAAAGGAGTAAGTACGGTACAACGAGTGAAGCAATTACTAACAGTACAATCATCGCAATAATACTATTGATTTTACGTTCTTTTCAAAGAAAGGGGTTGTGCAATAGTAGTTTAAAGGCTTAAAGCACTACCTTTGTACGCAATATAACAACAATACGTTTAAGCTCACAATTTGTGATTTTAAAAATAAAGATAGAAATATGGCGGACATAACGGAAAAGACAGAAAACGGCGAACTGGTCACAAATCGTGACCAGTTGGTTGTAGTAGATAATATAGAGTCTCTAATAAAAGTAATTAGAGGACAGCAAGTTATGCTTGACAAAGACTTGGCAACGCTATATGGTATAGAGACAAGAACTTTGAACCAAGCAGTCAAACGTAACATTCAGAGGTTCCTTTCTGATTTTAGGTTTCAGTTAACAATGGAGGAATGTTCAAAATCACAGATTGAGGAATATCATTCCTTCAGAGAAATTTAAAATAACAGGTATGAAATATTTAATGCAAATATTACTTGGTTTAATACTTTTACAACTGCTGCAATCATGTGATTACAGTAAGAGTCGCGATGTGTTGTGGATGAAAAAAAATTTTGAAAATAATGCAGAGCTTTTTTTTGATGTTACTAATTTGTTTAATAACTCTATTCCAATAAATTTAAAAAAAGAAAATTATGTTACTTTTAATATTAATGATAAAAATAATAGTGTTGATATTATTATAATAAGCAAAAAAGTAATTAATGGAGAAAGAGTCACTCAAAAAGCTAACTCACAAAGGTTAGATAACAAGAATTTTAATCTATTATTGAAAAACTTAGGATGGAACTATTCAAAAGTTGATTCAATACGAAATATGTTACAGAGGATAAAATGCAATACCATTAGAACCGTTGATTATAAATATTTTGATATTGAAATTTATAATAGCTCTAATTTATCGTATTCATATTTACATCTCAAACATAGTATAGAGTACCATAATATTAAAACAATATCAAATAACTCTAAATATGGAAATCTGTTTTCTATTTCTAACTAATAGCTTGTAGCCGAATAGTAAAAGAAATCAATTGCAAGCGTGTAAAAAAAGACTGAACAAAATGCAATGAATCAAAGAGGAGGTACACCATACCATTATAAAACAAGGGAAAGAACATACTTTTTTAAACATGTTGAAGACAAAAATAATTTGATAGATTTATCCATTGGCTGGCAGCTTTCGGCTGCCAGCCTAAACTCTACAATTTTTAACGGACTATTTTATGAAAAATGTAATGAAATTTAGCGGGTTTGGAGTATTGTTTCTTGTACTTGTTTTATTGTATCTTAGATACGATAAAACTGGGTATTATTATGGAGTAGAGTGTAGTTTTTGTAATAAAAATATGCCATATGGATTAACACCAAAAATCAATTTTGATTATCCTCAGAGCTTTTGTTTACTTGATGAAGACGGCTTTGAGTTAGTGGGTATTGGTTTTAGATACAAACAAAGCAGTTTTAGAATAAAGAATTTTTTGGGTTATGCTTATAATGATACTTCTGTATTACTGAAATGTACTGACAGTTTGAATAACATAAAATATTTAGTATCGTATGAAACAGGTTATAATAGAAACAAAGGACATCCTGACATATCATTTAAAGATATAGACAACGATGAATACAATAAGATTAAAGATAATTACCAATGTATTGAAATAGATGAGGAGAAAGCAAATACAATACGATTTATTAAGTTTTTGTACATAGTTGGAATCTTGCTATTACTTTTTATTATCGTTAGGAAACTATTAAGGTTTACGTGAATTATCCAATTGAGGAGATTCTGTTAAGAGTGTATCAAAAAAAATTTGAAAACTTACAATTTGTAATTTACATAGAGTATGAAATAAACTGTGTCAGGCTATAATAATTATAGTTTAACACAGTTTATTTACGTTTTACCCTTTTCTCTTTTTTAGAATGTAGTTTTTCCTAACCACTTTTTTAGGTTCGTTGCCAAACGAGTCTATAAAAATAATACTGTTGTCCTCCATCACCTTATAGAATATATTGTCCCCACTCGCAGGATGCACAAGCATCAATATGTTGCCGTCAAGCACTTGGAAAGAACCTTTTAACCTTTCCTGCTCGTTCTGCTTTTCTTTGAATGTCTGTATCAACAAGTAGGTACCATCAGCATTTAATGTGAGTGTTGTTTCAACATTAGGTGGTAACACACCGCAATATGTCCCAGCCACGGAATCCAAGCTGGCTCTATTTTATAAAACATATCATTCGATTTTAATTGAAATATATGCATGTCGCCAAGTTTTCTATGATGATTTAAATATAGCGTAATACGTATAAAACCATTGATAGATCAGTATTTTGAGATAATGCTGCAATTCTATGAAATAAAATCAAATGTCAATCGTTCTTTAGATAAAACATAAAATAAAGGACGTATGAAAGTATCAACAAAACGAGGCTATAAACCGCCTTAAAATTCGCCAGGGCTTATCAGAGGATAATACCCACATATAAACTATTGGGATTTCACAAAAGGCAAACGAAATGCAGGTGGTATTAGTGGTGCTGAGCCTATAAAGAAATAAAATATGGAAAACTTTAAAATTGATTTATTTGAAAAAGAAACGGGGGAGTTATTTCCCTCGTTTCAAAAATTGAATCAAACAGACTGTAATATATGCTACCAACATTTTCGAAAGAATATTAAAGTATATGATTTACATGAGTCTGTTTTTGATAATTTTCAATCAAATGGTTCTTTTATTGAAAAGTATAATGCACTTGATGACCACTTTTCATTATTAGAATTATTTGCAGATTTGAATTTATGTTGTGATGTTATCTGTATTAATTGGGATGAGTTTAAAACAATAGATGTATTCCGTACAATAGATTTATATAATTATTTTAGTGATATATGGTTTCCTTCCGCAGATAATATAATAGTATTTCCCAGGAATATGACTATATTTATTATGATTAGGCATGATGGTGCAATCTATTATGTCAAATGTGATTAAATAATTGTAGAACTACCATATATAGAGAAACTTTTAATGAGTGAAACGCTGTTTCCAAAAATCATCTTTCTACAAAGGAATCAGCGAGCTGTTGGACAACAAAGAATAATTCGTCAACAACCAGTCATACAGACACATACAGCACTTCCATATAAGGAAGCCCCGACAAGGCTTCCTTATTTGTACGCTCGGCATGAGCATCATCTAACGGGTGCAAGTCCATAGTAAGCCCTAATAGCGGGAATTGTATAGCCAATAGCAAGGGTGTCCACTGCGAGGTGGAATCTGAAAGAAGCTGGCGGCAAACATTCGAAAGAGGAATATGACAACAGAATCATGGAAGCGAATGCGACAAACGTGGGAGCGAAAAAAGAGAAAAAACAGCAGAAAAAGGAGCTTTTCAATGGGAACTTGTACCTACACAGTTTGAATTAGAAGATGAGAATAAGACGAATCTCTCTAAATTCGCTAATGATATACGCCAATCTGATAGAGTAAAGCTGCATATCAAGCAGCTCGACAATATGGAAATTGGCGAACAGTATCACCTTCTTGACGGCAACAAGATGACTAATCTTGGTGTCTTATGGATTGGTACAGCCAAACAGCGTAGCCGCATTTGCTATCCTATCACTGTGCAATATATCGTATATGACGACTTGGAGAACAAGACCAACAAATTGGAATGGCGTGACAACACACGTAATCCGAAAGAACTGTTGGAAGACATTATGGACAAGGCTGTAGAGTTGACCTATAGCTATGAGATGCCTAACGGACTCTTCCGTAAGACTGTACGTTATTATAACGAGAACTTAATCAGAGAGTTGCTTGTTAACAGTTTGGCTCATAGCTCAAGAACCATCTCTAACGACATCACAATCAAGGTATATCCAGGTTATATCTGCATCTCCAATCCTGGTGGACTCCCTTTAGGTGTAACCAAAGACAACATCCTTCATACCAAGCACAGACGTAATCCGAATATGATTGAGATACTGACTGCACTTGGATTGATGGAAGGTAAGGGCTCTGGCTATGACTTGATTTATGAGTTGGATGCAGTTGAAGCAAAGAAGCAACCAGAGATAGAATCAACTTTCAATACTGTCACTGTATATCAAAGTGCAGAGATTACGGATAAAGAAGTTGTTCGCCTGATGGATTATGTTGACCATAATTATCAGCTTTCCCAAAAAAACAAGATAGCTTTCGGTATTATAGCCAGAGAGAAACGCATTGCGACAACGGACTTATCTAAGACTCTTCAACTCACTGCGGAAGAACGACTTAGAAGCTATGTGGACAATTTAGATAAGAATCACTTAATAACAAAAAGTGGTGCGACAAAAGGGGCATACTATCAAGTCAACCCTACACTATTAACGAATGCAAAATCCAATATTGTCACAACGCTAAAAACAATAGAACCATATGTTCTGAAAGCCCTTATCAAAGAGGACTTACGCAGACATCCTATGAGCAAAATTTCTGAAATAGCAAGTAGAATACCTGATGTTGAAATCAAAGAAATTCGCAAGCTTGTTTACTCTATGGTCGGAACCGAAATAGCAAAGAAAGGCGCTCGCGTAGATTGTAGATACTATTTAATTTAATGGCTAATAAAAAAATAACCGAAAAATAAATTTTTGTTAATAGATTTATATCAAACTGATTATCAAGAAGATGCATTTTTCTTATCATTTTATTTTTATCCGAAATACAGAAAATAAAATGATAAGAAAAAGACATCTTATTTTAGGCAATATAAGAAAAGTCGTTGTTTATACATTTCACTCTTCTTGAATGTCTATATACCTTGCAACATAGCAAATTAACCCACATTGCAGCAGAACTTATAGTAGAAAGAGCCAATGCAGAGAAAGAGCATATGGGACTGACCACTTGGGATGATGCGACAATATATACAATCGAAAAAAGCACCATACATAGAATGATTTAACAAGGAAAATCCTCTCCTATACGTTAAATCTTTTTAAAAGTGAGGCATTTCGGCACAGATAGATTTGTTATTCGATAAATATTATGTAATTTTGCACCCCGAAAGCCCAGAAAAGGGCAATAATTACAGAAAAGTTTAGTTCGTTGGGGCTCGAAAAAGAGCTGGCACGAAGCCAGACGCCTCGCGGAAAAACCCGTTTATAAAATAAAAAATGTACGCAATCGTAGAAATTAACGGTCAGCAGTTCAAGGCAGAGGAGGGCAAGAAGCTCTTCGTACATCACATCAAGGATGTAGAAGCTGGCAAGACTGTTGAATTCGACAAGGTGCTGCTCGTTGACAAAGACGGCGCAGTGACAGTCGGTGCACCTACAGTAGAGGGTGCGAAAGTAGTAGTAGAAGTAGTGAACCCACTCGTAAAGGGTGACAAGGTCATCGTCTTCAAGATGAAGCGCCGCAAGGACTATCGCAAGAAGAACGGTCACCGTGCACAGTTCACTGAGGTAACAATCAAATCTGTAATCGCTTAAAATTAGGAGGAATTAGAAATGGCACATAAAAAAGGTGTTGGTAGTTCTAAGAACGGCCGTGAATCAGCTTCACAAAGATTAGGCGTTAAGATCTGGGGTGGTCAGTCAATCATCGCAGGTAACATCATCGTTCGCCAGCGTGGCAACAAGCACTTCCCAGGTGAGAACGTAGCTCAGGGTAAGGACGACACACTGTATGCTTTGGCAGACGGTATCGTTTACTTCCACAAGGGCCGCAAGGACAAGAGCACAGTATCTGTTCTCTCTCCAGAGGTTTACGCTGAGAAGACTAAAAAAGCTGACGCTTAATTAAAAAGTAAACAAACTATTCCAAACAAACATATGAAGCCTGTTCTCTTATCGAGAGCAGGCTTTCTGCTTTTTTAACGAAAAACACGTTTAATTCCACCCAAACATTCACTTTTTCTCGCCTTTTATTGTGCTATAAGAAATATTTTTTGTAATTTTGCCTTCAAATAGTAAATCAATTTATAAATAGTTATCTTATGCTTACACTTAAACTTATCAGCGAAGAGACTGAACGTGTAATTAAAGGTCTTGAGAAAAAGCATTTTCCTAATGCCCGCGAGGCCGTAGAGAAAGTTTTGGAGTACGACAAGATCCGTCGTGAAGCCCAGCAGAAACTGGACACCAACAAGCAACAGGCCAACCAGTTTGCCAAGCAGATTGGTGCTCTGATGAAGGAAGGAAAGAAAGAGGAAGCCGAATCCGCCAAGGCGCAGGTTGCCAATCTGAAAGCAGACGGCAAGGCCTTGGAGGAAATCATGGAGAAGGCTCAGCAAGATATGACCAATGTACTGCTCGAAATCCCTAACATACCTTGCGACGAGGTACCTGAGGGTAAGGATGCGGCAGACAACGTAGTGGTAAAGGAAGGCGGCGAGAAGCCTAACCTGAGTCCTGACGCACTCTGCCACTGGGACTTGCTGAAGAAGTACAACCTGGTAGACTTCGACCTGGGTGTGAAGATTACCGGTGCAGGCTTCCCTGTATATATCGGCAAGATGGCCCGCTTCCAGCGCGCTTTGGAGGCTTTCTTCCTCGACGAGGCACGCAAAAGCGGATACTTGGAGATACAGCCTCCTTACGTTGTCAACGAGGCTTCGGGTCTGGGTACAGGTCAGCTGCCTGATAAGGAAGGCCAGATGTATCATGCCAACCTCGACAACCTGTTCCTCATCCCTACTGCTGAGGTTCCTGTCACCAACATCTTCCGCGATGTGATCCTCGACGAGAAGGATCTGCCTATCAAGCGTTGCGCTTACTCTGCTTGTTTCCGCCGCGAGGCTGGCAGCTACGGTAAGGATGTTCGTGGTCTGAACCGTCTGCATCAGTTTGACAAGGTAGAGATTGTACGCATCGACAAGCCTGGTCACTCTTACGAGTCATTGAAGGAAATGCTCGACCACGTAGAGGGCTTGCTCAAGAAGCTGGAGTTGCCTTATCACATCCTCCGTCTCTGCGGTGGCGATATGAGCTTCACCTCTTCTATCTGCTACGACTTCGAGACATGGAGTGCCGCCCAGCAGCGATGGTTGGAGGTTTCTTCAGTTTCCAACTTCGAGAGCTATCAGGCCAACCGTCTGCACTGCCGTTACCGCCATGCTGACGACAAGAAGATAGAGCTCTGCCACACCCTGAACGGTTCGGCTCTGGCTCTGCCACGCATCGTAGCCTCTATCCTGGAGAACAACCAGACTCCTGAGGGCATCCGCGTACCAAAGGTATTGGTACCATACTGCGGATTCGAGATGCTTGACGACAAGAACTTTGAATAAAAAGTTTCGTCATATTTCACAGACTCTCTGACCGGCAACGCTGCTGGCCAACAATATGAAGTACGAGGATAACATTGGTTGCAGAAATGCTGCCAACGTTATCCTTTTGCTTTTAAAATGAGTTGTCCCTTTCGAAAATTATTAGAGAAGTAAAGGGAAGATAGAACTTGATAAAGTTCAACAGTCGAATACAAAAACATAAATAATAACCCAAACCAACTAAAAAACCCAAAGAAACAGAATGAACAAGATTATCAGAAAAATACAATATTCCGAGAAGGTTTATCGTTTCGACGTAGAGGCGCCTCTGATTGCCAAAAGCCGTAAGGCTGGCAACTTTGTCATCATCCGAGTAGATGCCAACAGTGAGCGAATGCCACTGACCATCGCAGATGCCGACATAGAGAAAGGCACCATCACACTGGTAGTACAGAAAGTGGGACTCTCCTCCACCAAGCTCTGCAACCTGAACGAGGGAGATGAGATCCACGACGTGGTAGGCCCCTTGGGCAACCCTACGCACATAGAGAACTTCGGAACAGTGCTCTGCGCAGGAGGCGGTGTGGGCGTAGCTCCTATGCTGCCTATCATCAAAGCTCTGAAAGCTGCCGGCAACCGGGTTCTCTCGGTGATAGCCGGACGAAGCAAGGACCTTGTCATCATGGAAGATGAGGTACGCGCATCAAGCGACGAGCTGATCATCATGACCGACGACGGCAGCTATGGCGAGAAGGGTGTGGTAACTGTAGGAATGGAGAAACTCATCCAGCAGGAACACATCGACAAGGCTTTCGCCATCGGTCCTCCTATCATGATGAAATTCTGCTGTCTGCTGACACAGAAGTACAACCTGCCTACAGATGTGTCGCTCAACACGATCATGGTGGACGGAACTGGTATGTGCGGTGCCTGCCGACTCACCATCGGTGGCAAGACCAAGTTTGTGTGCATCGATGGTCCTGAGTTTGACGGTGCCCTGGTAGACTGGGACGAGATGTTCAAACGCATGGGAACCTTCAAGGATGTGGAGCGCGAGGAGATGGAACACTTCGAGGAACATCTCGCCACTGTGGAAGCAGCCAAGAAGAAAGAGAGCACAGACGTGACAATGGATGTGGAGCCTACCAACGAGAGCGTGGCAGAGCTGACCAACCGTGACGCTGAGTGGCGCAAGGCACTGCGTGCCTCCATGAAACCCAAGGAGCGTACAGCCATAGAGCGTGTGAAGATGCCTGAGCTCGACCCCGTATACCGTGCCACTACCCGTACTGAGGAGGTGAACATCGGTCTTACCAAGGAGATGGCTCTCACCGAGGCCAAGCGCTGTCTGGACTGTCCTAAACCTTCCTGTATGGAGGGATGCCCTGTAAACATCAACATTCCTTCGTTTGTCAAGAACATAGAACGCGGTCAGTTCCTGGCTGCCGCCAAGGTACTGAAGAACACCTCTGCCCTGCCTGCTGTCTGCGGACGTGTATGTCCACAGGAGAAACAGTGCGAGAGCCGTTGCGTGCACCTGAAGATGAACAAGCCAGCCGTAGCCATAGGTTATCTGGAGCGCTTTGCTGCCGACTATGAGCGCCAAAGTGGAAACATATCCATCCCAGAGAAGGATCCTGCTAACGGCATCAAGGTGGCTGTAGTGGGCTCGGGTCCTGCGGGTCTGAGCTTTGCAGGAGACATGGCTAAGAAGGGATTCGACGTCACTGTGTTCGAGGCACTGCACGAGATTGGCGGTGTGCTGAAATATGGTATTCCTGAGTTCCGTCTGCCCAACGCCATCGTGGATGTAGAGATAGAGAACCTGCAGAAGATGGGTGTGAAGTTTGTTGCCGACTGTATCGTGGGCAAGACCATCGGTGTGAAAGAACTGGAGAAGCAGGGCTTCAAGGGCATCTTCGTTGCTTCGGGAGCTGGTCTGCCCAACTTTATGAACATTCCTGGCGAGAATGCGCTCAACATCATGTCGTCCAACGAGTATCTCACCCGTGTCAACCTGATGGACGCTGCCAATCCTCATACAGATACCCCTATCAACTTAGGCAAGAATGTAGTTGTGGTAGGCGGAGGCAACACTGCCATGGACAGCTGCCGCACAGCCAAGCGCTTAGGTGCCAACGTAACATTGGTTTACCGTCGTTCGGAGGCAGAGATGCCGGCCCGTCTGGAAGAGGTGAAGCATGCCAAGGAAGAGGGTATCACCTTCCTCACACTGCATAATCCAAAGGAGTATGAGGCCGACGAGAAGGGAGCCGTGAAGTCTGTCATCCTCGACGTGATGCAGCTTGGCGAACCTGACGCCAGCGGACGTCGCCGTCCTGAGGCTACAGGCGAGACCATCAAGCTGGAGTGCGACCAGGTGATTGTGGCAGTGGGTGTGAGTCCTAACCCTCTCGTGCCTCAGAGCATCGAAGGTCTGGAGTTAGGCCGCAAGAATACCATTGCCGTCAACGAGCAGATGCAGAGCTCACAGCCTGCCATCTATGCCGGCGGTGACATTGTGCGCGGTGGTGCTACTGTTATCCTCGCCATGGGTGATGGCCGCAAGGCTGCTCTCAACATGGCACAGCAGCTGAAGCCAGAAGCATAACAGCAGGAAGAAAATACGACAGCTGAAACGAAAGTACGACAGCTGAAACGAAAGTACAACAACTGATAAAAGAATAAAAAAGGGCGATTGCCATTTCCTTTACGGATAATGAGCAATCGCCCTTTAACTTTTTCAACTTCCCATTTGCGAAAGTTGAAACCTAAATTATTTCCAAGGATTCTCTGTTGGGTAAGGCAAGCTTGCTGGCTGGTTGTAAGCAATGTCCTTAATGCCCAAGAACTTGAAGGCCTCGAAGAGTGTCTTGCCTACATGAGAGAAGGCTACGGCACCATGATGAGGATAACCCTTCTGGATCAATACGTGACGATAGAAGCGACCCATCTCTGGAATAGCGAAGATACCGATACCACCGAAAGAACGTGTAGGAACATCGAGCACCTCGCCCTCAGCGATGTAAGAACGCAAGTTGCCCTCTGAGTCGCACTGCAGACGATAGAATGTGATGTCGCTGGCAGCAATGTCACCCTCCAAAGTACCACGGGTGAAGTCTGGCTTGCCACCATTCTCCAACAGACGGTTCTGGATGAGCTGATACTTGATGGCACGTGTAGAGCACATCTTGCACTGAGGTGTGTTGCCACAGTGGAAGCCCATGAAGGTATCTGTCAACTTATAGTCGTACTTGCCAACAATATCCTCATCGTAGATATACTGAGGAACAGAATTGTTGATGTCGAGCAATGTCACAGTATCATCAGAAGCACACATACCGATGTACTCAGAAAGAGCACCATAGATGTCCACCTCGCAGGCTACAGGGATGCCACGGCTTACCAGACGGCTGTTGACATAGCAAGGCTCGAAACCAAACTGGCTTGGGAATGCAGACCAGCACTTGTCGGCAAAAGCTACATACTGGCGAGAGCCCTTGTGATTCTCAGCCCAGTCGAGCAATGTGAGCTCAAACTGTGCCATACGACGGCTCAGGTCAGGATAGTACTTACCCTCGCCCATCTCGGCTGCCATATCCTTGCAAACGTCGTCGATACGTGAATCGTTCTCGTGCTCTTTGTAAGATACGAGCAAGTCAAGCTCTGAGTTCTCCTCTATCTCTACACCCAGTTCGTACAAGCCCTTGATAGGAGCGTTGCAAGCGAAGAAGTCCTGAGGACGTGGACCGAAGGTGATGATCTTCAAGCCCTTCAGACCGAGGATGACACGAGCTACAGGAACGAAGTCGGCAATCATCTTAGCCACTTCGGCTGCTGTACCTACTGGATACTCTGGGATATAACCCTTGAGATGACGCATACCCAGGTTGTAAGAGCAGTTGAGCATACCGCAGTAAGCATCACCACGACCATTGATCATGTCGCCATCACCCTCGGCAGCAGCAACAAACATACAAGGACCATCAAAGTTCTTGGCAATGAGTGTCTCTGGTGTCTCAGGACCGAAGTTGCCAAGGAAGACCACCAAGGCGTTGCAGCCCTGTTCCTTTACCTCAGCGATAGCCTTGAGCATATCTTTCTCATTCTCAACTGTTGTCTGGCAGTTGAAAATTTCTCCTTTGTATTCTTTTACGATGTTTTCACGGCGCTGAGTAGAAAGCGCGATAGGGAAACAGTCACGGCTTACGGCGATAATACCCAGCTTAACCTGTGGAATGTTAGAACTTACCATAATAGTATTGTTTTTGTATATTTATAAATTAGATTTGTTTGCTTAGTACATTCAATTAGTGTTCACAAAAATACAATATTTATTTGTACCATGCAAATGTTTTAAGATTATTTATTCAAGTTTCTTCAAATACTCAGCGCACATTTCGGCACAGCGTTCTCCGTCGACTCCTGCCGACACGATGCCTCCTGCATATCCTGCGCCTTCACCACAGGGGAAGAGTCCCTGCAGACGTACATGCTGCAAGGTGTCGCGGTCGCGAAGAATACGGACGGGCGAAGAGGTACGGGTCTCCATGGCGATGAGCGTGGCCTCGTTGGTGAGGAAGCCATGCGCATTCTTGCCGAAGGTCTTGAAACCTTCCTGCAGACGCTTGCTCACAAAAGAGGGCATCCAGAAATGGAGCGGACTGCTGATTAGGCCAGGGGCATAACTGCTCTTGGGAAGGTCGTAGCTCAAACGGTTGTTCACAAAGTCGGCCATGCGCTGGGCTGGTGCCGTCTGCTTCATATTGCCCTGCTGCCAGCACTGCTTCTCCACGATTTGCTGGAAATGCATCATCGTGAGAGGTGAATCGGGACTCAGGACTTCCTCTTCTGCCGAGGATGAGAGAGAGGCATCCGACTGTAATATAGCCTGGTGTTCCTGGACAAAAGATGCCACATCCTCAGGATGGGTCTCTACCACCATGCCCGAATTGCTCCATGCCGTACCTCGGTTGCTTGGACTCATACCGTTGACCACAAGCTGCTGAGGTCCGGTAGCGGCAGGGATGACAAATCCACCGGGACACATACAGAAAC
>OIYF01000515.1_pt1 | contig 14724 bp, 19 predicted proteins | sample 1587971 | NCBI WGS metagenome assembly OIYF01 (sample SAMN03283248) | human gut metagenome | biome: human-associated habitat; material: feces | host: Homo sapiens | place: Peru | collected 2012 | reverse complement strand
CAAGCCATGGAACAACGGTTGAAACACCCGCTTTTTGGTTACTTCCTGCCGTCTGATGCCTATTACCAGCGCATCATTGAATGGCAGACGACCCGTCATGACTGGCCGGAACTGACACGGGACATGATCGGTTACGAAAACGGCGTCCACGGCGGCATTACCAGCACCATCCAGGTACTGACTGAACCGGGCGATGCTGTCTTGGTCCACAGCCCGACATATCCCGGCTTCATCGGGGACCTGAGCAACACCGGCCGGCACGTCGTCTTTAGCCCCCTTCGCAAAGAACAGGGCATTTGGCGCATGGATTTCGCCGACATGGAAGAAAAAATCAAGAAGCACCATGTCCACCTGGCCATTTTCTGCTCACCTCAGAACCCGACAGGCCGCGTGTGGGAACGCTGGGAAATCGAACAGGCCATGGCCCTTTTCAAAAAATATGATGTCTTAGTCATCAGTGATGAAATCTGGTCGGATATCATTTTCCAAGGCCACTGCCATATCCCGACGGCAGCCGTCTCCGAAGACGCCCGCCAGCGTACGGTCGCTTTCTATGCTCCGTCCAAAACCTTCAACCTGGCCGGGCTGATCGGCAGTTACCACATCATCGCCAATCCGCTCTTGCGAGAAAAGATTACACAGCATGGACAACGGACCTGTTATAACGAAATGAACGTCCTTTCCATGCACGCCCTGATTGGTGCCTATAGCCAGGACGGACATGAATGGACCGACGAATTGAACCAGGTCCTGGAAAGCAACTGCCGTTATGCTGTCCAGTACATCCAGGACCATTTCCCGGGCTGTCAGGTCAGCCTGCCGCAGGGGACTTACATGCTCTTCGTCGAATGTGGGGAATACTTGAAAGCCAACCAGATGACCTTGCCGGAACTCCTAAAAAAAGCCTGGGACGTCGGCGTCGCCTGGCAAGATGGTCGGAAATTTGCTTGGAAAGACGCTATGCGCCTGAACCTGGCCTTGCCCCGGACCCGCCTGGAAGAAGCCATGAGACGCTTGTCGGAATACGTATTTTAGAAGATAGGGAAAATAATGCCAAAAAGGGGATTTTTTTGATGAAGTGTCGCCACACACTCATGACTAAAGTTACGAGTGTGCGGCGACACTTCATTAAACTTCTCAAGAATCTCCCGCTTTTTTGAACAAAAAAGTAGTTGGTGTATTGGCCACGGTGAGCGAAGACGGTCCTCAGACCAGAGCTTTTCAGGCATTATGGGCAGAAACTGGCAAGGTCTATTTTTGCACAGGAGCACAAAAGCCTGTCTATAAGCAGCTGACCGGCACACCTAAAGCCTCTTTCTGCATTGAAAACAAGTTTTCTCCCGTCATGTCCTTCAACGGGGATGTGGTTTTTGAGGAAAATCTGGAATACAAGGAAAGAGCCTTCCAAATCCTGCCCATGCTGAAAAAGATGTATCAGGAGCCGACTAATCCGTTGTTCAAGGTGTTTCACATCAATATCAAGAAGATACGGACGTTCAGCTATGCTGAAGGGCCGAAGGAGTATAGTTTGGAATGAGCTGTTTTTTAGGTAAGATAAGTTTTTAGCATTCGTTGAACCGCCGCTTCTATATCCATTTTCCCCTCGCTGAGACACCACTCGAAGATACAGCCCTTTACAATCGTGCAGATATCCGCGCTCATTTGGTGGATATCTGCATTTTTTTGTATGCAGCCTTCTGCCTGTGCCGTGACAAGTTCCCGCTCACATCTGGCCATGACCGTTCCAGCGGCAAACTTCCCGTCTTTTTCTCCCATATAGGTGTGGAGTGCCTGATTGTCCGGCGTGTAAAAACTACGCATAAAAGCTATGCCAAGGTTCATGTACTTCCGGATAAGGAGCATATATAATTCTGCTATGCGTCCGGCAATATCGGAGGGTGGAGCCGTAAGCTCGACTGTCTCGAAGGAGATCCCTCGCACAAAGTGCATCATCAGGTCATCCTTATTACGGAAGTGATAATAAAATGTTCCCGTGGCAATATCCGCTTTCTCGCAGACACGTCGCACCGTGATACAGTCCGCGCCTTGTTCCTCGATAAGGGCTATGGCCGCAGCTATGATTTTTTCCTTATTTTCTTCGGGATTGTCCTTTTTAGGAGGACGACCACATTTTTTCATGTCGCTTACCTTCTTCAAAATTATTTTTAGAACACGCTCTATTTCTATTGACATTATATACTGCCCTGTGTATAATTGCAATATCGAACAAGTTCTATATATTGCTAGGGAGGTACGGAAAATGAAAATCGAATTATGGTCGGACTACGCCTGTCCCTTCTGCTATATCGGTGAGAAGCGGCTGGAAAAGGCCTTGGCGGAAATTGACGGCGGAGATAAAGTGGAAATCGAATTTAAGAGCTTTGAACTTGACCCTTATGCCAGCCGGGAGGTCGTTTCCTCTACGGTGGATCGTTTTGCCGCGAAGTATTATCTGAGCAAAGAGGAGGCAGCAGCGCGTATTGAAGCCATCTCTCGCATGGGCAGGAGTGAGGGAATCGACTTTCGCTACGTCTCTACACGTTACACCAACACCTTTGACTCCCTGCGTCTCACGAAATATGCCCAGGAAAAAGGGAAAACAGGAATTATCACGAAGTTATTTGATGCTTACTTCACCAAGAATCTGAAACTCAGCGACCATGATGTGCTGACACAAATCGCAGGCGAATGTGGCTTGGACAAGGACGAAGTGACTGCAGTGTTGTCCAGCGACCGATACGCCGATGAGGTACGTGCCGATGAGCAGGAAGCAATGGAGCACGGCATTCACGGCGTACCCTATTTCCTTATCAACGGCAAGTACACGGCATCAGGTGCACAACCGACGGCCATGCTGAAAGAATCCATCGAAAGGATACTGGCTGAGGAAACGTCAGCGGCAACATCATTAGATGGCATGGTCTGCGGGGCGGATGGCTGCCATTTTGTGCAGTAAGGCGGGGGAGCATCATGATTTTATCGTTGCCCGTGACAGGCGTTTTTAACACCAATGCCTACTTTTATATTGATGATGCCACAGGACACGGCTTTTTGCTCGACCCCGGTGCAGAAGCAGATACTCTTTTAGCCGTTATTCGACAAAGAGGATTCGTCATCGAAAAAATTCTGCTCACCCATGGACATTTCGACCACATGGGTGCCGCAGCGCAAATCCAGGATGCACTGTCCATCCCTATCTGTATGCACGAGAGAGGGCGGGAATATACAGAGAATCCTCGTTGGAATCTCTCGGAAGGTTGCGGGCTATATATCAAACTGGATGATGTGAGCTATTTGCCGGATGGGAGCAGGATTGCCCTCGAAAGGAATCCTGTATTTTCTTTGACCATGCACTACGTTCCCGGTCATACTACGGACAGCGTATTCTATTATAGCGCCAAGGACAATGTGGCCTTCGTGGGTGATTCCATTTTCAAGAACAGTTTCGGGCTGACACATTTTCCCGGTGGGGATGAGCAAACATTGATGCAGAGTATCACACAGCGTATACTGAAACTGCCGCAGGAAACCGTCTTGCTGTCCGGACATACGGAACCGACTACGGTGGGGGCAGAACGGGAACGCTCGTGGTATGCGCCATTTTTAAACTGATTTAGGGGAGGAAGACAGAGTGGAAGAAAAATACGAGCTGGCAATGAAACCTATGACCATAGGGAATTTGACATTAAAAAAACGTATCGTTATGCCGCCCATCGCAACCTATCAAAGTACAGAGGACGGAAAAGTAACGAGCAAAATGCTGGAGTACTACGGAATGCGGGCAACAGGCAGCAATCTCGCCATGATAATCACGGAACACAGCTACATTGATATTCGCGGCAAGGCGCGAAAGAACCAACTCTCCATCTCCTCCGATGAGGATATTGAGGGATTGAAGCGGCTGGTGGATACCATCCATCAAGGCGGTGCAAAAGCAATAGCGCAACTGAATCATGCCGGCAGTGCCGCACCCTCTGATGTTACAGGAGAAAGGGCAGTAGCTCCGAGCAGCGTGATCCTCCCCGTCTCGCCGATGATGGGTGACGGAACTGCACCGGAAGAATTGACCGTATCGCAGATTGCTGAAATTGTGGAGCAATTCGCCTGCGCTGCTAAGAGAGCAAAGGCGGCGGGATATGATGGTGTTGAAATCCACTCTGCTCATGCTTATTTGCTGAACCAGTTTTATTCGCCGCTCACCAATCATCGAGAGGATGACTACGGCGGTGACATAGAAAGGAGGCTGCGGATTCATCGGGAGATCATTCAATCTGTTCGTAGTGCCGTCGGCAAAGAATTTATGCTTTCCCTTCGTTTAGGTGGCTGTGACTACGCTGAAGGCGGCAACACGATTGAAGACAGTGTATATGCCAGCAAGGCATTGGCCGATGCCGGAGTGGATATGCTTAACATCACCGGAGGAATGTGTCGCTACACACGGCAAGGGCATAACGAGCCGGGTTATTTTCAGGATATGTCGAGTGCTATAAAAAAAGCTGTCTCCATTCCCGTCATGCTGACGGGGGGAGTTAAGACCTTAGAAGATGCAGAAACTCTCCTAAAAAATAATACTGCGGACTTGATTGGGGTTGGCAGAGAGATTTTGAAGAATCCGTACTGGCTAATGGAACAAATGGAAAAGTGACAGAACTTGTCCAATTTAGGGGGTGCAAATGCACCTCCCTTCTCTTTTCCTCAAAGTCTTGTCCCGTGCGGCTTCCGAGGAATACTCTCTTAACGATAGGCAGGGGGGCAAGGGGGTTCATCAGGACACTTGAGGCACAGGGGGAGCCTGTGGCAGAGTTCGACGAGCGGCTGTGGGGAGCAATGATGGACTATGTGACGGTGGGTGCGGATGGCGGCATGACGGTGGTGTTCCGGGATGGGACGGGGATACATACTTGAGAAATGTTATGGTACATGGCTTTGGCTTTACATCAAATCCCCTTATCATAACCATTTGATTATAGCAACCAACGAAATAGATATTTCCCTTCTGCGCCTTCCTTCTGTATAATGAAATCAACAAAGCAAGAAGGGAGGAAATGCGGTTATGAAAAATTTGTCGGCAGAAACATGGAGTCTTGCCCTTTGTATCGCCATTCTTCCGCCAATATGGGCGGTCTTGGCACCTTATCTCAGTGTCGATGTGGGGGCGGTTGCTCTGATTTGCGCCGGATTGTATGTCACCAATGGCAACAATCTGATGGATGCTCCCAAGATAACCATTGGATTCTTGCTGGGGGATCTTTGGGGATGGCTGGCAGTGAATGTTATGCAAAATTCCTCTTGGAACGCAGATGTCACCACCTTCATGACGTTGTTTTTGCTAGGTGGCGCAGCGGTCATCATAGCGGCTATGCGTTCAGAAATAATACATTGTCCGTCATGGCTTTGCGGCTGGGCAATCACCCTTACGGTGCTGTCACCCCTTGAACAAGGCTTGCAAGGCAGCTATGCCATACAGATAGCCGTGGCAATGGCAGTCGGCGTTTGGTATGTCGGTGCCTTTCTTAATGCAGTGCAGCAGTGCATCCTGCGTTTTACGGAAGGACATATTTCAAATAACATGACGTTTGCAGGGAGGAAATCATCATGAAACTGTTTTTGGGCAAAAAGGTCGGCGTGAGCAAAGAGGAGAAGGCACTTTCTTATTACAAATTCTTTGAGCGGGATATGGCGAACATCCCGGCGGAGAAAATCGCTCTTCTGGATGCGCCGCAGGAAAAGTCCGCTGTGCCTTTTGAAGAGAAAAACCTCTATTTGGCAGGGAAAGACAAGGACTATGCTCAGGTTGGCTACGGCACGGCGGCAAACGGCACCGGCTTTGTCTGCAACGAAACCTATATGCCAGGTGTCACACCGGAAATGCTGGACTGGTGGTTCCCGTGGCACAGCGTAGGATCGGATTTGCGCTATAAGATTTGGGATCCAGAAGACCATTATTTTGCTCGCGCCGATAAAGCGGATTATGTTTGTGACCCCAATGTGCCGGTCAACGAAAAGACATGGGGAGTTAATCATTATATTTTGGAGGATGTGGGTGGTGGCCCCGGCTTTTTGAAGATCTGCTTCAAAAGCCCTGCTGATTTTGGCTTTGACACGTCCCTGATTGGCAAGGAAAACTGCGCATCCCTTGTTTGCGGTATCGGTGATGGCTCCTGCGCAGCGGCTATGGTGCATAAATGGTATCCTTATCAGGACGGCGTGATGCTGTGTTCCCGTTTTTGGATCGGCTACGGCGTGGTGGACGGGGAGATTCGCTGCACTCTGCCCGAGGGTGCGAAAGTTCCCGTGGAAGTGTCCAAGGGCTTATTTGCCCATAATATCAAAGAGTTTACCAATCTGGCTGCAATCCTGCCGGAAGTTTACGCCGAGAACAAGGATAATTTCTGAACATGAACATTCAGCAGCTAAGACATTTCCTCGTCTTGGCCGATACATTGAGTTTTACCAAGACAGCGGAAAAATACTATATTTCGCAAACGGCGGTTTCCAATCAAATCAAAGCCTTAGAGGAAAAACTGGGCGTGCAGCTTTTTCAGCGGGATAATCGAAAGGTTCTTCTCACCCCGGCAGGAAAAGTCTTTGTCAAGGAAGCCAAAAGCATTATCACGAGAATCGAGGAAGCCGTCCAACACACCAAGGATGCCGCCGAGGGATTCGCAGGAGAAATCCATGTGGGCTACCAATGGGGCTTTGAGCGCACCGTCTTTCCGAGAGTTTTGCAGGATTTTCAGTACGAATACCCGAATATTGAAATCCTTATCGAACGGGATGAAGTGGCGGCCCTATATGATGGGGTGATGGAAGGAAAGTATGATATTATTTTCAATCTGCCCTTGTCCGGCAAAAAGAAGTCCGGACTGAAAGAAATGGTGCTTGCTCGCTATCCGCTGTATGTAGCAGTACCGCCCCAGCATCCTTTTGCAGAATTCCATTCCCTGAAAAGGGAGCAGCTGGCAGATGAGATATTCATTTCCTATCGGCAAAACGCTCTCAGCGAATATGACCCCACACAGGCCATTCTGGCTGATTTTGCGGATGTCGGCCTCGTTCCGAATATAAACTTCCAGCATCAGGCCATAGAAAGTATTTTGCTGTTTGTGGCGTTGGGCAAGGGAATCACTATCGTTCCCGAGTATTTCCTGCCATGCGCTCCGGCAGGAATCAATCTGCTGTTTATTCCGTTGGAGGACAGCGCGCTCCCCGCCGAAGTAGCTGCTATCTGGCAGGAAAAAAATACCAACCCAGCGCTTGATAAGTTCGTGGAGTGCATACAAAAGGATTAGCTTTATGTCGCTTTTGAGTGTTGGTCTTCTCGCGGTGTTATCCCGTAATACTCCTTGAATGCCTTGTAAAAGTTGCTGTGGTTGCTGTAGCCAAGCATAGCGGATATTTCCTCGATGGGGAGGGCAGTGCTCTTTAATAGGAGCGATGCCCTCTCCATTCGTTTTTCCAATAGAATTTCGGTAAATTTGCGTCCAGTTTCCTTTCTCAGTACCGTGGAGATGTAGTTGGGATGATAGGAGAAGTGCCGTGAAATGTCCTTCAACGTCACTACATCGGAGTGATTATCCATATAATCCATAATCTGCTCGGAAATGGATTTAGGACGGATATCGGATTTATCTATGGCAAAGCGGCGGGTAACTTCTATCATAAATGGCTGAAGCAGTGATTTTAAGAAATGCTGGGTATCTTCCTTGCGGTCGGCGTATTCCATGACCATAAGCTCCAGCAGGAGACGGACGGCAGGGTACGTTTGCATGGAAAGATGAATGTACTCATCGGAAAAGCGATTGGACTTTGGCTCGAGAAAAAAGCGGAACAGAGACGCATCCGCGTAAATAATGGGGAGATAGTTACGGAAAAAGGCATCCCGTTGAATCAAAATGCCAATGATAATGATTTCTTCCTTATCGGCAGCCGCTCCGCGCAAGGCATAGCCACTATATGGCTGCCCGATATAGCACTCCCCCTCGCCAATAGTAATCAGGCGGTTATCCTTTGCCGAGAGGGCGGCATAACTGTTTTGATAGGCATAATTGATAAAGAAAAAATCCTGTCGATGGAAAGGCTCATATAACTGCTCCCAGTCTGTAATGTGTGCCTTTTGCGATGATGCAGGCATTTCCCATGCTGAAGCAAAATACATTGCCGCACCTTACGCTGGCGGTGCAAAAGTGAAATGCGGAGCTGTTTGGGGTGCATTGCTTATTTTTGGAAAAGAAATACGGAAAAGAAAATGCAGGGAAATTACAGGAGCAAATGTGTGGGCGAATCATTGACCTTTTCTCATTAGCCATATGTCTGGTTAATAACGTCAGGCAAGAAATAGCTGATTTAATAACTTAGGGGGTGCATCGTTATTTTGTATCAAAATTAGCGGTAAAGGGGAAATTTTACTCACAATCCTCTCGTCTCTTAGTCAAGAGGAGACGCGGCGCAAGCGGGAGGGCGGCAGATACAGCGGCGTGAGCATTTTCTCCGGTAAAAATAAGTGCGGCGAGTGTGGAGGCTCCTTCGGAGCCAAGGTCTGGCATAGCACCGACAAGTACCGCAGGGTCATCTGTAGGTTCGACGAGGTGACGGAGGCCATCGCCCAGCGGTCAGCCAAGGGCGAGCGGTTGGCGGGGTTCATCAGGACGCTTGAGGCGCAAGGGGAGCCTGTGGCGGAGTTCGACGAGCGGCTGTGGGGCGCGATGGTGGATTATGTGACGGTGGGCGTGGATGGTGGCATGACGGTGGTGTTCCGGGATGGGATGACGATACATAAATGACAAATATGAATCCAATATCTTGAATGATGCTTGGCGGGGCTTTTTTTGTCCTGCCAAATTTTTTCTGAAGGGTATTGACAGCAGTATGGGGTAGTGCTATTATATGTATATGCAAATGAGAGAGGAGGACGGCAAGGTGAAAGCAGACGAGACTATCTTGAGAAAATGCCTGTTCTTTACTGCCAATCGGCTGGCGAATGTGCTTCGGCGTATTGTAAATGAAGTGTATGCCACGACCGGTATTGCCGCTCCCTATGTTTATGTGCTGATTGTGGTGAACCAATATCCGGGCATCACGATTTCCGAACTCAGCGAGAAGCTGGATATTGCGCCGTCCACCTGCACCCGCTTTGTCAATGCTCTCGTAGGGCAAGGCATACTGCAAAAGGAGCGGGAATGGAAAACCGTTCATGTCAGCCTGACGGAACTTGGCAAAGAGAAAACAGAAGGCATCGACGAGAGTTTGCATCAGCTGAGAGACAGGGCAGTCGCCGCCATCGGTGAAGCAGAATATCGCCAGCTTTCTGCGGCCATGAGCCAAGCGGCGGACAAATTGGATCATGCGTAATTTTATATGTTTCATCTGTATATACATACTACAAGGAGGATTTGGCTATGAACAAAGAAGAATTCATGAAGTATTTGCCGGTGGATGCCTACGGTATCATGTCAACCGTGCGGGAGGACGGAATGCCGGAAGCGCGGTGCATCGAGTTCCAGTTCGAGGAGGACGGGAAATTTTACTTCGCCACGGCCAGCAACAAGGAAGTCTATCGGCAGCTCGTCAACCATCCCCAGACGGCCTACACCTACATGGAGCCCTCCGGCAAGTTCACGGTACGCATCACGGGCGTGATGAAATTTGTCGCCGCTGAGGACAAAGAGGAGCGTCGCCGCATTTGGGACAGGCTCGATGAGATTGTCCATAAAATCCATAAGACCGTCGATAGCCCCACGCTTGTCCTGATGTATATGGACGAATGCACCTGCAAGCTCGCTCATGGGCTTGGTACGCCGAAATCCGTGGAAATGTAACGCCATAGAGAAAACAAGTCAGCGGAGGAATGAACATGAACACTTACGAAGTCATCAAAACGAGACGTTGCACCCGCAAATTCAAGGCGGAAGCCGTCCCAGACGACAAGCTCGAAAAAATACTGGATGCCGGGCGCGCCGCCCCCTGCGGCGGCAACAGTCAGACCACGCATTTTCTGGTCATCCGCAGTCCCAAGGTGCTGAAGGAACTGGCGGAACTTGTGTGCCGGACCTTTTCCGCTATGGAAGTGAAGCCTGGTATGTATAAGTCCATGCAGGCGGTCATCAAGGCGGCGCAAAAAGGAAATTTCGCCTTTCATTACAATGCCCCCGTTCTTATCGTGACGGCCAACAAAATCGGCTACGGCAACGCCATGGCGGACTGCGCTTGTGCCATAGAAAACATGATGCTTATGTCCAACGAGCTTGACCTCGGCAGCTGCTATATCAACCAGCTCCATTGGCTGGACGAAAATGCCGCTGTCCGCGACTATCTGATGAAACTTGGCCTTGCGGAAGATGAAACCGTCTGCGCCTCGATGGTGGTGGGCTTGCCCGACACGGCAGACGGACTCCCGCAGCGCACCGAGCGGAAAATCACCGGCAATCCCGTAAGTTATGTCGATTGAGACGGCAGAAAGCGTGAACAGCATGAAAGAAAATCCCGTACCCATGCGAAAAACACAGGCTCCCGGGTTCTTCCGCACCATGGTGGGCGATTATGAGGTGACGGCGCTGTTTGATTCATCCGTCCGATACGATGCGTCTATGTTCAGCGGCTTTACTTCATTTACTCACGAGGAACTTTCCGAAATGCTTCGCCGTGATTTTGTCCCGCTCATGGCAGATGGAATGTCGGAAGGGACGCTGAGCGTATTCTTGGTGAATACCGGAAACCATCTGATTTTGATTGATGCGGGCATAGGCGAAACGGAATCGCCGGTATTTCTTGACACGAAAGGGCACTTGACGGAGAATCTGGTCGCGGCGGGCTATGCGGCTTCCGATGTCGATGTAGTCTTGCCGACGCATCTTCATTTTGACCATATCAACGGGATTATGGAGAGCGGGGAAATGGTTTTCCCAAACGCAACAATTTATCTGGCAGAACAGGAAAAAATTTTTTGGCTCGACACCCCCATGGAAAACTTCCCGGAGGCCATGTTACCCTTTGTCAAAATGGCAAGAGATGCGCTCCTTCCCTATCGCCGCTCAGGACGCATAGTGTCCTATGCTTCGGGCAGTGAGGTGTTTCCGAACGTAAAATCCGTTCCGCTCTTCGGGCATACTCCCGGACACACCGGATTTGAGTTTTCATCACGGGGACAAAACTTTCTGGCCTTCGGAGATTTCGTGCATATCAAATCGGTGCAACTTCCCCACCCGGAAGTGGGCGATATATTTGATACGGATGCCGAAACAGCCGCCCAAATGCGCCTGTCGATATTGCCGCAAATAGCCGAACGCAGGATTTTAGTTGCCGGAGCGCACTTCCCCTTTCCGGGCTTGGGATATATCAAAAAAGAAGCAACAGGATATCGTTGGATTCCCATCGAATTTCGTCCCATTCGTAATTGACAGAGAAAATTATTACACAGAAAGGAATGGAATGACGCTATGAACCCGAACACCATTTTGACCATGAACGCCCAAAAGCCGAATTTCTCTGCCGAGGAGGTGCTGAATGTCCTGAAGTACCGCTATGCGACCAAGAAATTCGATCCGAACGCCAAAATTTCCAAGGAAACCTTCGATGCCATCTTGGAGGCTGCGCGGCTGGCGCCGACCTCGATGGGCTTTGAGCCGTGGAAGATGATTGTGCTTCAAGATGCCGAACTTCGCCAGAAGATTAAGCCCTTTGCGTGGGGCGCGCAAAATCCCTTGGACAATGCCAGCCACTTCATCGTATTCATTGCCAACAAGAAAAATGACGTGACCTTCGGCTCGGCTTACCTTGACCATGTGTTGAAGGAAATTCATCAGATTCCCGACAAGGTATATGAGTTTTTCAGAGAAGCCTACACGAATTTTTCCACCAAGGACTTCAACACCATGGAATCAGAACGCGCCGCCTTTGACTGGTCTGCCAAACAAGCGTATATCGTCATGGCCAACATGATGACGGCGGCGGCTTTCTTCGGGGTGGATTCCTGCGCCATCGAGGGCTTTCAGCCGAAAGAACTTGACCGTATCTTGGGCGCAGAGGAAAAGCTCTACGACACCGAGCATTACAGCGCAGCCGTTACTCTTGCCCTTGGCTATCGGAACGAAACGCCCCATCGTGACAAGACCCGCCGTCCGCTGACGGAATCGGTTATTTGGAAATAAAATTGAGGAGGACAATCCCATGAAAAATTACAGCACGACGAAGGTCAAAGACAACGAAAAACGCATTGAATTGCATGATACATTAGGACTTACCGGGGCGGAAATCAGCATCAATGAGCTGGCCGCAGGGAAGAAAGTACCCTTTGCCCACTACCACAAGCAAAACGAGGAAATCTATGCGATTTTGTCCGGCCGGGGCAAGGCCGTTGTCGATGGGGAGGAGATACAACTGGAGAAAGGCGACTGGCTTCGCATTTCCCCGGCGGGAAAGCGGCAGTTTTTTGCAGCGGCAGATGAACCTCTCTCCTATGTTTGCATCCAAGTGAAAGCCGGTTCCTTGGAAGAATATACGGCTACCGATGGAGTTGTGGCAGAATAATAGCCGTAGAAAGGCGGGGAACATAAATATGTTGAGAGAATCCATAGAGGTGGGCGGCATTGCCCTGAAAAATCGCCTGGTCATGGCACCGGTGGATTTGGAGAAATCCGACCACGGCACGGTGACGGAGGAACAGCTCAAATATTACGATGAGCGGACAAAGGGCGGCTGCTTCGGGCTTGTTGTCATCGAACACAGTTTTGTTCAGCCGAACGGGAGAGCTTCCGAGAATCAGCTTTCCTCTGCAAAAGACGAGGATATAGCGGGGCTCACGAAACTGGCAAGCCTCATTCACGGGAACGGATGCAAAACTGTTCTGCAAATTTCCCATGCCGGGGCAGTGTCGCCGTTGGCTCAGGTAACGGAAGGAATCAGCCCCAGCGGACTTGTAAGTCCCAAGAAAGCTATGGTGGGCGGCGCGATGGCTCCGACACACGCCATGTCGCAAGAAGAAATCGACGGCTTGATAGAGAATTTTGCGGCGGCAGCACGTCGGGCAAAAGTTGCCGGCTTCGATGGCGTGGAGATTCACGCCGCACACGGTTATTTGCTCAATCAATTTTATTCGCCGCTAATGAATCAACGCACGGACGCTTACACAATCAAAACACTTGATGGACGGCTGAAACTTCATTTGCAGGTAATTGCGGCTGTACGCAAGGTGTTGGGGCGCGATCTTATTTTGGGAATGCGCTTCGGCGCCTCAGACTACATGGACGGCGGCAGTACGATTGAGGACGGCGTTCAGGCTGCAAAAATATTGGAGAGCGCGGGACTTTCCTACCTCAGCATTTCCGGTGGACACTGCGGCTCGAGTCCGAGCAACAAAAAAGGCGTCGGCTACTTTGGCGACTCCTCCGAGGCAATCAAACAGCAAACGACCCTGCCCATCATCCTTACCGGCGGTGTCAAAACAAAAGAAGATGCCGAATCCCTGCTCCAAGCGGGAAAAGCTGATATGATCGGCGTAGCAAGAGCCGTCATCGGGAATCCGGACTGGGCGAGAAATGCCATGAGTGAATGAAGCGAGGGGAGATAAAATGCCTGTTTTTCATGTTCACATAGGAGCGAACCAATTCACTGGGGAGGAGAAACGTAATCTTGCCGATGCCTTGAATCTTGCTCTTCACGAGGCTATGGAAACCCCGATGGATGACCGTTTTATCATCATCAGCGAGCATAAAGAAGATGAATTTTTTATCACGGATACTTTTCCCGATATGCAGCGCACCGGCAAGCGCATAGTCGTGAACGTGGCCTTTGGCGACACCAGAACACTGGAACAAAAGCGGAAACTTGCCGAACTTGTCACTCGCTACGCCAAGGAAAAAGTCGGCATCGGCCCGGACGATGTAAGCATGATGATGTATCCCCTGCCGATTGAAAATATGTCTTTCGGTCGCGGCAAACTCAGTACCGATATCGGGCTTGCCATGCCATGGGTCAAGAAAGAGGAAAATTCGGGAGGGGAGATTATGGCTGCAAACCAGATAGAAGACCGCTTGGCCATTCGGCAAAATTTTGATAAGCATTGGGTATCTGTGGACAACAAAGATTATGAAGTTTTGCGTACCGTCTTTTCGAACGATGCCGTTCTTGAGATGTTTTTGGACGGCAAACAGGCCATACATGGAAGCATTGACGAAGAATTTCCGCTTTTTTGCGGCTTTTTCGATGCCTGCGAGTTTACTTTCGGTTTTACCGGTCAGCAGCTCATTACGAAACTGTCCGATGATACCGCCGAAACCTATGAATATGTTATGCTCAACATGGCAAAAAAATTGCAGGGTATATCGGAAGTCACCATGAACGCCCTGAAATGCAAATGTGATTACCGCAAGGAAAATGGCGAGTGGAAAAAAACGAAATGGTCGGCAACCGTGCAATTCACGACAAAGATACCACTGCAAAGCACTTGGGCCACTTGGCTATAAACATCTATTGCCATTACAAAACCATTCGACATATGAACTGGGGGTGCAAAATCCTCGACGAGGGGGTGCAAATGCACACCCTTCTCTTTTTGCCGAAGCCTTGTCCCGTGCGACTTTGCGGCGATACTCGCTTAACGATAGGCAGGGGGGTGCAAGGGGGTGCATCGTTAGATTGTATCAGAATAATTGGTAAAGGGGAAATTTTACTCACAATCCTCTCGTCTCTTAGTCAAGAGGAGACGCGGCGCAAGCGGGAGGGCGGCAG
>OIYF01000513.1_pt1 | contig 14748 bp, 3 predicted proteins | sample 1587971 | NCBI WGS metagenome assembly OIYF01 (sample SAMN03283248) | human gut metagenome | biome: human-associated habitat; material: feces | host: Homo sapiens | place: Peru | collected 2012 | reverse complement strand
AACAAAAAGGATGAAACCAAGCCTTACGCTTAGTTTCATCCTTTTTTGTTTGCGTTCTCACGCGGTCAATCGAGGACTTTATCAGAATCTTAAGCGGATGCCGGCATTCAGCTTCCACTTTCTCTGGAAATCGCCGCCAAGATCTCTTGCAAAGTCTGCATAGAGCTGGCTGTTTCTGCCTACACGGTATTCTCCGCCGAGCACCAGTTCTGCCCAGGTGTCTTCTCCGTCAAAGGAGGTGGATTTCCATCCGCCGTCTTTGGCAAAGTAGCGGGTGTCGATGTCTCCATTGAATTCATGCGCCAGGTAGAGGCCTGCATGGAGGCTGCCATGGGCTTTCTTCATACCCGCTTCGAAGCCGAGGCGGCCGATCAGGCTGTCGTAGCTGTCCTGATAGATGTCCATGGTCGCACCATTGTTTGCGCTGCCGGTGTAGTCCTTGCTTCCTACGCGCGACCAGGTGAGCTGTACTTTCGGGGTGATGTAGCTCATCTCGCTGCCGAAGGTCTTCCCGTATTCTGCGGTGAGGCCATAGGCATTCGCTTTGTAGTCTGCATGGAGCTTGTTTCGAAGTTCGGTGTACACATCGTATTCGTTTTCTACGCGGCCGGCTTTCGCTGCTACACGGAAGTAGCTGCCGTCTTCCATCTTCTTCACGCCGTAGACGCCGAAGCTGTAGAGCTTGTTGTCGCCTTTGCCGCCCAGGAGATAGTCGCTGTCACCATCACGGTAGTCGAAGGCGAACCCGGTGTGCCAGCCGCCTGCAAGGGCTTTGTCGTAGCCGACCTGTGCGCCCCAGTAGCTGTTGCTGTCTTTGAGTCCGCTCACATCCGAGGAGGTCTTGCCGCCAAGGGCTTTGGCAAAGATGCCGTCTTCATCGGCGAGGTCTGCTCCGGTGTAGGTGTCCTGCATGTTGTCACGCCAGCTGTGGAAAGAGGTGGTCGCTGCGCTTCTGACTCCCTTCATGACGAAGGTCTCGTAGTCGCCTGCTTCGATGGTCGGTTCCCACTGGATGCTGCCGTCGACCAGCTGTCCCTGTTTCTCTGCGAAGTTCATCAGTCCGGTCTTGGCGCTGGAGGCGGTGAGACCTTCGCCGATCTTTACTTCACCCGTCAGATTCTTGCCGTTACCCGCATCATTGCCCTCTGCATAGAATGCTTTCTTGGCCAATGCTTTCAGCATACCAGTCACGGCATCTTTATCCGCCATGTTGATACCATTGTTCGCGGTGAAGAGGGTCATGCCGGAGCCGGCTTTTGCTTTGGTGATCTTCACATCGCCGCTGGTGAATGTGCCATCATCTTTGTGCGCAAGGATAAAGGTTTCGTATCCACTGAAGCTTGCAATATCGAGGTCCTGGGTTCTCTTGGTCATATTGATGTAGCCGGTATCCGCCTTAGTAGCACCGCCGTTAACGGTCAGACCGGCTGCCGAGGCTGCTGCCGGAGCTTTGGCCATTCTCAGCAGAGACATACCTGCAGTTTCATCCCTGTCATCAGTCAGTACCCATGTTGCACCGTTCTTAATATTCATTACAACGCCACTGTCAGCATCAACCTTATAGCTACCGGTCAACTTAGACTGAGCATCATTCAGGCTGATTTCCACGCTGCCGCCGTTGCTTGCACTTACATCACCGTTGATGATGCCGGTTGCTTTGCCGCTGTCTACAGTAATGCTGCCGCCATCGGCATGGATGCCGCCATTGATGGTCAGTGCGCTGTTGTTGCCGTTAACAACTACGTTAGCATCTGCACCTGCGTTGATTGCCGCATCGGTGCCGTTGATAACAGTGCTGCCGGTCAAGGTTACGTTACCGTTTGCCGCATTGATACCAGTTGCACCGCTGATATTGGTGTTACCCTTAACAGTAACGTTTGCACCGTCAGCGTTGATGCCTGCGTCTGCGCCCTTCAGCTCCAGCTTAGCCTTGGTGGTGTCAATTACAATATCCTTGTCGGTTGCACTTACTGCAGCGCCCTTTTCAACCTCAATCTTAGTAGGATCCTGGGTGAATACATAAGAGCCGTCTGCCTTCAAGATGCCGTCCTTCTTGTATTCATAGTCAGTCTTAGCATCGCCGGTAATACCTTGTCTTAGTTTGTTGCTTTCCGGAACTTGGGTTTCAGGATACGTAAAGCCCGGAGTCATAGAGCCGTCCTTCAGGCTGCCCTTACCGTCTTCAGTGCTGAAGGCGATATTGCCAGTCTTCATTGCTACAGAAGAAGCAGTCAGACCACCGGCGATCTTCACATAGCCGGTCAGGTTCTTCTCACCGTTTACATACGCACTGTAGGTCAGCTTGCCAGCCAGTGCATTCAACACGTTGGCTACACTGTATTCGTTATCCATAGATACGCCGCTGTTGTCGGTGATCAGGGATACGACAGAGCCTTCGGCGGCCTTCTTGATGATGGTATCGCCCGCTTTGTAGTTGTCCGCTGCTTCGCCGTTGCCGGTATGCGCGTAGAAGATATTGGTGTTGCCGCTGTAGTTGCCGATGGTCAGGCTATTGGCATCCTTCTGGAAGATGTTACCCGCTTTCTCTGAACTCTCACCACCGTGGAAATTGCTTACGAGACTGCCTGTGAATTGACTTGCAGACGGATTTCCGTATGCTTCATTATTCCAGACGCCTCCATTGGAAAGCCACAGGTTTGTTTCGCCTTTGTAAGTAGAACCCAAATCGGTAGTGCCCCAAGAAGTTTTGATAGAACTAATTCCATCTACACCAAAGGCATTGTATACGATACCATTCAGTACTGATTTGGCAGTGTCAAGGCCAAGGTTGATCTGTGTCAGTTTCCCCGGTACATCGCCTTTCGATACCGCACTGGTGCTGGCTTCGATATTCCCGTTGATTGCCACATCATTCCCCGCACTTCCGATAATATTTCCGCTCTCGTCAGTCTTTACGTTCATGCTGACTTTACCTGCTTCTGCTCGAAGCGCAGCGAATCCTGTCTTATTTGCTTTGTCAACAGTAATGTTTCCGCCGCCATTGACTACGATAGAAGATCCCCATGCGCCTGCATACAGACCATCGCCATTGCTTTTAATATCCATATTCCCATTCACAATGACCTTGGCGGGTGCTTTTCTGTAGGTACTGCCTTTGGCTTGAACGGCATTTACTCCGTTGTACGACCAAGAGCTTGCTCCCTGCACTTTTGCTTTCAGGTTACCATTGATAGTAAGTGCTGTATTTCCATCCAGATTTATCCCGAATGTACTCCCTTTTCCTACTGCAGTAATGTCAACATCTCCAGTGATATTCATCACATTGGTTGTGTTTGCATCATACTTCTTCATGTAGATGCCACTCAGGTTCGCGTTTCCTGTTTCTTTCGCATCAATGGAAAGCTTGCTGACTGTCATATTAACCTTAGTCGCATCAGCCTGGTTGATAGCTGTCCCAGTAGTTTTCAATGACAAAGCTTTAGAAGACGTCACCGTCAGATCCTTCTTCGCGTTGATCGCTGCACCTGTCGTCGTGATTGTGCTGTCTTTGCTGAAGGAATAAGCATCATCCGTCGTCACATATGCATCACTATACTCTGTATCGCCAGCTAAGTTTCCGGTGATCGCTGTCGTGAAGTCTGTCTTCAGCTGTACATTCGGGATATCATAGAAACCACGGCCATCTTCTTTACTGAAAGAGATATCGCCGGACTTGAAAACCTTTCCCATCGAAGAAGCTGTCAGACCCGAGGCGATTTCTACCTTTCCGCTCAGATGGGTCTCTCCCTGTACATATGCACTATACACCAGTTTTTTCGCCAGTTCGTTCAGTGCTTTGTCAAGGACTTCCCTGTTCTCTGTATGGATACCCGTATTATCTGTCACCAATGTCACGTGAGAGCCAGCTGCTGCCTGCTTGATGACGACATCGCCATAGTCTTCATAGGCACCTTCGCCTGTCCCATCCCCGGAATGCTTGTAGAAAATGGTACTGTAACCATCATATGTTTTGAACGTCAGATCATTGATATCATCCTGCAGGATATATCCGGTAGATGCCTCATCCTTTCCTCCATGGAAATTCGAAACGACACTGCCTTCCACCGTTTGTCCATAGTAACTAGCAACAGCTTTCCCATATTCATGATTGATCCAGGATGCACCATTCGAAAGCCACAGATTGGCTTCTCCATGGAATACCGTGGTTCCTCCGTTCTTCTTGCCATCGCCGAAATCATCATAGACGAGCCCTTCCAGCGTAGAATCAGCTGTATCCAGCCCCAGATTCACCTGTGTCAGCATCCCTTCCGGATAAAACTGGCCATTGATGGCACCTGCGGTAGCTGCCACATTCCCCTGGATATTTACTTTGTGTCCGGCACTTGCCATGGCATCGCCCTTGGCATCCAGCTTCATATTCATATTGACGCGACCATCTTCGGCACGGATCGCGCAGTAGCCTTCCGTATTGTTTTCTTTATCTACGACGATCTTGCCGCCGCCATTGACCGTGATGCGGGCATCCCCGATATTGGTGAAGAGCCCATTGCCTTTCCCGCTCAGATCGACATCTCCATTGATGACGATCTGGCCGCCATGCTTACCGCCTCCATAAGGAGCCGTCGCATATACACCGGATACGCCATAATACGTTGTCGTCTGCTGACCATTCACATTGGCCTTGAGATTCCCATTGATGGTCAGGTCTGCATCGCCACGAGCACATACGCCGATCGCTTCGCCGTTCGTATTTTTCGTTGTTACATCCACATTTCCATTGATGGTCAGCTGGCTGCGCTTGCCTACCTTTCCGCCATTGAGGTAGATGGAGGAAAGATGACCGCTGTAAGCAGCGACTTCTCCAGAAACGTTCGTTTTCAATGTTCCAACAGTAACGGTGGAAGACTTCGCTGTACCAGTCTCATCATTTCCTACATCTTGGAAGAATCCATAGGCAGATGCATTCCCTTTTGCCGATGTAGTCAAGCTCAGCTCTACCCCCTTGGCATTGATGGTAAGGCCTTTCTGAACATTGATGGCTTTGGTATCCCCTTTAGAGACTTCCGGAATGCTGATAGCAGAATCTTTGGTAAATGTGTAACTGCCATCATCAGCGATGTTGTCTTCGTACTCGCTGTCATTTTTACTATTTCCCGTCAGTGTCGTAGTGAAAGCAGTCTTTTCCAGCAGCTTGCCACAGGTGCCTTTACCATTTTCATCAAAAGCCATGTATCCCGTTTTCAGTGCATTGCTGGATGCCGTCAAGCCTTCTGCGATCTTCACATATCCGGTGAGGTTCTTCTCGCCGCTTGCAGACGCGCTATAGGTCAGCTTTCCTGCCAGAGCGTTCAGAACACGCAGAACGTTCTCCTTATTGTCCATCGCCACATCGTTGTTCCCAGTGATGAGGGAAACTTGAGAACCCACAGCCGCCTTGCGAATGATGGTGTCACCTGCTGCGTAGTCGCTAGCTGCTTCGCCGTTGCCAGTGTGTGCATAGAAGATGTTGGTATTGCCGCTGTAGTTGTCGATGGTGATATTCTTCGCATCGTTTTGGAAGATGTTGCCTGCGTGTGCCGCATCGCTGCCGCCAGTCAGCTTCGTCACATGACTGCCTGTGAATTGGTACTTGCTCTCTACATTGCCATGCAGTTCATTGTTCCACACGGCTCCATTGGACAGCCAAAGATTCGTCTCCCCTTTGAAGGTATATTTAAGCGTATTTCCATAAGCATTCTTATTTGTTCCTTCTGTGCCGAATGCATTGTAAATAGCGCCTGTCAGTGTGGAGGAAGCGGTATCCAGTCCCAGGTTGACCTTTGTCACAAGACCCTTGGTATCAGATGCACTTACGGCGCTTCCTACGGTAGCTGCCACGTTGCCCTCGATCTGCACATCATGTCCGGCAGTAGAGGTGACATTGCCGCTCTCATCCAGCTTGACATTCATGTTGACCGTGCCTTCTTCTGCACGGATAGCCGCCGATCCCAGTTTATTATCCTTGTTGACAGAGATCTTTCCGCCGCCATTGACCGTTACTGTAGAATCACTCAGAACAGCCAGAAGTCCGTTGCCATTGCCGCTGATGTCTACATCTCCATTAACGACTACTTCGGCACCGGCTCCTGCGCGCTTATAATACAGCGACGGCGCAGTACCTTTCGCATAAATGCCATTGACATATGTGTATCCCCATTCGCTGCCTGCACCTTCTGCCAACGTTTTCACATTGCCATTGATGGTGATCTTGCTGTTCCCTTCCGCATAGATCCCATTAGCAGAGCCAGCCTTCTCCTTTTTGTTGACCGCATGGATATCCATATCACCATTGACGGACAGTTCATTTTTGGCGTTTTCAGTATTTCTCTTGACGGATACACCATTTGCTATGCCGTAGTCATCCGTCGTCGATGCATTGATTGTCAGCTTGGATGCGGAAATGCTGACCTTTCCTGCTGCGTCTGTTTCCTGCGAAATCCCTGCAACGCTTCCGCTGGCTGCCGATGCGTGAAGAGCAAGTGCCTTGCCCGACGTCACCGTCAGATCCTTCTTCGCTTGGATCGCTGCACCTGTCGTCGTGATCGTGCTGTCTTTTTTAAACTGGTAGCTGCCATCCACCAGAACGCCTCCCTCTGCATACGCAGTATCGGATGACGCCACACCGGTGATCGTTGTGGTAAACTCGGTTACGGTCTGCGGATTCTTTTCATACGAACCGCGGCCTTCATCAGTAAACGTGATGTCTTCCAACGCAAGTGTCTTGGAAGACGCAGTGAGACCTGCTGCCACACCCACTTTGCCTGCCAGATTGTTTTCGCCACCCGTGTACGCACTGTAAACCAGCTTGGATGCCAAAGCATTCAGTGCTTTGGCGAGGGTATCCTTATTATCCACATCCACCTTGTCGGTCAGAAGAGTAATGCCTGCGCCTTTGGCGGCATTGGTAATGACAGTATCTCCGCCCACGTACGAGGACGCATCTGTACCATCTCCGCTGTGATCATAGAAGACTGTCATGAATCCGCTATAATGCCCAAGGTTCAGATCGCCGCCTGCGTTGCGGAAAATATAGCCTTTCTCCGCCTCAGTGCTGCCGCCCGCAAAAGACTGCAGGTTGCTCCCTGAGCTACCGCTCTTCCAGCTGGCGCCATGGCTCATAAGGACATAGGCGTCTCCGCTTCCCATCCCCTGCGTGATGGACCCATTCAGATAAGAATCCCTGGTATTCAGCGCCAGTGCCAAGGTGCCATGTTTTTGTGCGCGCATCCCATTTTTCTGCACTACGATATTTCCATCAATCTGAACATCATGATTCCCTTCCGCCGCGGTAAGGACTCCATCTTTCAAAGAAGCATTGATGTCCAGCTCGCCCGAAGAAATCTCAGCTGCCAAGCCAGATGCCTTGATCTTGCCGCCACCGATAGAAACTGTAGTTTTGTCATCCTTATTGTAATCCGAATCTTTGACAACGATGCCCTTTGCTGCAGAACCGCCGGACACATTAATATCTACGAGACCTTTGACCTGAAGGCTGGCTGTTTTATCGCCATTTTCTACATACATGCCCGTAGAGTTTTGGGCATTGTGATAGGTGACAGCATCCGATGCCGCATCTCCATTCTCGATCACGAGCCCTGTCTCTCCATTTCCTGAGTAGGTTGGCTTGATATAGATCCCATACCCATCAATATCATCCGCATAGGGATTCTGTAATGACAGGTCTATTCCAGCCGCATTTTTGATCGTGATCTTTCCGGCATACACGCCTAACGCTGCTGCTTTTTTAGGAATGTTATTGACTGTCAGTCCTGCACTCAGATGATGCTGACCCATATCGATGGTCGTATCACTACCATTCGCAAAAATAGCTGCTGCTGTCGTATAGTATCCTTGACCACCAGTATTCACGGCCGAGGACTTGACGGAAAGCTGTGCATTCTCCTTGAACGCATAGGTTCCATCATCGCGTACTCCTTTACCATCCCAGTAGGTACGATTGCTCTCTAGATCCTCATTGATCTGCTGATCATAGGTCGCCGCCATCGCAGTCGTCCCGCTGAAGAGAGCGGTCATCACAGCCATCGTCAGCCATGCATATTTCCTTTTATTCCATAATTTCATGACATATCTCCTGTCTATCAAAATAGAATCTCTAAAAAGAAACCTCTTTGCTCCTCCCTTTTGCTACCAAAGACGAAGAAGGATTCAATCTTCCTCGTTTTTATGGAAATGTATGAAAAAAGGAAGGAACTATAATAAAGCTTGCATGATTTGTAATCCCTTCCTGAAAACAGACTAGAATCTGAGCTTCATGCCCATGGTCAAGCTTCTCCCCGGCATGGAGTACCAAGTCTCGGGGCCCCCCTGCCAGATGACATTGGTGCGGTCTGCCCACAGCTTATTGAAAAGGTTATCCACTTTAAGGTAGAAGGTCGTCTCCTTGTTCGCCGCATAATTCAGGGACAGATTGAAGATAGCGTATTTATCGGAAGGCCAAGCTTTCGGCACTTTGACATTTCTTGTATCTCTGATGAAGTAGAAGCCATCCAGTGCAGCACTGAATTTGTCTTTGCTGTAATTGATGCCGAATGTAGCTTTATCTTTCGGTGCGTAACCCAAGTCATATGTTCCGCCATCGTCATAGAACAGATGCGACCAGCCAAGACGAGCCGACCAGTTATCATTCAACTGCACATGGTACTCTGCATTCCAACCACGGGAAATACCGTTTTTATAATTGACAAAGGTATTATCTTCCGTATCATCATTGCTCTTGTATCCGATACCTACTTCTGTTTCAGTCTCGAACCAATTCAAGGTCAGGTAGCTGCGATCACTGAACTTTCTGTTGTAACCGATACTGGTCGTCCTGCCATACGAAGCTTCCAAAGATTGGTTACCATATTTCGGATCAAAGAGCTGATCCATCCCCGGCAAGATATAGAAATCACTGCGACCTGCATAGATGGTATCCTTCTCAGTCATATCCCAACTGAGTTTATAGCTTTCTGAGCGATGATTCTTCATCTGACTAAGTCCCGCTGCCGATTCCGGACGATCCCAACGGATACCGCCTGACAGTGTCAGTTTCGGCAGGATTTCCCAGTCATCCTGCATATAGTAAGATGTACTCTTGAGCCATTTATCAGAAGCGGTGCGTCCGGTCCCCGTATTAGAAGAGCCGCCTTTCGCCTTTGTATAGTCGACACCGAAGACGAGGCTGTGTTTCCCGCTCTGGTAATGTACCGCATCCGAGAAGAAGGTGTACTTGTAGCTGGAAGCCGCTGTATATGGACTACCAATAGTCCCATGTATATCGCCTTCTCCCAGCGGCTTATTATAAGAGTCCTGCACCTCGCTTCTTCTATATGTCAGGCTGTTATGCCAAAGATCCGACAATTTCCAGTCATCGGTGAGTGACCACATCTTGGAACGATAAAAACCATGGTATGGTCCGATATAGATATAATCCTGCCCATTGTAATGGGTGTGTGTTTCATCATAGTTAAGCGTAACGGAATGGTTCGCATTGAAGTCATACGAAATCTTTGCACCGGAGCTTCTGGTATTGGTATGCCCTTCCCACAGCTTTCCGGCCCCATCTTTTGTACTTCCGATGATGGATCTGTCAGAATAAACGTTGTATCCCAGCTTTCCTTTGCGCCCCTGGGTGTTCAGGTTATAGATTTCTTTCCCGAAGCTGCCTCGACCGATATCGATAGTAGATGCCGTCTGGTCGATCTTTCTGGTGATGATATTGATGACACCGCCTTTAGCCCCGCTGCCATACGTCACACCAGCCGCTCCTTTCAGGATCTCAATATGATCGATATTATCCATATTATTCAGAAGCGAAGCGTACATATAACCACTGTTTCCCGGGCCCTGCATGGCGGTGACTCGCACGCCATCGACAAGGATGACTACATCCGAGCTGCCATTGATACGGATACCAGACAAATTCGCATTCACGCCATTGGCACCGTAATTCAGGAACTGGACGCCAGGAACCGTCCGAAGAGCAGACTCGATGGTATCAATATGCATTTCTTCGATTTCTTTACGGGAAACGATACTGAGGTCTGCTTTTGCTTCCAAAATCGGCTGCGGTACACGATTCGCCGTGACGACCACCGGTCCTAATGTAAAGACTGGGATGCCATCATGATCTCCCTCATAGGAAACGGAAGATGAACTGTACGTTTCTACAGAAGCCTCTTCGTACGGCGTCTTTCTTGATGCTGTGTTTTCTTCAGTACTCTTGGCAGCTGTCTTTGTTGTAACAGCGGTATTCGATACCAGGTTTATCTTTTTCAAAGGTGCTGTCTCTGCCGCTGAAGCAGCCGCAGTCCCTTGATTGCCTTTACTCTCATCTTTGGCTGCTTCCAGCATCGTTTGCAGCATCGCTTTTTTCTCTTTTGCCCCCGGTGTTACGCCGCTTCCTACTGCAAAGCGGACGCCGCCATTGACTTTCCATTCCTGCTCATATTCGCCACCGAAGGTACGCGATACATCAAAGTAAGCTGTCCCGTTCTCACCAAGCTGAAGTGTGGTCCCCATGGTGGCTTCGATCCAGGTATCCTTCATAGATACCTCAGTCTGTTTCAATCCGCCATCATCGGCATAGTAAGTCCCGCGAACGGCACCATTGAACTCATGTGCCAGATCGAGCTTCCCATAGAACGTACCGTACTTTCCATTTCTGCCAGCTTCGACTCCGATACGTCCTACCACACTGTCAAAACTGCCCTGCCCGATCTGCAGTTCTTCCTCTCCGCTATGTGCTGTAAAGCGATTGGCATCGACATGAGACCACGTCATCTGCATCTGTGGTTCAATATATTTCTTGTCGCTGCCGAATCTCTTTCCATACCGAGAAGAAATGCTATAAGCACGATTTCTGTAGTTTCCTTTCAGTTCATTGCTGATACCGTTATAGACTGTGAAGTCATTTCCTACACTGCCGGCCTTGACTGTCAGGTCGAAATGATCCTGATTTCCAAGATCTTTGGATCCATAGAGCCCGATACTATACACTTTCGACTTACCGGTATTTCCAGTCACAGTACCAAAGTCTTCATCCTGATAGGTGTAATTGGAATCACCGGTCTGGTAATCGATGGCCGCTCCGGCGATCACACCTTCCGGATAGACCTTGTCATAGCCGACCTGCACACCCCAGTACTGGTTTGTGATGTCGATCCCTGTCGCATCATAGCTATCTTTTCCTCCATAGGTACGTGCCCAGAGACCGTCTTCTTCCATGTGCCGGCGCAGGAGGTCACCTCGATAGATGAGGTCATCGGCATTCGCACGCCACGACATGAGAGAGCTGGTAATCGCAGCCCTTGCCCCTTTCATGATAGCGGTCTCAAAATCACCGCTGATATTGATCAGATGTCCGTTATATTGCCCTTTTCCATCCTGTGCAGTATCGAAAGTCATATCCCCCATGAAGCGGGACAGGCTGGAAGATGTCAGCCCGGAAGCGATAAGCGTCTTCCCTGTGAGATTGCTATCCCCGCCTTCGTAGTAGAATTTCTGCGCCAGCGCACGGAATGCATTCTCTACGGCGTCCTGACTGCTCGTCTGGATGCCTTTGCTGTCTGTAGCCGCGATGACCATGGATCCTCTCTCTGCCGCTTTGATATGGGTATCTCCGCCCTTGTAGTCATTGACGTCGGTTCCATGATTATCATGTGCGTAGCTGATGATGTGCGTGCCGCTGTAGTTATTGATGGTCAGCCTGCCAGCATTCTCACCCATAGAAATGAAGCCATTCACGGGGATTTCTTTCGAGTTGTTGTCTGATGGATCCACATACTGGATGGTCTTTAGTGTCTTACTGCCAGACAGACTATCAAGCACCGCTTCCCCTGTGCTGGTATTTATCCAAGAGCCACCGTCCAACTTCAGATGGACTGCAGCATCGGCATTGTTCTGGCCGCCTTTCCAAGTCGCTTTATCTGTCACAGTGAGATCGACTTTACCATCATCTCCAAGAGCCGTAAGTGAGATCCCCTCTGTCGGCAGTTTAATGATATTCCCAGTCAGTGTGTTTCCATTTCCTGCAACGGTAACATCAATAGTACCGGCATTTGCTACTGCCAGATCGCCTGTGACAGAGGATGCCTTTTTCTCCTGGTTGATGGAAATCTGGCTATTCTCACTAATGATCTGCCCTTTGATGGTGCCGCTTCCCAGAGTGACTTTGCCACCATTTTCTGCATGAATGGCTTTCTTATCTGCCAGTACATCGACATCGCCCGCTATCGTGACGCTGCCGCCATCTGCCAGAATGCCATTTTCTACATGATTCGTTTCTACCCCGACAGCCAATTTTTTCGCATCAATGGACACCGCATGGCCATTGGTCTCAATCCCCGTTTTGGCATTCAGCTGCAACGTCGTATCTTTGGCATCAATATTCACATTGTCTTTGGCTGCAATGGCTGTGCCATTCTCTACAGTAATCGTAGTCGGAGACAACGTGAACTTGTAAGTACCATCATCCTTGCGGATATTGGCATCGATGTAGGCGTTGTCGGCAGTTGTTCCCGTGATCCCTCCCTGAATGCGATTCGTATTCTGCTCGCCTTCTTGGGGCTTTACATAGGTACCTGCGCCAGTTTTTTTATCAAAGGTAATCATACCGCTGACATCGGCCTTTACGCTCGATGCCGTCAATCCGGAAGCAATGATAACAGTCCCTGACAGGTTGGATTCCCCATTCCGATAATTCGAATAAATGAGTTTGCTCGCCAAGGCATTCAGCACTTTGGCAACGGCATTGCTATCATTGATATCGACCCCGTTATTTCCCGTCGCAAGCGTGATATTAGAACCGGTGACAGCATGAACGATCGTGGTATCCCCGCCGATGTAATCTGTCTTTTCCATGCCGCTGCCATTATGCTGATAAATGACAGTGGCATAACCGCTATAGTTATCAATATGAATCTGTGACTCATGATTCTGCGTCAGGTAGCCAGTCTTGTCACTGGACGTTCCCCCATAGAAATGATGAATATATGATACATGATCATAGAGCCCATAATTCGGTCTGCTGTAGTTTGGCATATTGGCAGCATCCATGCCATTGGTGCGGGAAGCGGCTTCATGCTGCCACTTTGCACCATTCTGCAGCCATACATTGACCTCACCTGCCTGCTCTTTGCTGAAGTTATCTACAACACCCTTCCAATATGAATCTTTTGTCGTCAGCGCTACATTGATACGGCCATCCTGATATACATCACTGGCACTAGTCCCTGCAGAACGCTTGGAGGCGATCACATTACCGATCATATATACATCACCGTTCTGTGCCTCACCATTTTTTACATTCACATTGACCGTACCCCCGAAGCTTGCCAGTGAATAGTACGCCTCCTTGAAGCTGCCATCCGCCTTTCTTTCATCATCCGGTGTCACAATGCGGATGGATGATCCATTCAGTGTGATCGTGGACAAATCATATGGATCCACATCCGCACCGTTATAGGTATTTGTCAATACCGCTGTACCTCGGACAGCAATGTCTACATCGCCATCGACTGTGATATTACCGCGAGATTCTCCTACATAAAAGCCGGATGGCTGCCATCTGGCGCCCGTGTAGTTGAATCCATCGTTGGTCACATAACCCCCTGGACCATAATTACCATGTACATTATTTGTCACCACGCCCCAGGGATTTTCTGCGTCATCTTTACGCATTTTCACATTGCCATCAATAATCAGCGTGCCATTCCCCCCGACCTGCACACCTTGTGTCAGATAATCTGCCTTCGTTTGAATATCGAGATCGCTGTGGATCGTTGTCGTACCTGAACCTATATTCAAGCCAGTGGCTCCGCCAAAAGCATTGGGAATCGTATTTTGTACCCGAAGCGTAATGGTTCCTTTATTTCCATTTGATGAGTCAACGTTATTTACGATAAAATGATTTCCCGACTGTGAAAAGGAAATCACGTTTTGATTGACGACAGAAAACGACTGATCCCGACCGCCAAAATCATAGATGATTTCATTTCCCTGTTTCTTGACCGAGCTGCCATCCCCTTTGACAAGTTTATTGTCTGATCTATAAGCACCCGTAAGTCCTTGTGTATAGTCCGCCGCCTGCACCACACCGCTCAAACCAGTGGTGAGCACCAATGCGGCCAATAATGTACTCCATTTCCCTGTCTTGATCTTTTTCATATTGACTACTCTCTCCTTTTGCATTTAACCATACAAAAAAGCAAGTGACTGGCACACCAAAAAACTGATCCGACCCATATCACTTGCAGGTTTGATTTCTGTAACAAAAACAGGCGGCACCCCGACTCAGTTCTTCGCTTCTCCACTCCTCTGAGAAAGGCTTACAATGGACAAGCTCCCTACACGGTTGCAAGACAGCTCCGGATTTTCACCGAATTTCCCGCACGCAGTCCTATAGACTTCTGTTCCCTTATATTTGATTGTTTTCATTTTAATCCGTATGATTATCATACGGTCAAGGGAAATAATAATAATTCACTCATTTTCCCCAATCTGACACCTTAGGAAGCACTGATTCAATCCGTTGTCAGATTGAATCAGTGCTTCCTTAGATAAGGGGAATCCCCTTATCGTCATCCCGAGCGTAGCCGAGGGATCTCTACTGCACTGCGGTAATCAGCACGTATGCATGGACACAGCAGCGATGCCTTGTTGCTGCGTTATACCACCGTCTCGCATGTGCCGTATACCGTCCTGCAAGAAAGATCTCCAGGGAAACACTGATTAAATTGTTGTCAGATT
>OIYF01000512.1_pt1 | contig 14765 bp, 16 predicted proteins | sample 1587971 | NCBI WGS metagenome assembly OIYF01 (sample SAMN03283248) | human gut metagenome | biome: human-associated habitat; material: feces | host: Homo sapiens | place: Peru | collected 2012 | reverse complement strand
CCAGCCGTATCCTGAATCCTGAGGTTTTAGGTGAAGAACACTATAAGGTTGCTCGTGGTGTACAGGCAGTACTGCAAAAGTACAAAGAATTGCAGGATATCATCGCCATCCTCGGTATGGAAGAACTTTCTGACGAAGATAAGCTTACGGTATCTCGAGCACGTAAGATTCAGCGTTTCCTCTCACAGCCATTCTTCGTGGCTGAGGTATTCACTGGTTCACCAGGTAAATATGTTCCTTTACGTGAAACAGTTCGTGGCTTCAAGGAAATCCTTGAAGGTAAATATGATGATCTGCCAGAAGCTGCCTTCTACATGGTTGGCACGATTGATGAGGCTGTGGAGAAAGCAAAGACACTTAAAGAGGAGGAATAATCTATGGCGACTATCAAGCTAGAGATTGTATCTCCGGACAAAGTGGTTTACACAGCTGATATCAGTATGCTGATTGTCCGTTCTACTGGTGGTGAGCTGGGCATACTTCCCAATCATGCGCCACTCGTAACGGGACTAGTTCCTCATGCTATGCGGGTTCGTCTTGGTGCTGACCGTGATGAACAGCTGATTGCTGTTGCTGGCGGTTTTATGGAAGTTACGCCGCAAAAAATTACGGTACTAGCAACAGCTGCTGAGCTTCCAATTGATATAGATATCAATCGAGCTCAGCAAGCAATGGAGCGTGCCAAAAAGCGTATAGCTGAATTCCATAATGGTTCGGCTACTATAACTGAGGATATTCAGGTCAAACGGGCTGAATTTGCTCTGCAGCGAGCAGTAGCACGTCTGCGGGCTGCTGGCAGCGAATTTGAAAATTAAACAATAAAAAATGCGTTATGACAAAATTGTCATAGCGCATTTTTTTTCATCTAAAATCAGCCGATGAACTTATAGTATAGCGTAATAACGAAGGTAGCAATAGCAAGACCAATTGCACCTAAACTAGCACTATTTAGGTAAGCTCGGATATTATCCGAAACCTTAGCATGACGGCTAGTATAAGTTAGACCAAGCGACAAGGTAAGGAAAAGGTACATTGCCCGATTCATATTGTCTAGTTTATCCCAGCCAGCCATGGTAATGACTATCGTAAAACAGAAAACCGCAATGAGCAGATAATCCTTGCCTGGTTTCTTTAAATTCTTATCATCCGCCTGCTTTTTCGGATAAAGCTTGTTCTGTAATTTCTTGTATTGTTTTGACATAAAAATTCGCTCCTAATTAAAATATTACCATTCAATTATAACATATTTTTTAGTATGGGATAAGAGCTATTGAAACATGATAACGCTTGTGTTATCATGAAGATACGAAAGGAGCCATATATGCATAAGATAATATTTTATGTTGATAGAAAAGGAAAATCATCACTTATTGATTATATTAACAAGCTAGAAAATAGTAAAGGAAAGGACAGCAGAATAAAGCTTAATAAAATACGCGAATACGTAAAGGCATTAGCTGTTAATGGTACATATTTACCGAAAAAATATGCCAAGCATTTAGATGGAGATATATGGGAGCTTAGACCGATAAATGATAGAATATTATTTGCAGGCTGGGTAGATGGTGCCTTTGTTCTTTTGCATAGTTTTATAAAAAAAACACAAAGAACACCAAAAAAAGAAATAGAGCAGGCTAAGAAGGAATTAGCTGATTTTAAGGAAAGGGAAGAAAAAAATGAATTATACTAAAGGTGGTTTTCCAATTTGGGATGACGAGTTTGATAAAGAACATTTTACGCCGGAAGAAATTGCTGAAAGTGATCTTCGGGTAGAATTAATAACGGCTTTAATACAGGCTAGAGAAGAAAAAGGTCTTACGCAAAGAGAGCTGGAGGCTATAAGTGGTATTAAACAACCACAAATTGCTAGAATGGAACGTGGTGATGCAAACCCACAAATAAATACTGTATTGAAAGTGTTAGCAGCTATGGGAAAAACTTTAGCAATAGTACCAATACCAGCAGTTAAAACCAGCTAAGAAACCTCCACCTCTTGCGGGAGAGGTGCTCCGTAGGAGCGGTAAGGGTGCATGAGCAAAAAATAAAATAGTATTAAAACAATGTCTGCAATGTAGGCTTAGAAATAAGTGCACATTGCAGACTTTTTTTGTATGCAAAAAAAATCGCAAGATATTTTGTGAATCCACAAAATGTCTTGCGGGGGGGGGCATCTGTGTTATAGTAAAGTATATTATCAACAGGCGATGAAAGAAGAGGAGAAATTATGTTTTGCATTAAGCAATCTGATGAAATGATAAATAAGACATTTAGACTGCCAGTAAAGCTAGTAGATGAACTAACGGAAGTGGCTGAGGATAAACATGTATCAGTCAATAGCCTGGTGCGCCAGTGCTGTGAATACGCCTTAAGTAATTTGCCAACCAACGATGCGGAGGAGACGAATTAATGGAAAGCAGAGAAGAAAAAATTGATTTTAAACGAATATGGGAAATATTAAAAGAACGAAAACGAAAAGCAGGTGCAATAATTATAGGTTGCACTGTTTTAAGTTTGATCGCTGGTTTGGTCTGGCCACCTACCTACCAGTCGACGACTACGGTGCAAACTAGAAGTGTCATGAGCGGTCTTGGCAGCATGTCAGGTGCTGCTGCCTTGTTAGGTTTGGGCAATGTCAGTACACCTACGATGTCTTATGTTGAATTAATGAAGAGCAATACGGTGCTTCAGCCGATTATTGATGAGCTTAACTGGGAGGCTGATGAAAAAGAATTTCTGACACCGGAAAAATTTGCCAAAAAGACTTTGGTTATTGAAAATACTAAACAAACCAATCTTATAAAAGTAACTGCCAAAGGTAAAACGCCGGAAGAAGCTCAGATGATATCCCAGCATGTAGTTGATAATTTTTTAGCTATGCAGACGGATAAAAGTCAGCAGACGCAGAGCCTGCTGGTAAAATTTCTTGATGAGCGGGTGGAAAAGGCTAACAAAGAAGCTGAGGAAGCAGCTCAGAAATTAGCCGAGTATTCTAGGGAGCACAAAATTTACAGCCCTGATGAACAAGTAAAATTAGCGCTTACGGAATTAGCAGCTTATGACAAAGCAATAAGTGAAATGCAGGCGAATGGTCAGTCAGCTAAAGCCCAATATCAGGTAGCAACGCAAAAATTGAGCGAACAAAAGGCTGGTGCCTTAAATTATAACATCAATGATAATGCTACTGTCCAGCAGATTCGTGCGCAAATCGTGGGAAAAGAAGTAGAACTGACAGGGCTCAGACAAAAGTATACTGAACAATACCCTGATGTTATAAAAGTAACTAAAGAATTAAAAGAACTGAATAATGCGTTAGAAAACGAAGTAGCCAGCGTGGTAGCATCTAATGCAGCGACCTTGAATCCGGCACAGATGGAATTGTTGAAGGAGCAAGCTGTAGCTCAGGCTAAAGCCAGCGCGGCCGAAGCCAGCGAAAAAGCTATCACGGCAAAGCGTGATGAAAAAGAAGAGAAAATGGGTTCATTTCCTGATGATGCAGTCAATTATTTGCAGCTGGAACGTGATGCCAAAATCAAACAGGAAATATATACCAATCTAGTACAGCAATGTGAAGAAAGTAAAATAAAAGAAGCCATGGAAAGCATGGACATACAGGTAATCGATCCAGCTAATCTGCCATTTGCAGAAAAACCAGAATGGCCAAGACCAAAACTTATGACGGCGTTAGGCTTTGTACTTGGATGCATTTTAACGTTAGGCTACGGTGTAGTTGTTTATAAAAGGGAAGGATAGTTAATGGATATAAAAATAATAGTAGCTTCCCATAAAAAATATTGGATGCCAGCAGATGATATTTATTTGCCACTTCATGTTGGCAAGGAAGGCAAGGCTGATATTGGATTTATTGGTGATAATACTGGTGATAATATCAGCAATAAAAATGCCAATTATTGTGAGCTTACTGGACTTTATTGGGCATGGAAAAATCTTCCTGCCGAATATATCGGCCTTTGTCATTACCGACGGTACTTTACCCGCAGCAATCCGCGTAGTTGTAGCAAGAAAAAACAGGTAATACTGACAAAAGCTGAATGGGAAGAACTTCTAAATGAGCATCCAATAATAGTGCCGGATAAACGTAAGTACTATATCGAAACAAATCGCAGCCATTATAATCACTCGCATTATGCCAAAGACCTAGATATGACGGAAAAAATAATACAAGAAAAATATCCACAATATAGTGAAGCCTTTTCTAAAGTCATGGAACGTACTTGGGCACATATGTTTAATATGTTTGTTATGCGTAGAGATTATTTTGATGAATATAACAATTGGTTATTCGATGTATTGCAGGAATTGGAAAAAAGGACAGATATAACTGATTATGATGCTGTAGAAGCTAGAATATATGGTTATATCAGCGAACTTTTATTAGACGTTTGGTTAGAAACAAACCAACTGGAATACTATGAACAGAATGTAGCCTTTTTAGAACCGCAGAATTGGCTGAAAAAAGGCGGGATATTCTTAAAAAGAAAAATCTTAGGCAATTGCTAGGAGGCTTAAATATAAATGCCAACAGAAGCAGGTATGGAAAAAATTCATCAAGATTTATTAATCTTATTAAAGAAATTTCATAAATTATGTATTGATAATAATATTAAATATTCACTACATGGTGGCAGCTTATTGGGCGCTATTCGTGATAAAGGCTTTATTCCATGGGATGATGATGTTGACATAACTGTTACTAGAGAAAATTATAAAAAATTAGAGAAATTATTTGCTGATAATTATGGATATATGGATATAATTTTTGATGAAACAAGTGCGTTGTCAACTCAAATAAGATATAAAAGTACCAAACAAAAATCTGTTTGGTTGGATATTTTTATTTATGATTATATTTCAGAAAATAAGATAGCATATTTATTGAAAAAAACTGGATTGGCTTTTTTTATATGTTTTGCTAAGACCGCTAAACTTATTAAATTTACAAAAGTTGGTGAGTATAAAGGTTTGAGATATTATTTGATATATATAGTTTACTTATTTGGCAAATTATTTGAACATAAAACCAAATTGAAATGGAAGAACTGGTTTGCGGTAAATGCTTTTAATGGAAATAAAAAATATATGATAAGGTCTAACGATCAATATCGAGCTATAGGATTAAAGATATCAGCAGAATCTTTAAATGAATATAAAATTGTCCCATTTGAAGACACTAAGCTTATGATACATTCAGGTTATGATGAAATATTAAAATCTTCTTATGGTGATAATTATATGACACCAGTAAGAATGGCAGATATATTTGCAGATGTGCATAAAGAAATGAGAAATTGGTGATTTTATGAATATAGCAGTTATATTTGCTGGCGGTACGGGAAAACGTATGAATACTCGGGCAAAGCCTAAGCAGTTTTTGGAGATGCATGGTAAGCCAGTAATTATTTATACTTTACAGCATTTTCAGGAGCATGAAGCAATAGATGGCATAATTTTAGTTTGTCTAAAAGATTGGATAAATTATGCTGAAAAGCTGATGAATGACTTTCATATAACTAAGTTATTGGCTATCGTCCCCGGTGGATCAACGGGGCAGCAGTCGATATTTAATGGCTTGAAAAAAGCGCATGAAATAGCGGATAATGACGATACAATCGTGCTTATTCATGATGGGGTGCGCCCGCTTATCAACAAGGAGCTTATTAGTTCGTGCATAGCAAGTGTAAAAAAATATGGCAATGCAATTACTACTACGCCAGCGATTGAAACCGTCTTTATAAATTCAGAAAAAGAAAGTGTCGGTAAAATATTTAATCGTTCCCGTTGTGCTATGGCAAGAGCACCACAGTGCTTTTATTTACGAGATATTTATGCTGCACATTTAAAGGCACAGCAGGAAGATAAATATGATTTTATTGATTCAGCGATGATGATGCAATATTACGGAACGGAACTGCATACAGTAAATGGTCCAGTGGAGAATATTAAAATAACGACACCGACAGATTTTTATTTATTTAGAGCATTGTTGGATGCGCAGGAAAATATGCAAATTGTAGGAATTTAAGAGGATAAGTAATGAACGTATTTGAAGAAGATATTGAAAATGCAATAAAGGCGGAATTTATTCCGTGGTCTAAACTAATGGGCAAGACTATATTAATAACTGGTGCTACAGGACTTATTGGCAGAACACTAGTAAACGTACTAAACCTTGCTAATAAGAAAAAACAGTTGAATTTAAAAATTATTGGCTTAGTACGGGATGAAAAAAGAGCAAATGACAGATTTAAAAATATAATTGCGGATAATGCTTTGGAATTTGTCATTGGCAGTGTTGAAAATATGCCAAAAATTGCTAAAAACATAGATTATATAGTACATGGTGCTAGTCAGACTGCCAGTAAAGAATTTGTCAATCATCCAGTGGAAACATTACAAACTACATTAAATGGAACAATGAATTTGCTCAAATTGGCAAAAGAAAAAAATGTTAAAGGCTTTGTCTATCTTTCCAGCATGGAGGTTTATGGTTATCCCGAGAAGGGGCATAAAGTTTGCGAAAAAGAAATTGGTAAATTTGAACCGCAAAATATGCGAAATTCTTATCCTATAGGCAAGATTGCATCAGAAAATCTTTGCTGTGGTTATGCTAATGAATATGGTATTCCTGCCATGAGTATAAGATTGACACAAACTTTTGGTGCAGGTGTAAATTATAATGATACTCGTGTGTTTGCTTACTTTGCTAGATGTGTGAAAGAGAAAAAAAATATAGTGTTAAAAACCAAAGGTGAAACCGAGCGGTGTTATCTTTATACGACAGATGCGGCAACCGCAATTTTGACAGTATTATTAAATGGCAAAATTGGAGAAATATACAATGCAGCTGATGAGAATACATACTGCTCAATTGCTGAAATGGCAGAAAAAGTAGCAGCTGATGGTAACATAAAAGTGGAATATGACATTCAAGACAATGCAGCTAACGGTTTTCCCGATACGTTGTATATGGATTTAAATACTAATAAATTGAAACAGTTGGGCTGGTGTCCATTCGGGGGGGACAGAAAGCTGATTGATATGTACAAACGTATGATAGCTAGTTTTGATGAATAGATTAATAAAGGATGTTAATTGAATAGATGGATAAATATAATTTTTCAGTTGGCAAAATTGCAGTTGTTATTGTTACTTATAATCGTTTGGAAAAATTGAAAAAAGCATTAGCTTCCTATGAACAGCAGTTACACAAGCCTGATTATATGGTGATAGTGGATAATGCATCTACTGACGGTACTGCTAACTGGTTAGAAAATTGGGAAAATAATAACCATGAGTTTAAAGTAGAAATTATAACGTCAAATGAAAATCTTGGTGGCAGTGGTGGTTTTTATTTAGGTGAAGAACGTGCAATGCAGTTGCCGGTTGATTGGATAATGATAGCTGATGATGACGCATATCCAACACCAAATTATATTCAAGGATTAGTTAAATATATAGAAAAAAATAATACTGATAATATATCGATAATGTGTGGTGCGGTAAAACAGAATGGATCAATTACTGAACATACCCATAGAGCCTATTTGAAAAAAAATCTTATTGAATTGAACTTGTTGAAAAGTGTATCAGCTAACGACTATAACAAAGAAAAGTTAAAAATAACCTTTGTTTCATATGTTGGAATATTAATAAATAAAGACAAAATGAAAAATGCAGGCTTAGTGGCTAAAGATAGATTTATATGGTGTGATGACACAGAACATTCATATCGACTTAGTAAATTTGGCGAAATAATTTTTTTGCCAAAGTATGTAATATTGCATGATGTAGAAAAAAATAGAGCTGGGTTAACGTGGAAAAATTATTATGGTTTTAGAAATTGGCTTGTTTTTCATAAAACGCATTTTAAAATCACATTTGTTCCAACTATAATAGTATTTTTATTGAAAACAATATTATCACCGTTGAAATGGCATTCTTTAAAAGTAATTAAAATGAGGTTGTTGGCTACAAAAGATGCAATTATGGGTAATATGGGAATAAATGATGTATATAAGCCAGGTTGGAAACCATAGCTAAATAGTATATAAAAGAGGAAGATAATGTGATTTGGGTGCTATTAGTATTATTAGTAACAACAACATATATGAATTATAAAATGGCAGATTCTGACCTATTTCACCCATCAATAATTGTGTCAGCGATGTTTAGTATATTTGCTTTTTTTTGCTGTTTGGCTAATATTTATATAGGCATAGATATCGAAAATATGGTAACAATTATAGTAATTATGCTTGGTATAGGTATATTTACTATCGTTAATTATTTTACACATAATCATAATATTGAATTAATGAGCAAAAATTCATATCAAATGCATATAACTGTGCCTATATTTTTGAGAATTATTGGAATTATTTGTACATGTATGGCTATATATGTCAATTATCATTATATTATTGATTTTGCGGCAGCTTATGGGGGAGGCGGAGATTTTTTTGAAGCTATAGTTCAGTATAAATTAATTATGACATTTCATGATGCTGATGATATTGTAATAGCATCACCATGGTATAGAGGTCTATTAATAACGATTAGTTGTTGTTTTGCTTATTTTGCAATTTTTGTATTTATGAAAGAAAAAATAATTAATAATAAATTTGATTTAATTTGTGGAATGAATGTTTTTCTATATATTTTATTATCATTTATGGGGGGCGGTCGTTCAGAAGTATTTCGAGTAATAACAGCGGCTATGTTTTTGTGGTATATATTTTATAAAGCTAAGAAGGGAATATCATTTAAAGTAAAGCCGGTATTGATTAAGTTGTTTTTAGTTATGTCAATAATAGTGCTTGTTTTTATAAGTTTTATATTTATTATTGGTCGTACTAAAGCTGATATGGATCTTGAATATACTATAACGGCTATATTTATATATGCTGGGGCTCCAATTTTTAACTTGGATATATATTTAGGTAATCCTTGGCAGCAAACACATGAAATATTTGGAGAACTTACTTTTTGCAGATTAATAAATGGGATAGGCAGTAAGTTTGGAGATTCATCTTTGGTATATGAATTAGATTTGCCATTTTTATCGTATCAAAATTATAATTTGGGTAATGTATATACAACATTTTATGCATTTATATATGATTTTGGCTTTATAGGTGTAATTGTTTTGACTGCTATAATGGCTGCTGTGTGTGTATGGTTATATAACAAAGTAAGAGCTTCAAGGATAATGGAGAATAATATTAGCTTTATAGTAATATGTTATGCGTATTTGGTCAATGATATGATAATGTTACCTTTTTCTAATAGATTTTATGAAACAGTGGTTAATATTGGTACGCTATATAGGTTTATAATTATATACATATTAGTGTGTATAGTTAATAAAAATATGAAAAGTAATAAAAGTATAAAAATACAATAGTTGTTGACTTAAAAGGAATAATATTATAATGATTCAGACAGACAGACAGACAGACAGACAGACAGACAGAGTAGAAGAATATAATGTGGTACGTGCATTATTGATGATTTTGGTAGTGCTTGGTCACTGTACATATTATAAAATATCAACATTATATGGCGGGATAAATTATGAAATATTGATGCAAAATGCAGGAATAGCCGATACATTTATTCATAAAATAGCAAGTATGCTAACGACAGCTATTTATAGTTTTCATATGCCGCTTTTTATGGCACTGTCGGGAGCGGTTTTTTCTTTGTCAGTAAATCATGGTAAATATAAGGACTTTGCTAAGTTTTTAAAAAACAAAGTTCATAGATTGCTTTTGCCATTTGTCTTTGTTACTTTGTTGGTATCTTTTCCATTGAAGTATCTTGCTGGTTATTGGCAGTATTCAGATAATATTTTGCGTGATATTATAATTGGTCAATTATTTTTGCAAGGAAATTCACATTTATGGTTTTTGGCAACATTATTTATTGAGTTTTTTCTGTTTTGGCTGGTTGTTAATAAATTTAAATGGCATAAAAAGTATTTAGCGTGTTTGTTGGTATTATCAATAATTCATTTTGCTGGCAGTTTTTTGGCAATTAATATTTTAAAGTATACTTGTCAATTTGGTATATGGTTTTATTTAGGAATGTTATGGAACGAAAATCGGGAACAGCTTAATAATAAAATAAATTTTATTACTTGTATATTTGTAATAGTCTTTTGGATTATATCGTTAATTGCTAGTTATTACTTAAAGATGCCAACAGGAATAATAAGAATAATTCATGCAGTTATTACATATTTAGCAGCTGTTTTGGGTATGATTATGTTTTATAGTATATGCTATCTTGCCTATAAGAAAAATAAATTAAATCGCAAAATAATAAATATGCTGGCAGCTGATTCAATGGGAATATATCTCTATTCCGATGCGCTGAATTATTCATTATTAGCGTTATTTACAGGTGCGTTTGGAATTAATTGTTTTGATAATGAATATTTTGCTGGTGGTTTGTATGTAACTAGATTTATTGCTACATTTGCATTTGGAGTGATTATTACTAGATGTATGCGTATAATGAATGGCAAATTAATTAGTAAAGTCGGTGGTGTTAATGGATGAAAGAATATATAATTATTCAGCAAGCAAGCAAGCAAGCAAGCAAGCAAGCAAGCAAGCAAGCAAGCAATTAGAATGTAAAAATCCAATAAATAAAAGAATACGGTCAATTGATATAGCTAAGGGAATAGGTATTTTATTAGTGGTTATAGGGCATTGCATACCAGATGCAGCTAGTCCAAGTGGTATATCAATCACATTATATAAAATTTTACATGATGTAATATATAGTTTTCACATGCCGTTATTCTTCTTTTTGGCAGGCTTTATGATGTCAAGAGAAAGGATGTGGTCTAAGTATAATTCAAAATTAACTATGATATGTGTCAGGGCTAAGCGACTTTTGATTCCATATGTGGTTGTAGGATTATTGTATGCACCATTTAAAATTTTACTGAGTGCATATGCAAATAAACCGTACGACATTAACAATATATTGCTTATGATAGAGGGAGTTAATCCTGATGGTGAATTATGGTTTTTATATTCGCTGTTTGCAGTTACAGTAGTAGCAATACTGCTTGATTTTCGAATATCTTTAATAGGATTATGCTTTACGGCAATTATAACAATAATGCCAGTAATATTTCCAGTAATAAGCAAATGGCTATTTTTTTTGTTTTTGGGTATATATGTAAAAAGAGAATGTGCAGAATTTATTTCTAAAATTAATATAAAACATATCATAGTATCAATGCTTGCTTTTATTATTGGGAATTATTTTTTAAATGTACTGCTTATTAAAGGTGTATTTTTATTAACAGCTGTCAGCGGAATTATATTAGTATTGACATTATCAAATTATTTAAGCAGAATTGATAATAAATACATATTACAATTGGAAAAATGGGGCAAATATTCTATGGATATATACATATTGAGTGATATTGTAAAAATTCCAGTGCGAATAATTTTGTGGAATAAATTGCATTTATATAACACTTCATTTTTGGCTTCGGTTATTATAGCTATGTTGTGCTCTGTATTTATTAGTCAGGTTTTTATAAGAAGAAGTGATTTGCTGAAACGATGTATTTTAGGTTTGAGTAAATAAAACTAATATAATATATTAACATGAAATTGTTAGCAAAATGCTGAACAAGCAAATCTAGGGAGAAGTTAATGGCAAAAAACAAATTAATGGGAAATATTGTGTCATTGTTCACCCTTAAAGGGGCGGAATATATTATTTCTTTTATAACACTTCCATATTTATTGCGGGTTTTAGGTCCTGATAAATATGGTGCTATTACCTTTGCACAAGTAATTATGAATTATGGTATTTTGCTGGTTGATTATGGTTTTAATCTGACGGCACCGCGAGATATAGCCAAGGCAGATAAAGGAGATGTTTCACGGCATTTTGCAGCAATTATGGGAGCTAAATTTATACTTTTAGTTCCTATTTTGTGTTTAGGAGTAATTTTGCTGACTGTGTTTCAAGCAAATATTGATATATGGCTAATATTGTGTGTATTGCCGTTGCTTTTAGGTAATGTGCTATTTCCTATTTGGTATTTTCAAGGTATTCAGCAGATGCAATTTATTACGGTTTTCAATCTGTTAGCTCGAACGGTTTCAGTGCTTGCGATATTTATTTTAATAAGGAGCACGGCTGATTATCGTTTGGCAGCTTTTTTGCAATCAATTGTTCCCCTGCTTGCCGGTATTATTTCACTTATAGTTTTGTGGCGACGTTCACGAGAGTTGTTTTGTTTACCTAAGTGGCAAGATGTAATAAGCAAGTTTAAGGATGGTTGGGATATTTTTATTTCAACGTTATTTATAAATCTTTATACTAACAGTAATATATTCATTTTAGGAATTTTGACTAATGATACTGTAGTTGGTTACTATTCAGCAGCTAATAAATTAATTGAAGCTGTTAAAGGTTTGCTTACCCCTATATCAAATGCGATATTTCCTCATGTTTCAGTATTGTTCAAGGAATCAAAAGTTAAAGCTATTAAATTTTTATGTAAAGTAATGCATATTCTAGGTTGTGGAAGTTTTTCTATATCATTAATGGTATTTATATTGGCGGAACCGATTGTGCATTTAGTTATGGGAGAGGCTTATAGGGAATCCGTATTGATTTTGCGGATAATAAGTTTTTTGCCATTTATCATTGGCTTGAGTAACATATTCGGTATTCAGACGATGGTGGCATTTGGGATGCAGCGAATATTTAGTCGTATTTTGATGATATCAGCCATAGTGAATTTTGTGTTGATATTTCCTATGGTAATGCTATGGCAAGGCTTGGGATTAGCGATTACGGTGGTAATAGTTGAATGTTTTGTAACTATCACGATGTATGTAACGTTAATAAAGCACAATATTGTTATCAAATAAATTTTATACTATATGATAAAAATTTAGGGGGATTTATATGTATGACTATTTGATAGTTGGCAGTGGTCTTTTTGGTGCAGTTTTTGCCCATGAAGCAGCTGAAAAAGGGAAAAAGGTTTTAGTTATTGAACGGCGCAATCATGTTGGTGGGAATATTTATTGTGAAGAAAAAGATGGTATTAATATTCATAAATATGGTGCACATATTTTTCATACTTCATATAAGGATGTTTGGGATTATGTGAATAAATTTGTTGAATTTAATAATTATGTTAATTCACCAGTAGCAAATTATAAGGGTGAACTTTATAATCTGCCTTTTAATATGAATACTTTTGCCCAATTATGGGGAATAGTGACACCAGCTGAGGCAGCTGCTAAGATAGCTGCGCAGCGTACGGCAATAAAAGGTGATCCGCAGAATCTAGAAGAACAGGCGATTTCACTGGTAGGTACGGATATTTATACTAAACTTATCAAAGGTTATACTGAAAAGCAATGGGGGCGAAGCTGCAAAGAATTACCGGCTTTTATAATAAAACGATTACCAGTGCGTTATACTTTTGACAATAATTATTTTAATGACCGTTATCAGGGAATGCCAGTTGGTGGTTATAACAAACTAATAAATGCTCTGCTGGAAGGAGTGGAGGTTCATACTAATGTTGATTATAATAAATCACGGTCCGAATATGAAAATATAGCTAACAAAGTAGTTTATACGGGACCGATTGATGCGTATTATAATTACAAATTAGGACAGCTGGAGTATCGTGGTTTAAAATTTGAAACTGAGTGTTTAGAGGAAGTAAATCATCAAGGTGTAGCGGTTATGAATTATACTGAACGGGAAGTACCATATACTCGTATAATTGAACATAAGCATTTTGAATTTGGAACACAGCCAGTTACTTATGTGACAAAAGAATATCCAGCAGATTGGCAGCCAGGTGAAGAAGCATATTATCCAGTTAATGATAATCGCAATCAAAGTTTGTATCAAAAATATGTTAAACTGGCCGAAAAAGAAAATATGGTTATCTTTGGTGGTCGCTTGGCAGAATATAAGTATTATGATATGGACGATGTTATAAAAAGTGCCATTGAATGTGTTAATAAAGAATTAAAATAATAGTATAGTCAATGCCAACATTTTTTAGGTAACTATATCTTCAATATATAGTTACCTAAAAAATTCATAGATGAAGAAAACTTTCCAAGGTCCTTTGCTGTTAAAAAGCACGTAAAATTCTTGGCAGGGAGTTTTAGTAGTTTTTGTGAATAAATTATTTTTTACAATGCCACTTCCGTCCTTACAGGGTACCTTCCCCGCAAGTTGGTAAGCATGGTTACAGCACATAAAATAGCTATTCCCTGTTAGGGGAAAGGGGTCTGTAGGCTGTAAATATTGTTTTTGTAGTAATAGCTGCCATCTTTTAGTTGAATGTGGTCCGTCAAGCTCGAAAGGAGATTTTGCAAAATGAAAGCGAGAAAAAGACTGCCACCGAAGTGACAGTCTTGAAAGATGCAAATATTTTACTGTTATAAGGAAAGACCATTTTCCTTAGCAATGCGCTGGACTTCCTCAATTGAGGTGTTTGTTGCTTTAGCAATATCTGAATAAGGCATACGCATTGAAATAAGATTTTTTATGAAGGCAATGGTTGTGCTCATGCGACCTTGAGATAGTCCTTGAGCAAGTCCAGCGGCATGACCTTCTTCACGAGCTTCTTTTTGCCAATATTTTTTAGCATCCTTTTCGTTCCATCTAAGGCTCATCATTTCGAAAACCTCCTCGTAATTAGCGGATAAATAATCACGCATGATGTTATG
>OIYF01000509.1_pt1 | contig 14782 bp, 15 predicted proteins | sample 1587971 | NCBI WGS metagenome assembly OIYF01 (sample SAMN03283248) | human gut metagenome | biome: human-associated habitat; material: feces | host: Homo sapiens | place: Peru | collected 2012 | reverse complement strand
TGGAAGAATTTCTTTCCAAAGGCTTTTTTGTGTTTTAAGCCAAAGGAAAAGCGGAGGTTGAGAATTTAAATAGTTGTTTAAAGTGTTTTAATCTTTGGTATTTAATAATTTAATTTTACATTTTGCATAAGGTTAATCTAATTTCTTAACCTTAATGATTATAGGTTGTTTAGTAGATGATAGACTTAAGTAACACGTCATGTTTTATTCTGACTAAAGAGCTGCATGTTTCTCAAGCTTTTGAGGAATCCCTACTAATGAATTTTCTTTATTAATAGCAATGATTTGACAACGATTCTAATTTCTACTATTTCCATTATATTCCTTTTCAAACGACTCTTTTAGGTTGAAAAATACTATTAACAACGTAAAGGTCATAGTCTTATAGAGTAGTATCCTTTCGGTGCTATTAATAGCTGATTTCAATTAATATATTCACTAAATAGTTACTTTATAGCTTTTTATGGTTAATCTTCTGTAATTGAGTAAAGTCATATAACTTTAACCTTAGAAAAAGATGTACCTTTGCTATTGAAATTCCAATCAGAGTTTTGTAATCCTCATCGGAGGGTCTTGGAATAAGGCTGGATAAGATGACTGGGTAAAACCTTTCATGCTTATCCAGTCTTATTTTCGTTATGGCAGGCAATATGAAAAGGATGTATAAAAAGGCAGTTCGAAATGTAATCATCCAAAGCTCTGTATCTTTTGGGTAACAATAAAAAATAGAAGAAAAATGAACGGAAAAGACTTGACACAAGGCAGCATCCTCGGCAACATCATGAAATTCTCATTGCCTATAACATCATCGCCTCGATATTCCGTGGTCTGGGTGACTCTAAGAGTCCGATTCTAAGAGTCCGATGTATTTTGTGGCGGTGGCTTGCGTGGTCAACATCGTTCTGGATTATCTCTTCATCGGATTTTTGGGATTGGGCGCAATGGGTGCAGCCCTTGGTACCACCCTGTCGCAAATATCATGCTTGATATGCGTGGGGGCATATTGGTGGATGAAGAAAATGAATAGTACTATCAAATATAATCAATGACGCATATTGAAAAAATCAACTTATAGATTCTTTGAGCGACGAACAGATAGAGGTATGGGACAAATCCGTAAGGAGTTTACATCATTTTCTATCTGAAAAAGACTTGGCATATTAGCGTTCTTTTATAATAGTAGGTTTGGTAGTTTTTTTTATTTTTAGATGTTTAAATGAAATTAAAATCGTACCTTTGAACCGATAATAATTCAACAATATTTTATTTTAATAACCACCTATAATCTATGTATCAAAATTCTCAAGGCACTAACAATGTGTTGTTAACAGTTTTAATCGTACTTGTAGTTCTGTTATTTGTTGGTATCGGTGTAGTAGCCGTTCTCTATGTCAGCAACAAAAGTTCGGAAGAGAGTGCACGTCAAACGGTACAGATGGAACGGTTGAAAGCTTCGCAAGACTCTTTGAAAGCCACCAACAAGGCTTTGCAAGAGGAAGTGAAGAAGAAGCCGAAAGTTGTTGTCAAAACTCAGGTTCGTGAGGTAGGCGTTTCTCCGTCTGAAGCGACAGAGGTAGTAATCAACGGCAAGGGTGTGAGAATGAGGGTTGGACCGGGCAAGCAATATGGTTTCCCCACCACCTACGACGGTCATGCCTACACGGTTTCCAAAGGAACCGCCTTACCCTTTATGGGAAAGAAAGGCAACTGGTATGGCGTATTGTTTGAGGGCGATGTCTATTATGTGTCTGCCGACTTTGCTTATTTGCGGTAACTTTTCTTAAAGACTTTTTCTTAATTCAGGTCAGATGTATATATCCTCCCATAAATTATATTTTTGTTTGCTGCCTCTTCTCGCTTGTGTTGTGTCTTGCGGAAACAAGACTGATGGCAAGAGTGAAGGCGATACGGCTTCTGTTTCTTATATTGATGCTGAAGGCCAGGCTCAATCGCATAATTCCGCTTCCACTGTTGAGGGGTTGCCTTATTCGGGTGATGCTATTAGGGAGCATGTCGTTCTTGACTATGGAAACCGGACGGTAAGGACAGATGCCGACAAGAGTTTTTCTTTCCCGGACAAGATGAAGAACAAGAAATCTTGTTTTATTGTTATGTCCAAAAAAGATTATTATCTGTATGTCTACGAACCTCAAGGTTCTGATACCGTTTTGCTGGCACGTTACGATTGTGCTTTCTCTATGAAAAAAGGTCAGAAAGAGCAGTCGGGCGATATGCGCACTCCCCATTGCACCCTGCAAGCACCTTTCTCTATACAAGAAATAGTTCCAGCCCATTCCTGGATGCATGACTTTGGCGACGGTCGTGGCAGCATCCGCAGTTATGGCGATTATTTCCTTCGCCTCTTCACTCCAGGTCACAAGGGTATCGGCATCCACGGCAGCACCAACAACCGTGAGAGCGTTCCGGGCCGTGCCAGTGAAGGTTGCATCCGGCTGAAGGATGAAGATATCAAGGATCTTGCCGAGCACTATGCTTTCTCAGGAATGAAAGTCATCATCAAGGCGGAGCAGGTAGACGACTATCCTTTCGAGATTCATGCCTTCAAGCGTCAGCACATCGAGCGCAAACGCCATTTCGATCCTGCCAAGATTTTAACCAATGAACAGATTGAAACGGCCCAACCCGAACAGGGGCGTTCCCTACCGTCTGCCCAGCCTGTTGCTTCTCAGCCATCGGTCCAACCCGCGCAAGGTGTAAAGACTGTTGTCGTTAAAGGCAATGACGTTCGTCTGCGCTTGGGTCCAGGCACCAGTTTCGGCTTTTTGGCCAATGCCGACGGCCATGCCTTCCTTTTGCGCAATGGCGAGTCTTTGCCTTGTGCCGGCGAAATAGCCGATTGGTACAAGGTGAAGTATCAAGGCAAGACCTATTATGTTTCCAAGCGCTATGCCACACCCAAGTAACCGTTCTGTCATGTATCTATCATTGAAAAGTTTCTTTCGCCTATTTGTGTTGGGCCTTCTGCTGAGCCTTCCTTCAATGTCACTTGCACAAACTCTGCCTTATTCGGAACCCTCTGTAAGGGAACACGTTGTGCTCGACTACGGCAAGCGTACCATCCGTACCGATGCAGACCAGAGCATCAGCCTTGGAGCTCTTGACAAGCACAATTGCTTTATTGTGATGTCAAAGAAAGACTATTACCTGTATGTATATGAAAAGCGTTCTTCCGATACGGTTCTTGTGGCCCGTTACGACTGTTGTTTTGCTTTGAGAAAGGGCAACAAGACCAAGCAGGGCGATATGCGCACTCCCCATTGCACTTCAGCTGTTCCCTTTTTCAAGATTTCGCAGATATGCAACGCCTCTGCCTGGCGGCACGATTTCGGTGACGGTCGCGGCAACATCCTTTCCTATGGTGCATGGTTTTTGCGTTTGGATATAGGAACAGGCAACCGGAGCATCGGCATCCACGGCAGCACCAACAACCGCGAGAGCGTTCCGGGCCGTGCCAGTGAAGGTTGCATCCGGCTGAAGGATGAAGATATCAACGATTTGCGCAACCGGTATGCCTTTGTCGGCATGAAGGTGATTATCAAGTCGGAAGACACCGACGACTATCCGTTCGAGGTGAGGGCCATGACCCGTTTGGGCGAACCTCGTCTGCGTCACTTCTCGCCTCAGAGCGTGTTGACCAACGAGGCCATTTCCACCTCTCCCGTCGAGAAAGGACGAACATCCCGCAGGCGGTAAGATTTTATCATACAACATCAATAAGCTATATGGCACTTAATTACATTTGGATAGCACTCTTTGCTATCGGCGTTCTTGTAGGATTGTTCAAATTGGTCTTTATGGGTGATGTAGAAGCGTTGCCCGCCATGATGGATTCCACTTTCGAAATGTCCAATATGGCCTTCGAGATGACCATAGGTCTCACAGGAACCCTAACCCTCTGGATGGGCATACTGAAGATTGGAGAAGATAGCGGGCTGGTGGAACGGCTGGCCCGTTTTCTGAGTCCGGTCTTAACCAAGCTTTTCCCCGAAATACCTAAAGGCCATCCTGCGTTGGGTTCTATTTTCATGAACTTCTCCGCCAACATGTTGGGCCTTGACAATGCCGCCACTCCTGTAGGCCTGAAAGCCATGCAGGAACTGCAGAGCCTTAACCCTAACAAAGACACAGCAAGTAATTCCATGATAATGTTTCTGGTGCTGAACACATCAGGGCTTACCATCATTCCTGTTTCCATCATGGCCTATAGAGCTAAAGGGGGAGCTGCCGATCCTACCGATGTGTTTATTCCCTTGTTGCTTGCCACGTTGTGTTCTACGCTTGTCGGCCTTGTCGTTACCTCCATTTACCAAAAAATCAACCTTTTCAATAAGGCCATTCTCGTTGCTGTCGGCTTTATAGCCGCTCTTGTTGCCGCTTTGTTCACGGCCATTCACGGCATGGACACCAAGCAGATGCAGCATTTTTGTCGCATTCTTACCAGCATTATCATGTTGGGGGCCATCATGCTTTTCATCTATTCGGGATGGCGCAGGAAACTGAATGTTTACAATTCCTTTATTGAAGGAGCTAAAGGCGGCTTCCGTGTAGCGGTCAGTCTCATTCCCTATTGTGTTGCCATCTTGGCTGCCGTAGGTGTCTTTAGGGCTTCAGGGGCTTTGCAGTTGTTTCAGGATGCTATCAAGTATGTCGTTTCAGCCATGGGTCTTGGCAGCGATTGGGTTAGCGCCTTGCCGGTAGCGTTGATGAAGCCGTTAAGCGGTCCTGGAGCAAGAGGCATGATGCTCGAGTGTTTTTCTTCTTATGGGGTAGATTCCTTTGTAGGCCATTTGGCCAGCGTCTTGCAAGGAAGTACCGATACCACCTTCTACATCCTTGCGGTTTATTTCGGAAGTGTGGGCATCAAGAAGTACCGCTATTCGGTCACCTGTGGCATTTTGGCCGATTTGGCAGGTATGGTGGGAGCGGTGCTCGTCAGCTATTTTTTCTTCTACACTTAAACTTCCCGTTGCTACAATAAACGGTATCCTCGCTCCGTTTTATGCATAGATATGCAATGGACAGATAGAATTAGGCAAGTAAAAATTATGTTGGTGGTTGTGGCAATCCTCATTGCCATAGCCTCGTTGGTTGTTTCTCATTTTCTCACTCGCGACTTGTCGCGCCAAGAGCACGACCGCATGGAAGTTTGGGCCGAAGCGATGCGCTCGCTCAGCCATGCGGACGAGAACACCGATTTGTCTCTGGTGTTGAAAGTGCTCAACGGCAACAACACCATTCCCGTCATCGTCATGGATCGCAAAGGCCATGTGTCTGACTTTCGCAATGTGGAAGTCTCTGCCAAAGATGCCCAAGACAGTCTGCGCATTCTTACCGACATTGGTCAGCAGTTTAAGTCTTCCGGTCGTTCCATTCGCATTTCGTTGAACGATGTTGCCAAGGGCGACTACATCGACGTCTGTTACGGCGAGTCGCTCATGCTCACCCGTTTGGCCTACTATCCCTTTGTGCAACTCGGTGTTGTGATGTTGTTTGTGGTGGTAGCCATCTTTGCTCTGCTCACGTCCAAGCGTGCCGAACAGAACAAGGTGTGGGTGGGATTGTCCAAGGAGACGGCCCATCAGTTGGGAACGCCCATTTCAAGTTTGATGGCTTGGATAGAAATCTTGAAGGAAAGTTATCCTTCAGATGCTCTCATTCCCGAGATGGACAAGGACGTTCAACGTCTGCAGCTCATTGCCGACCGCTTCTCCAAGATAGGTTCGTTGCCCGAGCCCATTCCCTGTAGCCTTAATGAAGTTCTCATCCACGTCATCGACTATATGGATCGACGCACTTCCCGAAAGGTGAAGATGGTCAGTGCCTTTCCTTCCCACGATGTCATTGTCAAGATGAATGCCTCCTTGTTCGAGTGGGTGATAGAAAACCTTGCCAAGAATGCTGTCGATGCCATGGGCGGAGCCTCAGGGTCTATCGTTCTTCGTCTGGAAGAAACCGACACAAAGGCCATTGTTGAAGTTTCTGACACTGGCAAAGGCATCCGCAAAAAAGACATTGGCAACGTCTTTCGCCCGGGTTTCACTACCAAGAAGCGAGGTTGGGGGTTGGGCCTTAGCCTTGCCAAGCGCATAGTGGAAGAATATCATCATGGGCGCATTTTCGTAAAGAGTTCCGAGGTGGGTAAGGGCACCACGTTCCGCATCGAATTGAAAAAGTAGCAGTCGTTTACAGATTGGCTTTACATTTCTTTGTTAGTTTACAGGAAGTAGGGCTCGTTTCCTATCGTTGAGATATTTGCTTTCGGTCAAGCTAAACGAAAGCGGGTGCAGCTATAATTGCTGCACCCGCTTAACTATTCTTTTCAGATGGTGGTTGTCTTTATTCTACCCCATCATCTTCTTCATCATTATCCCAAACAGAGTTGGGTTTTGCAAACTGGTTGTCACTGCATAGGCTGGGATTCAATAAGTCAGAATGTGGTCTAAAATTATAAATCTGAGTTTCTGAGCCAGCAAGCAATGGCTCTGTACCGATGTTCTTGACTTTGATGTTCGGCTTTACATATACGTTTTTGTTCATATTTGTTTTCTTTTAGTTTTATTTTCTTATTACTACTTTCTTTCCATTCACGATGTAAAGGCCTGGTTGGGTCAAGTTGTTCATGCGCTGACCATTCAGGTTGTAGATGGTCTTTGGCTCGTTGTTAGCTACATTGATGCCATTGATGCCTGTTGTGCTGCCGTCGAAGCTGAAGCCCTTTGCAGTGGCGTCTGATTCAGGCACTGCTAAGTAGGCTGTTCCTGCCTTTACAGAGAATGCGCCGCCGTTGTCTGCGCCCCAATAGAAGCCTAAACCTGTCTTTGCCTCATAGTCGTTGTAAGCCAACTTGTAATATTTGTAGCCGTCTTCTGCTGTAAAGATGCCGCCATTCTCGGATGCTGGTTTCAGCTGGTTGTCTGGGAGAGTTGTAGTCTCTGTGGTCTTTGGGAAGTAGTAGGGGGTGGCGTTTTCAAAGCCAACTACTAAAACGCCAGTGTTGGCAGGAACATAATATCCATTTATTGTTCCGGTAGCATCCGTAACAGAGTAATCTTTATCAGTCAATTCATTCGTTGATATTTTTCCATTTGTTACACTTACGCCAAACACATAAACAATATCCTTAGGAAAAACCACATCTTTGCTTGAACTAAAGGTCGCATAGTAAAATTCATCTTTATCCTGTGCAATGAAGTTGAGTGTATCGGAAGTTGCTTCCTTTTCAATGATGTCGTCTTGTGAACATACTGCCAACTGATGTTCGTCTAATTTAGCCGTCTTCCAATAGATGGGATACCCGACGAAATCATAGACATCATCTTTGGTTACCTTCAGATCATTAACCTCGCCATGGATGAGATAGGTCTCCTCGCCTTGTTTGATAGTAGCTTTCTTTGCTGTTGAGTAAGCCGTTGTAACAGTAGCATTCTCTACTTTCACGCGAACGCACTCATACTTGCTATAGTCTGAACCATTCAAATTAGCCAAAGTGACAGTCTTGACAGGAATATCAACATTCTCTTCCTTTACTACATCAGCAGCAGGAGTCCATGCCGTGATTTCTGCCGTGCCGTTAAACCAGCAAGCGGAAACATCCACATATCCTGTGTATTTCTGTCCTGCAGTTAAGCCGAAACCATTTCCGTTTTCGTCATACATGAGTACTCCTGTTGTGGCATCCTGAACATAAACCTTATTTTCGCTAACATAAGTAACAAGTGCATCAGTAAGCTTCAACTTGAACGGAAGAGCTGTAGCTGTTGATTTAGCTGTTGAGGGGATTGCAGCTTTTAACGATGCAAAGTCTGTAAGCACCTGCTCTACAGTTATGGTATATTTTGCAGTAGAAGAACTGTAGGTGTCATCGCTTGTTCCGTCAAACTTGGCGGTAATGGTAGCCGTACCTGCTTCGCCGTTAAGCGTAAGAGCACCTGTCGACTCATCAAACGAAGTGAAGATATCGTCACCACTCTTGGTGTAAGTAACCGTTTTGCCTGTCAACTCCGTGTCGCCAGCTTTAAGCGTTGCCGTCTGACCTTTGAAAGATGTAAGGTCGTCGAAAGTGGAGAAAGTGAAAGAGTTCTGTGGAAAGGTAAGAGTGGTTGCGGTCTTGGAGCTGGAAGATTCTACAGGTTCGAGCCAAACATCTTTTTGAGTGTTAGCATAAGAACCAAAGTTAGGCGCTTTTGTCATATTGCTATTCAACTGAATAGAATAACTGCCTTTGCTTATTCTGATAAGATTTGTTTGATTTGAAAGGGTAAAGTTTGCAGCACTATTAACTATTTGTACTTTACCGTTATCCTTTCCATTTTTTAGTGACAAGTAATAGTCTGTACCGTCAATCTTGATAGTCCAAGAGCTACCATTTCCATCAAAAACAAATATATTGGCATTCGCCTTGTCTTCAACACCTGTTCCTTTTACTGAGCTTGACAAAGATGTTGATGCTAATTTTAAATAATAAGTACCTGAAGTATTTGAGCTACATATATAATACTTCTGACCACTGACAATATTAGAGATGTCTGTAACTTTGTCGGCAGCCCATGCATTCGCCCCCCCCACTGCTATAAGCAGACAGACGAGTAGGAGCGTCTTAAAATTGAGTAATGCTTTTTTCATAATTTATGAATTAATGATTAATAATTAAAAAATATATTTCAAGTTATAAAATCTTCGTAAGCATGTGTAATAAATTGATAGTGAGAGAATTTTTTGTTCTTTCATCACGGTTGCAAAGATACGATATTTATGCAAGATGGTTGTTACAATTCTATAAAAAAATTGTTAGGCTTGAAAAATTTTCTGTTTACTTTACAATTTTACTATATTTTTTGTCCTGTTTCCTTCTCTTGCATAAAAAGAATTCATCCTTAGGGGAGCTTATTCTATGAAAGGAACGCCGCATGCATATAGTCGAAATCTGCAGAGTGCCATTGGAAATCAGCGGCTTACGGTTGGGGTTGTTCTTTCAACTCAGCATTTCGTTATTGATGTCCCTTTGCATTTCTTACACTTTTTATTTGTCTAAATAGTAGCAATGTATGCCAATTATTCATTTTTTCTGATTGATTATCAAGATAAAACATTATATTTGTAACATTAAATGTTTTGGAATAATGGCAAAGAAAAACATAGACTTATCTGTAGCCCTTCATGATAATAGTGACTATAAGGACTGGCTTGTAGAATTGAAAGAAAGATTTTATAGCCATCGCCTTAAAGCATCGCTTGCCACCAACGGCTATTTGTTGGACTTCTATTGGAAATTGGGACGAGACATCGAAGCCAAACAATATGCCAATACTTACGGCTCTGGCTTTTATAAGAATCTCAGTCAGGACTTGAAGAACGAGATGCCTGGAGTAAAAGGTTTCTCGCCTATAAACTTGCGCTATATGAGTAAGTTTTTCAAACTCTATGCTCCTTTATATAGAAATATTCCGCAGACTGCGGAACTTTTCTCTGATTCGTTGTCAGACTCAAATGTTCCGCAAGTTGCGGAACAATCTAAAAAACGTCAACAGCCTGTTGATGATTTCAAGATGTTGTTCTCCATTCCTTGGGACCACCATCGCCGTATCATAGATAAGTGCAAGGGCAATATGGACAAAGCCCTGTTCTTTGTAAGGAAGACATGGGAGAATAACTGGGGGCGTGATGCATTGCTTAATTGGCTCGACACAGACCTATATGAGCGTGATGGCAAAGCTGTTACCAATTTCCAATCTACACTTTCTGCTGTGCAGAGTGATTTAGCACAGCAAATGACAAAAGATCCGTATCAATTTGACTTCCTCAATCTGAGAGAGAAATTTGACGAGCGAGACATCGAAGATGAATTGGTGAACAATGTGACACGTTTCCTCTTGGAACTCGGAAAAGGCTTCTCGTATATGGGCAGACAATTCCGTTTGGAGGTAGGACAACAGGAATTCTTCCCAGACTTGTTGTTTTACAATGCCCACCTCCATGCCTATGTAGTCATAGAGCTAAAAGCCCAGTCGTTCCATCCATCATTCTTGGGACAACTAAGTTTCTATGTATCTGCCATCAACCACCAATTCAAGACCGAAATAGACAATCCTACCATTGGCCTGCTTATCTGTAAGGACAAAGACAACGTAGTGGCTAAATATGCCTTGGAGTCATACAAGGAACCAATGGGTATATCGGAATATCAGCTCTCCAAACTCTTCCCGAAAGACTTCAAATCATCTATGCCGACTATCGAGGAATTGGAAAATGAGTTGAAAGATAACTAAAAGTAACGGAACTGTTTTTGCATGAAAAATAACCACTGAAAGTGTGCTTTTTTTAAGATAAGACAGGGTGTTGTTCTTCTCGCCCGCTTTGTTGAAGTCAGGTTGGGTTAGCCCGGGAATGGAAAGGGGGAGGCAATTATTTTAGGAAGAAAATTGTTGTAGTTTGAAAAAAGTTTGTAACTTTGCAACCCAAATGTGTAGTTTAGAGCCACTTAAGATAGATTTAAAAGGTCTGAAGCAAGGGCTTAATAGCTTTGAATTCGACCTTGATGATGCTTACTTCAAGGCGATAGACGCCCCGGAAGTTCATCGTGGCAACGTCCACTTGGCGTTGTCGGTAGAGCGTGTGGGCGATTTTTTCACATTTGTGTTTAAGGAAAAAGGCGTTGTGGTCATTCCTTGCGATATCTGTTTGGACGATATGGAACAGGAGATAGAAGCAGAAAACGAATTGGCCGCAAAGTTTGGAGAAGAATACTCAGAAGGCGACGACTGCGTGATTGTGGCCGAGAACGAAGGAATGCTCGATATTGCGTGGCTCGCTTACGAATTTATAGCTTTGGCCATCCCCATCAGGCACGTACACACACCTGGAAAGTGTAACCCTGCCATGATAAGTGTGATAGAACAGCACACTGCCGCCCGAAGCGGTGAGGCGATGGAAGAGACTGTGGATCCGCGCTGGAGTAAACTTCAAAATCTGAAATTGGAAGAATAAAAACATTAAAAATTTTAAGAAAAAATGGCACATCCTAAAAGAAGACAGTCAAAGACTCGTACACTTAAAAGAAGAACTCACGATAAGGCAGTAGCCCCCACATTGGCATTATGCCCCAATTGCGGTGCTTATTATGTCTATCACACGGTATGTCCTACTTGTGGCTATTATCGTGGAAAAGTTGCTATCGTAAAGGAAGTAGCAGAATAATCAATGGAAAAAATCAACGCGATAATCACTGGCATTGGTGGTTATGTTCCCGACTATATCCTCAATAACGAGGAATTGTCGCGGATGGTAGACACCAGTGACGAGTGGATTACGACACGTGTTGGCATTAAGGAACGTCACATCCTGACAGAAGAAGGTCTGGGAACAAGCTATATGGCCCGTAAGGCTGCCAAGCAGCTTCTTCAGAAGACCGGTGTCGATCCAGACACCATTGATGCATTGATTGTGACCACCACCACTCCCGACTACAAGTTTCCCTCCACCGCTTCCATTGTCTTGGGCAAGTTAGGTCTGAAGAACGCCTTTGCTTTCGACTTTGAGGCAGCATGTTGCGGATTCCTCTATTCGTTGGACGTGGCTGCATCGATGATTCAGAGCGGACGCTACAAGAAGATTATCGTCATCGGGGCAGACAAGATGTCGTCGCTGGTCGACTATACCGACCGCCAGACCTGTGTGCTCTTCGGCGATGGTGCCGGTGCTGTGCTTGTTGAGGCAACCACTGAGGAGAATGTGGGCGTGCGCGATTCCTATCTTCGCACCGATGGCAAGGGCTTGCCGTTCCTCCACATGAAGGCAGGTGGTTCTGTTTGTCCAGCTTCAAGGTTCACAGTCGACCATCGTCTTCACTACCTCTATCAGGAGGGGCGCACCGTCTTCCGCTATGCCGTTACCAACATGAGCAACGATGTGGTGGAGATAATGAAGCGCAACAACCTTACTGACGCCGATGTCAAGTGGGTGGTTCCCCACGAAGCCAATCTGCGCATTATAGAAGCGGTGGCCAAGCGTGCGGAGATTTCTCTGGACAAGGTAATGATCAACATCGACCGTTACGGCAATACCAGTGCTGCCACCATCCCATTGGCATTATGGGACAACGAGCACCGTTTGCATAAAGGCGACAACGTCATCTTCACCGCTTTCGGTGCAGGTTTTGTTCATGGAGCCTCTTTCTATAAGTGGGCATACGATGGCGAGAATGTAGGAAAATAGCGAAAGGCATCCTTTCCTTTCGTTCAATGCAGACCATAAAATTAAGAGGTGCTCTTCCGGAAAGTCAAGGGCACCTCTTTTTGTCTTTAGTCTTGAAAACCGTTAAAACTAAGAACATTCTTTGCGGCAGACAAGACAATATCTCGTGAAAATAGTTATCTTTGCAGCAAAGTAGGATTTAAGATGAAGCACAAGGCAGGATTTGTAAATATTGTAGGCAACCCCAATGTGGGCAAGTCCACACTGATGAATCAGTTGGTAGGCGAACGCATCAGCATAGCCACCTTTAAAGCTCAAACCACGCGTCACCGCATCATGGGCATCGTCAACACGGAAGACATGCAAATCGTCTTTTCCGACACCCCTGGTGTGTTGAAACCCAACTACAAGATGCAGGAGATGATGCTGGCCTTCTCGGAGAGTGCCCTCGCCGATGCCGATATCCTGCTCTACGTCACCGATGTGGTGGAAGACCCCGAGAAAAATCAGGACTTCCTCGACAAGGTAAGGAAGATGACCATACCCGTGCTTCTGCTCATCAACAAGATTGACGAAAGCGACCAGAAGAAGCTGATCTCCCTTGTCGAGAAATGGCATTCGTTGCTACCTAAAGCCGAAATCCTTCCCCTCTCCGCCAAAAACAAGTTTGGCATAGACGTTCTGTTGAAGCGCATCAAGGAGTTGCTGCCCGAGAGTCCCGCCTTTTTCGACAAAGACCAGCTCACCGACAAACCCGCCCGCTTCTTTGTGTCTGAAATCATTCGTGAGAAGATATTGCGCTACTACGACAAGGAGATACCCTATTCGGTAGAGGTGGGTGTGGAGCGTTTCAAGGAGGAAGACAAACTCATCCACATCAATGCCGTCATCTATGTAGAGCGCGACTCCCAGAAAGGCATCATCATCGGCCATCAGGGGCAGGCGCTAAAGAAAGTCTCTACCGAGGCACGGCGTTCGTTAGAGAAGTTCTTCGGCAAGAAGATATTTTTGGAAACCTTTGTGAAAGTAGATAAAGACTGGCGCAATTCTCAGAAAGAGTTGAACCAGTTTGGTTATAACCCCGAGTAACTGAGCCGGTGGGCCTATGCCGGCTTTTTATGCTCTTACCCTCAACTGTATGCGAGGGGAATAAAAATTTTTATAGTTTATGGCAAATTTAGTAGCTATTGTAGGACGTCCCAATGTAGGAAAGTCCACGTTGTTCAACCGTTTGACCCAAAGCCGTCGTGCCATTGTCAGCGATACCGCCGGCACCACCCGCGACCGGCAGTATGGCAAGTGTTCTTGGAATGGACGCGAATTTTCTGTTGTAGACACCGGAGGCTGGGTGGTGAAAAGCGACGACATCTTTGAAGATGCCATCCGCCGTCAGGTCATTGTAGCCACCGAAGAGGCCGATCTGGTCTTGTTTCTGGTGGATATAGAGACGGGAGTCACCGACTGGGACGAGGACGTAGCCCAAATCTTGCGCCGTTCAGGCCTTCCCATTGTGTTGGTGGCCAATAAGGTCGACAACAGTGCCAACTATTATCAAGCCGCCGAGTTCTATAAGTTGGGGTTGGGCGAACCTCAATGCATCAGCGCCGCCACAGGAGGAGGCACCGGCGACCTGTTGGATCTTATACTGACAAAACTTCAGGATTTGCCCGACGATGAGGTACAGGAAGACATTCCTCGTTTTGCCGTTGTGGGCCGCCCCAACGCCGGCAAGAGCAGCATCATCAATGCCTTTATCGGAGAAGACCGCAACATCGTCACCGAGATTGCCGGCACTACTCGTGACAGCATCTACACCCGTTACACCAAGTTCGGCTTCGACTTCTATTTGGTAGACACCGCCGGCATCCGCCGCAAGAACAAGGTGACTGAAGACCTCGAGTTCTACAGTGTGATGCGTTCCATCCGTGCCATCGAAAATTCCGACGTATGCATCTTAATGATCGATGCCACAAGAGGTATAGAGTCGCAGGATATGAACATCTTCCAGCTCATCCAGAAAAACAATAAGTCGTTGGTGGTGGTAGTCAACAAGTGGGACTTGGTTGCTGACAAGTCGCAGATAGCCATCAACACCTTTGAGGCCGCCATCCGTCGGCGCATGGCACCGTTTGTAGACTTCCCCATCGTGTTTGCTTCAGCCCTCACCAAACAGCGTATCTTCAAGGTGCTTGAGACGGCAAAACAGGTCTACCTCAATCGCGAGATACACATCGGTACAAACAAACTCAACGAGGTGATGCTGCCTATCATCGAGGCTACACCCCCACAGTCGATCAAGGGAAAATACATCAAAATAAAGTATTGCTCGCAGCTGCCCAACACCCAGATACCCTCTTTCGTGTTCTATGCCAACCTTCCGCAGTATGTGAAAGAACAATACCGCCGTTTTCTGGAAAACAAGATACGCGAAAATTGGTCGTTGCACGGATGTCCCATCAATGTGTTCATCCGTCAAAAGTAGTCTTATATAGCAAAGGAGGGCGTGTCAAAACTCCCAATATAAATAACAAGAAACTCGTTGTACGTTCTTGTGTGGATGTACAACGAGTTT
>OIYF01000508.1_pt1 | contig 14795 bp, 7 predicted proteins | sample 1587971 | NCBI WGS metagenome assembly OIYF01 (sample SAMN03283248) | human gut metagenome | biome: human-associated habitat; material: feces | host: Homo sapiens | place: Peru | collected 2012 | reverse complement strand
GGAGTCTCACGGTTGCCGTCGGTGTCGAACTGCAAGTAGCGTCCGCCGCCATTGCATTCTATCTTTCCCTCGCCCAGCATATTCTCGGAGCCGAAGGCGTCGGTGGTGATGGATGTGACCTTGGTGCCGTCTCCGATGTCGGCTCCTACCTGTGGCAACTCTACGTTGATGTTGATGGCCTTGATACGTTTCTGGGCCTGTGTTCCTAATGGCGCCAACAGCATGATGGCGACAATCATAGACAGTTTGTTTCTCATATTCTTCATGTTTATATGGTTAGTGATTGCAAATATACGCTAAAGCTGACAAACAAGCAAGAATATTGCGATAATTTTTTTATCGCCCTGCCATAAAAATCTTTTCTTATAGAGACAAACTTCCGAGAAGTCTGCTTCCAACTGCTTCGCCTAACCCTTATTTAGCTAAATATAAGTCACAACTAATGAAATATAGCTTATATTTGACTAAATATAGGTAGTGTCTCATGCTTTGAAGCAGTCTTCCATGAACTTTGTGATAGGCTTTCCATGGTTTTGTGGTAGGGTGAAGTGATTTTTGTGGTAGGGAGATGTGGTTTTTCCAAGTATTTGGCGTATCTTTGCACCGTGTAAAGAACTAATCTGAATAATGAGATACAGTAATTTCCTTATGGCGGCGGCTTTTTCCTTGCTCGCCAGTTCCTGCCATGATGGCGGAAAGCGTGGCGTTGGCACGGAGCCTATGGCACAGATAGCGGTGGAGAAGCATGCCGAGATTCTTTCTCTTCCCATAGAGGTGAAGGCGAAGAGGGTAACCATTCAGGATGGATTGCCCTCTAATGTCGTCAGCGATATGCAACAGGACCAGAAGGGCTTTCTGTGGTTTTCCACGCATAATGGACTCGCCCGCTACGACGGTAACGTGGTAACAACCTATTTGGGCAACGACAGTACTGGCGTCTCTGCTTTTATCGGTCGTACGAAGAAGGCTTTGGAGGATGTTACCTATAAGAAGTTGTGGGTGTATTCTTCTTCTGAGAGATTAGCTTGCCTGAATATGGTGGACGGCAAGGAGGAGAAGTACTGTCAGGAAGTAGAGAAGCTTCATTTCACTAAGTGGAAGCTGGTCTGTGACGGAATGTTCTGGCTTTGGGGAGCCCAAGATGGAGCCATGTTGGTAGACTATCGCAGTGGTTCTTTCTTGACACGTAGGTTTGCCCAGGCAGAAATAGGTTCTTCCCAAGTCCCTCTGATAGACAGTCTGGACAAAGACAATGTGGTGCTTTGTACTATGGACAAGGTTTTCCTTTATTCCGAAGGTCGCCTGTCCTGCATAGCCAAGGGCATGAGAATGTCGCGTACGCGCCCCTTCCATCATAAGATGCTGATGGTTTCGGAGAAGGGTGATGTCTATGTTCTTCGACAAGGCAAGCTGCAGCGATTTTCCCATGTAGCCTATGTTGACGGTGAGGTAGCTACCGGCGATTTGCTCGTGGGCAACAGATGGATACTTTTTACCAACCGCCGCTCTTTCTCTATCGATGTGCGTACGGGAGAGGTTGCGGAATGTGAGGGCGAATGGCTTATCCCCAATGGCAGGGTGTTGACTGACAACAAAGGCAGAAAGTGGATATACAACAAGACGGGCGTGCTGCGCTTGGTAAGACAGGACAAGCTCGTCCCCCTGAGTCTCTTCCCTCAGCAAACCACCAATTATATCGACCATGAGCGATTTCATATCGTAGAGGACAATCATGGACTCATCTGGATTTCCACCTATGGCAAGGGACTTTTTGTGTTCAATCAGGACCTGACCCAAAGCCAGCATTTCGTGGCAGACAAGTTGGGAGAGTCGCCTATAGCCTCCAACTATCTTCTCGGTATTATTGCCGACCGTCACGATGGAGTGTGGGTAAGCTCAGAATACGGAGGCGTGTCGCACATCCAGGTGATGGACAAGGGTGTGGAACGCATTTATCCCAATGGTGAGGGCAATATGGACTTTTCGAATGTCGTTCGAATGGTGAAGAAAATGAATGACGGCACAGTCATGGTGGGCACCCGTGAGGGAAGTCTTTACCACTATAGTGCCGACATGAGTCAGGTTTTGGGCAAGAGCCACTTCGATTCGAATGTTTACGGCATAGTCCAGATGCCTAATGGTGAAACCTGGATAGGCACCCGCGGCAAGGGTGTCTATGGAGCCAAAGGACTCGACTTTAAGGACAGAAACGTGTTCTGTATGGCTTCCGATGCCAAGCATCGCATGTGGATAGGAACCTTTGGCAAGGGATTGAGCCTTGTCATGCCACGAAAGGATGGCTATGAGGTGAAGACATTCTTTGCCGACAGCGTGGGGCTCAACGAGGTGAGATGCATGGTGATAGACAAGCATGGCGTGCTTTGGTGCGGAACATCGGGAGGTCTTATCCGTATTCCTGTCGATGAGTTTGTGAAGGATGCCAGCCGATATAAGACTTACGTGCGTGATTATGAAATACGCGATGTAATTGTCGACAGACAGGGACGACTGTGGCTCTCAGCATCGGGTGATGGACTGGTACAGGTAGAGCCGGGTGATGGTGAGACAGAGCCTAAGTTCCACGTCTTCAATACCTCTAATGGACTGGTCAACAATTTGGTTCAGTCGGTGGTGGACACACCTGATGGCAATCTTTGGATTTCTACCCAGCAGGGAGTGACAGCCTGGAATGCCCGCAAGAAGTCGTTTGAAAACTATATGTTCTCACGCAACCCTATGGGCAATGTATATAATGAGAACTCGGCAGTATGTCTTGATGACGGCAGAGTGGTGCTGGGTGGCAACTATGGTCTTACTATCATTCAGCCGTCACGTTTGAGTCATGTCAGCGGGCTCACCGATGTCGTCTTCACCTCTTATCCTTATTCAGATGAGATAACGCTGACCTATGAGCAGCGTTCGCCCAACATACATTTCTCTACACTCGACTATTCCGATGTGCGCAATGTGAAGTATACCTACCGTCTGGAAGGCTTCGACCAGTCATGGAGCCAACCTTCGTCCACGCCCTGGGCGGCTTATCAGAAACTGCCAGCTGGCAAGTATCTTCTGCATGTCAAGGCATGTACGTCGGATGGCACCTGGGGTAAGGAGAGTACATTGGTTATTCGCATCAAGCCTCCTTTCTATCTTACGTCCTGGGCGATAATGATTTATGTGCTGCTTGTCCTGGGTGTCATCATCTTGGTGGTGAAGTTTGTGCACGACAAGAATGTGCTTCGCAACCGAATCCGTCTTGAGCAGGAACTCACTCGCTACAAGTTGGTTTTCTTCACCAATATAGCTCACGAGTTCCGTACTCCTCTCACCCTGATGCAAGGCTCGCTCGAGAAGGAGAAGCGCATCATGAAGGCCAACCGCTGGCAGACAGAGTTGGAGAAGACTATCCGTGTGATGGATAAGAGCGTGCAGCGCATGTTGCGACTCATCGACCAACTCTTGGAGTTCCGTAAGATGCAGGCAGGCAAGCTGAAGTTGTCCTTGCAGGAAACTGATGCCGTGATGTTTGTCAAGGGCATCTGCCGTATGTTCGACGATGCTGCCGAATCGAAGGAGATTGCTTACAGGTTTGAGTCGTCAGAGCCGTCACGTGCGATGTTCCTCGACCAGCAGATGATAGACAAGGTGGTGTTCAATCTTTTGTCCAACGCCTTCAAGTACACCCCAGCCAAGGGAAGCATCTCCGTAAGCCTCTCTTTCACGGATGTGATGACCATCCGTGTGGCTGACACGGGAGTGGGCATTCCTCAGGAGAAGCGGGCCCAGCTCTTCAGCCGATTCATGCAGAGCAGTTACACGGGCGAGAGCTTTGGCATCGGACTGCATCTTACTCATGAACTTGTGAGGACGCATCATGGCGAGATAGCCTATCAGGAAAACGAGGGAGGAGGATCGGTATTTGTGGTCACAATTCCTCTACAGAAAGACAGCTACGAGGCTTCCGACTTCCTGGTAAAGGACAGCCCTATCCTGAAGGCAGACTTGGCAAAAGAACGGGACGGACAGGAAGAAAAAACAACTGATGCTGTGCCTTCTGCACCATCTGTTCCGCTCAACCGTCGTACCATTCTTCTGATAGAAGACGACAACGATGTCCGTGAGTTCCTGCTCTCTGAACTGGAGAGTTGTTTCGACCTGAAGGTTGCTTCGGATGGCAAGGCGGGTATTGCCATGGCTAAGGAGTTGGATGTCGACTTGATAGTAAGCGACGTGATGATGCCAGGAATGAATGGCTTCGAGCTTACCAAACGACTGAAGAACAGTTTTGAGACGAGTCATATCCCTATTATTCTCCTCACTGCCCTTAGTACTGACGAGAATGTGCTCGAAGGAACAGAGTCGGGAGCCGACGCTTACATTACCAAGCCGTTCAGCCCGCAGTTGCTCATGGCTCGCATTCTGCAGTTGCTCAACCAGCGTGAGATACTTCGTCAGAAGTTTGGCAAGGAACCGCAGGAGATTCGCTCAGCCATGCTCAGCAACGAGCAGGACAGCTTGTTTGTCAAGCGTCTTGACAGTATCGTCTACTCTCGCCTTGGCGAACAGGACCTTTCTGTCGACAAGGTGGCAGGACTGTTGCACTTGGGACGCACCATCTTCTATAAAAAGGTAAGGAGAACTACGGGCTATACACCTAATGAGTATATCCGTGTTATCCGATTGAGAAAAGCCGCCGAACTGCTGAAGGAGGGCGAGAAGAATGTGTCGGAGGTGGCTTATGCGGTAGGTTTCGACAATCCGTACTACTTCAGCAAGTGCTTCAAGGAGCAGTTTGGTATGCCGCCATCGCAGTACAGAAGTTAAGACGGTTTCTAAAGGAGATTTTCTTCAGAAGTTAAAGGAGTTAAGACAAATGCTTTGTGGGTAACGTCTATTTCAAGAGGTAAGGGACTAATGTCCTGCATCTTATCCAAATAGACTGTTGTCTTAACTCCTTTAACTCCTTTAACTTCTTAACTCCTTCTAAAAAAACTACTTAATGGCTTTACCATTAAGTTTTACTTTGTTGAGCTTGCAACTGCCCAATACCGATGTATCCATGATTCCTACAGGGTCGGTGACATCGATGTTTTCGAATGAGAAACTACCCAAGTCGTAGTTTTCTGAAGGTATCATTGTGTAGAACTGTTTGGTGCTCTTCACCTTGATATTCTTCATCTTCACGTTGTTGATGACTGAACGGGGCATGTCGTCTCTGTCTTTCTTGTCGTAGAACTGGGTCCAAATACGGGTTCTGATGCCGAAGGTAACTACTCCTGTGCAGTTTTCTGCCAGTACATCCTCGTATCTCTGTGGTGTGTCTGGGCGCATCTTGAAGAGCAGAATGTTGCTGGTTCCGTTGAACTGGCAGTCTCTTATAATCACATTCTTGGCATCATAGCACTCGCTTCCGAAGGTGACACCTCCACCAGCTTTCTTGAAATAGCAGTTCTCTACGATGACGTTGCGGCATGGGGCATTGGTACTGTCCTTGTCCACGAACGTTCCCTTGCCGCCTTTCAGGCACACACCGTCATCGTTCACGTTAACCCAACAGCCTCTTATCAGCATATCCTCGCATCCATCGATGTCTATGGCGTCGGTGCTTGGACCTTTAGGATAGCCGCTTGTCGGTGCGTAGATATACAGGTTGAGGTATTTCACGCGCTTGCACTTGTACAGATGGTTGGTCCAGAAACCAGAGTTCACCATTCTGATGCCGCTTACCTTTACGTCGTTGGAGTTGGAGATGTAGACCAGTCTTGGGCGGAGAGCCTCCAAGTTGGTACACTTCTTGATGACTTTTCGGCGCAGCCAGAATTCATCGTAGAATTTATGTCCGTTGCCGTTGAGGGTTCCCTTGCCTGCAATGGTGAAACCATCGTGATGATCGGCATTGATGAGTGCTGCAAAATAGTCTAAGGTCTGACCTTCCAGTCGAGTCTTCACTATCTGATAATGGGTGATGGCATCGCTTCCTTTCAGTGTGGCGTTCTCTTCCAAATACAGGTTGCAGCCTGGTTTGAAGAATAGTGAGCCTGTAAGATAAGTGCCTGCAGGTACCACGATGACTCCGCCACCATTGGCATGACAGCGGTCTATGACTTCCTGAATCTTCTGGGTCTGAATGATGGTTGAGTCATTTACCACTCCATAATCGGTAATGATGTAGGGCTTGCCCATGTCCTTCAGTTCCACACCAGTGGTGTCGGCAAACCATGAAGAGATAGGTGTGCCGTCGGGGAAAGTGCTCGTCTGCTTCTTGGCTGAGCAGCCGAGCGAGATAGCGATAGCTGATAAAAGAATACAAATCGTTTGTTTCATATTTATTTGGGATTAGTTTTTCTGCAAAGATACTGGTTTCATTATCCTTCTTTCCTATAGTTTCATACGTAATCCTAAAAAATAATCCATCAGGATTTGTTGGAGTCAGTTATTTGTGCTACTTTTGCATCAAATAGTTTTTATTATTCAGTAAAACACCATTTAGAAGATGTTGGAAAGTCATTATTATAAGGACCTTATAGAGGCCGGCTGCGATGAGGCTGGTCGTGGTTGTCTGGCTGGCAGTGTCTATGCGGCTGCTGTCATTCTGCCTCCTGGTTATCAGAATGAAGCACTCAACGACAGCAAGAAGCTTACAGACAAGAAGCGCAAGGCTCTTCGTGAGCAGATAGAGCGTGATGCCGTGGCATGGGCAGTAGGAATTGTTACCCCCGAGGAGATAGATAAGATCAATATCCTCAATGCCAGTATCTTGGCGATGCACAGGGCGCTCGATCAGCTCAAGGTTCGTCCTGAGGCAGTTATTGTGGATGGCAATCGTTTCAAACCTTATCATGATCTTCCTCATACTACGATAGTGAAAGGCGACGGCAAGTATATGGCGATTGCTGCAGCAAGCATTCTCGCCAAGACCTATCGTGACGACTATATGGATGCTCTTGCCGAGGAATATCCTCAGTACGACTGGAAGAGTAACAAGGGTTATCCCACCAAGAAGCATCGGGCTGCCATCAGGGAGTATGGGGTTACACCTTATCACCGCATGAGTTACAATCTCTTAGGCTCGGGCGAGCTTTCACTTGAGTTCAAGGATTAAGTGACGGTTAATGAAATCAATTTATATTTCCTCTTGAAAACTCTTCTTGCACAGATGCAGGCAGAAGGCAAAACTGCCCAAGAAAGCGGCTCTTAATGCCAGATTGATGTCGGCAGGCAGGATGCCCAGTACGAATGTAAACTGAGTGGCGATGAGGAGGAGGGTCTGCTTCATGCTCACTTCCTTTTCCATGATGATGGAATAGTAGCTTTGCAGCCATTCTATGGGTTGCTTGCCGCTTTGCAGCAAACTCTTGATACTGCTTATCAGGTTCTTACTGCCGTCCACAACGCTCTTGCTGCCGTTGCTGATGCTGTTTACTACGAAGTTGATGTCGGCTGAAGTGCCCAATGTGATATTCTTTTCCATAATTCTTTATTGTTTTATAGTTTTCTTACTGTATGAAAGCCCTTTTACAGGTCTTTCTTTGTTTCTGAGGGCAAAATTAGGAGGCTTTTGTGCAATATATGTTCACTTTCTGAGTTCTTATGTTAAAAGTGAGTGGCTGTTAAGCTCTATTAACATAAAAAGCAGTCTTCAGCCTCTTGCCGACTCATCAACTTATCACATTTTGGCTTTATGCGACACGACAAACTGGAAAAAGAAATGAACCTGATGCTTCTCCTTACCGAGAACCATCGTTATGATGTGGATACTCTTTGCGAGCGTGCAGGCATTTCGCGGCGTATGCTGTATTATTATTTGGAAAGTTTCCGCGATTGGGGCTTCAAGGTGGAGAAGAATGGCAGGATATACAGTCTTGACAGGGAGTCGCCATTCTTCAAGCATCTCTTCGAAACCATCAACTTCACCGAGGAGGAAGCCCTCACCATGCTCTCTATATTAAATAAGGTGGAAGACAATAATGCCATCGTGGAGCGACTGCGTCGCAAGCTGGACCGTTTCTATGACCTCGACATCCTTGCCAATCCTCAGTTGCGCGAGCAGGCTGCCCATCATGTCGGCGTGCTCTACGATGCCATCAAGCGTCATCGGCTTGTCAAGATAGAAGGTTATTCCTCGCCTCACAGCAAGAGTTGTACCGACCGGGTGGTGGAACCTTTCCTTATGATGAACAACAATAATGATGTGCGCTGCTATGAACTTAGTTCCAAGATGAACAAGACGTTCAAGGTGTCGCGTATGGGCAATGTCATCCTGCTCGATTTGGAGTGGGGCAACGAGGCCAAGCATAGCCAGATGTTTACCGATCTCTTTATGTTTAGTGGTGATGAGCGGTTGCCTGTCAGGTTGAAACTCGACCGTCTGGCATATAGTCTGATGATTGAGGAATATCCCAAATCAGCCGAATTCATCGTGGAATTGCCCGATGAAACCGATAATAATGAAGGAAATGCTCCCAAGTACTGGCTGTTGTCTATGGATGTGGCAAGCTACTTGGGTATTGCCCGTTTTGTCTTGGGACTGTACAGCCATATCGAGATTATCGACAGTCCTGGTTTTCAAGATTTCATAAACGAAGAAATCAGGAAGATGTACCACCGCAGTAGATAAAAATGATTGTCTACTGATAAAAATGTTTTTTGACTATTGATAATTCTTCGTTCAGAGCCTTTGAATGTCCGTTCAGAGCCTTTGAATGTCCGTTCAAAGCCTTTGAACGGAGATTTTAAAGGTGGTTGGCAAAATAATCATTGTTGTTTGACGATTTTTCTTCAATAGTGATAAACGAAATTTGCGGTAAAAACGCAGCAAAATATCAGAATATTTGCTGTGCTTTTACCGCAAAATGTTTTTGGGAGTTATATTAAGTCTTGTATTCCATATAGGCTTTTTGTCCTATATGGCAAGTCTTCGCAGTCTTTAGAAATCGAGGGTAACGCCCTTTTCGTCGATCTTCTTGTAGGTCTTGCTGTTTACACTCACGTTCTTCGAGTTCTTGGCATCGAAGGTATGAGTCTTTGCAGTTACCTTGATATTCTCGAGCTTCACGTTCTCAGTACGGTTGATCACGATGCCCTGTTCGGCATTGTTCACCTCCAAGTCCTTGATGCTGATGTTCTGAACAGGCATCTCGGGCAAACCGTTGAAGTAAGCAGCACGGCGGGCTGTACGGCAGATGACATGGTCGATGTCGATGTTGCGGAAGCAAGGAGTAGTCTCGTCGACCTTGAATTTCTCTACCTTCTGGTTCTTGGCCTCGTCGCCATCGTTGAGAACCTCAACAGCCGACTTGCCTCCATAATAAAGGTCGAAGGTGATTACGTCGGTCTGAATGTCGAACATAGACATATTCTTGATGAAGATGTTCTCTACTACGCCGCCACGACCACGTGTGCTCTTGAATCGCAGACCTACATCGGTACCGAGAAACTGGCAGTTGGTAACCATCACGTTCTTCACACCACCGCTCATCTCACTACCTACTACGAATCCGCCATGACCCTTGAAGACTGTACATCCGTCTACGATGACGTTCTCGCAAGGAATGCCACGCTTTCTTCCATCAGCGTCTTTACCACTCTTGATGCAGATACCGTCGTCGCCCACATCGAAAGTAGAATTGACGATGAGTGCGTTCTTGCATGACTCCAGGTCAAGACCATCGCCATTCTGTGCATATGCGGGGTTGCGTACCAGTACATCTTCGATGAGCACGTTCTCGCACATCAATGGATGGATGTTCCAGGCAGGAGAGTTCTGGAAGATAACGCCATTGAGCCAAACATTCTTGCAGTTTACCAAGCTTACCATGACAGGGCGGAGGAATCGCTTGATTTCGTTCCATCCCTCTTCTGATGTAGGTTCTGCAGGCACGTTCATATTGGCACTGTTGTCAGCCTTGAGAGCGCCTTCTGACGGGAACCAATAGTCCTTGCGCTTGTAGGCACCACCTCGTGAAGTGATGGCTTTCCACTGAGCGTCGGTTACCTTCTGCTTTTTCAGAGGGCGCCAGTACTCGCCATTACCGTCGATGGCTCCCTGACCAGTAATAGCCACGTTGGTAAGTCCGTTGCCCGAGATAGGAGACTGGCAACGACGTGTGTCGAGACCCTCGAAAGATGTCTTGACGAAAGGATAGAGGGCATCATCGGGTGAGAAAAGGATAATGCCGCCCTTCTCGATGTGCAGGTTGATGTTGCTCTTCAATGTGATGGGGCCTGTAAACCATACGCCCTGTGGCACGATGAGCTTTCCTCCGCCTTTCTGGCTCAGGGCTTCAATAGCCTTGCTGAAAGCTTCGGTGCAAAGGGTAGAACCATCACCTACGGCTCCGAAATCCTTCAGGTTTACCTCGTTGGCAGGGAACTGAGGACGTGTCACCTTCTCCATCTGGAAAGGAAGGTTCTCATAGAGCGCGTCATACTTGTCGGTTTCGGCAGCCTGCATGCTCATTGCCAGCAAACAGGTGCAAACCAAGCTAAAAAGTTTCTTCATGAATAAATGGGGTTTTTAATAGAGTTATTAAATAGTTTTGTCTAATTGCTGCAAAAATACGGATAAAATCTCATATTTCCAAATCTATACTCATTTTTTTATATGTATTTCATGTTTTGCATGAGGGGAGTTAAAGGAGCTGTCACTCCGTTCAGTTTAACTTCCACGTAACTTCTCTAAACATTCCCATTTGCGAAAGTTGAGTCAAGAAGCTACGGTACAGCAGCTTTGAGAAAGGTGTCAAAACGTAAAAAAAGGAGCAAATGGTATGATTTTCTTGTCTTGAACATTTTTTAAGGCTCTAATACTTGTTTGTTTGTGAAAAATAAGCTATATTTGTGGCACAAATAAAAGATGAAATTTAAAACTATTCACTAACTAAATCATTGAATTTTTATGAAGAAGGACTTATTACTTTTATTGTCATTGATGCTGTTGTTGTCGGTTTCGGCAATAGCCGGTCCGCGTAGCTATCAGCAGGCTAAGGCGATAGCTCAACGTCAGGCAGCCATGCTTGGCATAGAGATGGATGCCGAGGTGGCGGCTTCAGCAAAGGCGGCTCCCCGCATGTCGGTTTCTTCTGCTGTTTCTCCTTCTGCCACATGCTATTATGTCTTTGCCAATGGCGAGGACAAGGGATTTACCATTGTGTCGGGTGACGACAGAATGCCGGAAGTGGTGGGCTACTCTGCTCAGGGCACTTACGACCCTGATCATTTGCCAGCCAACTATGTGGGTTTTATGAAGGCTTATCAGGAAACGGTAGAGGCTTTGCTCAAGGGTGATGCACAGGTGTCAGGAGGATTGGCTGAGGCTCGCCAATGGCGTGCCGAACGTGCCGGTACAGCTGCTGTTGCTCCTCTCTTGGGTGGTATCAAGTGGAACCAGGGGGCACCTTATAATAACATGTGTCCGTTGTATGATGGCACCAACCGCTCGGTGACGGGCTGTGTGGCTACAGCCATGGCGCAGGTGATGATGTATTATCAGTATCCTAAGGAGCTGAAAACTACCATTAAGGCTTATAATACTCAAACTTATGGAATTCAAATACCAGAAATATCTTCTGGTGCGACCTACGACTGGGACAATATGTTGCCTGATTATTCAAAGTCTGATTACAGCTCTGTGCAAGCTGATGCTGTTGCCAAATTGATGTATCATTGTGGAGCTGCGGTAAAGATGAACTATGGTCCTTCGTCGGGAGCCAACGTCACACCAGCCATCTTGGCGACTTATTTCGGTTATGATGCCGACTTGATGCAAGACCTTACCCGTACAGTCTTTACCTTGCAGCAATGGATGACGCTGATCGATAATGAGCTGAAGGCAAAGCGCCCCATTCTTTATAGCGGTCAGGCTTCGGATGGTGGTCACGAGTTTGTATGCGATGGAAGCGATGGCAACGGTCTTTATCACATCAACTGGGGATGGGGAGGCTATCAGGATGGTTACTTCGACCTGACGATTCTTCAACCCACGAAGGGCGGTGCAGGCTCCGGCTCTGCTGTGGATGGCTACAATCGAGACTGCTCTATGATTATCGGTATAGCTCCCGATAATGGCAAGGTGGATGAGCCTCTTGCTTCATATCCACAGATCATGAGTATAAATCAGAATGCTCAGTGTGGCATTACCTGGACAAAGACAACCCGTGCACGTGTCTCAGAGAATTTCCAAGCAAAAGCCACAACCTGCTTTGCCAATCAGAGTACTACGGATTTTAATGGTTATTTTGCCTATGGCGTCAAGATGGCAAACGGAAGCATAAAGCCAGTATCAAACTATTCTCGTCAATGGAATATACCTAAAGTGTTGCCTGATGGAAGAACTTATGGTACTTATGATGACAATCCAACTCTTACCATCAGCTATCCTTTCCCTCAGGGTATCAATGTGATTTATCCTATCTATAGTTCTGATACGAAGAATTGGCATGTTTGTTCGTTCTATAACAATCAGCCTTTTATCATCAATGTTGATGCCACGAAGCTGACTCCGGTTACTACTCCTCTGGCAGCAACGGTAACAGCCGAAGATGGTCTTTACAAGGGTATGACCAATCCGCTGATGGTAACATTTACCAACAGTATGGATATGGAGTTCAATGGTTTGGTGAACATTTACACTAACACGAAGGACAATACCAAGCCCAGTTCGCCAGATTTCGACCTGTATATTACCATATCAGCTCGCGGTTCGGTGACGCGACAGATAGAGTTACCGGAAACATCTTCGTCTCAACAGTATCTGTGGATAACGGATGTAGCCAACAAGGATGAAGTCATCGTGAACGGTCAGCAGTTTACGTTGACGACGGCAGCGGCTCCTAATTTCACAGTCGTTTCTTCAGAGAGTAATGCAACTCCAGGTAAGTTTGGTGAAGGAAAATATTACGAGAACGACTATAAGTTGCCATTGGTTGAAGACGATAAACTCGTGGTAAGATTTGGCGTAAGGAATACTGGTGGACCTGGCTATCTGGATTGTTGCTTCGTACCACGTAATGCGAATACCATGGCAGGCAGGACGTATCCATACAAGGTAAGAGCTGCAGGTAATGGAGCGATTACCTATGTGGAATATACGGTCACTCCTGAAGATGTGGGCAATAATTCGATTATTGTATATTTCAATTTCTATGATTTTGCTACAGGAAAATGGATAGATACTCCATATACAATTCCTGCTTATAGGATTTATGCATCTACGGGTACTGGTTATAAGAATCTCAGGGGCAATGCCCTGATAGCCTATGTCACTGGCGTACCATCTTCCATATCTTCAGTGAAGACAGATGCCGGTACTTATGTACGAGGCGAAAAGGGAGCTGTGGTTATCAAGACAGATGCCGACAAACGTGTGGGCGTATATCACATCAGTGGACAGAAGATGGCAGAAGTTCGTCTGACGGCAGGTCAGGAGCAGACCGTTGCCCTTCGTTCTGGCCTCTATATCGTAGATGGCATTAAGATGATGGTGAGATAATATTCTCTCTCAATTTATCGTACTGGAAGTAAGAATAAGTACACTTTTAGTACACCTTAAAAAGCAAAAAACGCTTGCAAGCGATTGGCTTACAAGCGTTTAATAATTTAATTTAGTACCCAGACCCGGGATCGAACCGGGATGGATTGCTCCACTGGTGTTTGAGACCAGCGCGTCTACCGATTCCGCCATCTGGGCTTTTGCGGTTGCAAAGGTACTAATAATTTTTGAACTGACAAACTTTTTTGCAGAAAAGTTTCTGAAAAGATGATTTTTCTTATACGAAAGGCTAAATAATTGTTTTATTTTGCCACTTCTGTCTTAAATTCTGGAAAAAAACTTGGTAGGTTCATAGATATTTTCTAATTTTACACGTGAATTAAAACAATATCATTATATAGTCTGCCAAATGACAAAAAACGATCATAACAATTATTGCATCATACTCGCCGGAGGAAAGGGCAGAAGACTGTGGCCCAGCAGCCGCAATGCTTATCCCAAACAGTTTCTTGATTTCTTCGGTGTGGGACGTACTCAGTTGCAGCAAACTTATGACAGGATGGCAAGGATTGTGCCAGCCGACCATATCTATATCAATACCAACGAGGAGTATGTGGAATTTGTAAGGCAGCAGCTGCCCGATGTTTCCTCTGAGCACATCTTGTCGGAACCCATTCATCGCAATACAGCTCCGAGTGTGGCATGGGCTGCGCATCGCATAGCCATGCAGAATCCTGAGGCTTGCATCGTGGCTACGCCATCCGATCAGGCTGTGTTCAACGAGGAGGCGTTCTGCAAGGATATGTTGGAGGGACTGCACTTTGTTGCCGACAACAGTTGCTTCCTCTCCATGGGTGTGAAACCTACCCGTCCTGAGCCTGGCTATGGATACATCCAGTTGGGTGATTCTGTGGGCGAAGGACTCTACAAGGTGCAGTCGTTTACCGAGAAGCCTGAGCGCGACTTTGCCAAGATTTTCGTAGACAGTGGCGAGTTCTATTGGAACACCAGTCTGTTCCTCTTCAATGTGAAACATCTCTACAACAACTTTGGCCATCTTTTGCCATCTGTGCTTCGAGGTTACGACGAGAAGTATCCCGTCTTTAGTGTGGAGACCGAGAATGCCTATATGAAGGAGAACTTCCCTTCCTATCCCAATATCTCAATCGACTACGCCATCTTGGAGAAGTCGAATGACGTCTATGTGATGAAGTGCGACTTTGGCTGGGCTGACTTAGGCACGTGGCACAGCATCTATGAGGCAATGAAGAAAGGGGAGAACGACAATGTGGTGATAGACAGCGAC
>OIYF01000506.1_pt1 | contig 14870 bp, 12 predicted proteins | sample 1587971 | NCBI WGS metagenome assembly OIYF01 (sample SAMN03283248) | human gut metagenome | biome: human-associated habitat; material: feces | host: Homo sapiens | place: Peru | collected 2012 | reverse complement strand
CCCGCCTGTCCATGCTCGGTGGTGACGGCAATGGCTTGGATAGCTCTGACTGGGGCCATTGGCTCTATGGCCGTAACGATGATGCCGACCAGGACCGCTGGGACGACATCGCTGGCGGTGATTTCCGCTTGAGCCTGCCCGGTGTCACCTTCTACGGTGAACTCTACGGTGAAGACCAGTCCCACTACATGCCGTCTAAAGTGGCTTACCGGGCCGGTATGTATCTGCCGAAACTGACCCATGACGGATCGTGGGATATGACCTTGGAAATGGCCGACACCAGCGACGCCTGGTACGGTCATCAGCGCTTCAATAACGGCTGGACCTATCATGACGCCATCATGGGTGACGCTATAGGCCGCGATGCCCGCAAATACTACGGCGCGATCCGCCATTATTTGCCCAACGAAACATCTCTCGGCCTGTACGCCCAGCGGACGGAAATGGAACGGGGCATGAGAATCCATCCCACAGTCAATGAATTCGGTCTGACTGGCCAGACAAAACTCGGCCAGGACGTCTACCTCAACGGCATCATTGGGTATGCCAATGTCGAAAACGCGGACTTCACAGTTCACACAGACCACGATAAATTCGCCACCGCCACCATCCAGTGGAGATATTAGGGAACACCACGAACCACTAACCACTAACCACGAACCACGAACCACGAACCACGGGGCCTTCGGCCCCAAACGGAGAACAATCATGATAGACATTCATTCACATATTTTATACGACATTGATGATGGCTCTGAATCGCTGGACATGTCGCTGCAGATGCTGCGCATGTCTGTGGATTCGGGAGTCACTGATATTATTGCGACGCCTCATGTCAATCGACAAGGACACATTCCGTCCTGGCAGACCATCCTGGACAAGGCGGCGGCCCTTCAGGAGGAAGCGGATAAGGCCAATATTCCTATTCGTATCCATACGGGGGCCGAAGTAGAACTCAACGGCGATACGCTGCGTTTCATGAAGGAAAATCACGACGATTATTGTCTGGCCGGCAGCCGCTATGTCATGTTGGAACTGACGGACCAGTCCCAGCCGGATATCGTCGAAAAGATGATATATGAGCTGCAAATGCGCGGCTTCCTGCCGCTTTTAGCCCACGTAGAACGCTATGAGCGCCTCATGGAGCGTCCGGAAACGCTTTTGGCATGGATGAACAAGGGCGTCCTGGCTCAATGCAATACAGGCAGCTTTACGGGCTATTTCGGCTCGAAATTGCAGCAGCGCGTCCGCAATCTCTACCGTAATAACATGATCCATTTCCTCGGCAGCGACGGTCACCGCGTGGAATTCCGCACGACGGATATCCGTCAGGCCCATGAAGAATTGGACCGCTTGGCCGCCAAGGAAAAGCCGCATGTCAATCTTTGGAATACAGCGACGCGCAATGCCGAATATATTTTGAAACACCGCGTCTTTTATCCCGATTTGCCGTCGCATTGGCAAAAAGAGAAAAAAGGCTTTTTCCATCGTCTCTTTGGTTGAATTTAGGATGTGAATATATATGTTGAAAAAAAGCATACTGGCATTGGCTGCTGTAACCGCTTTATGGACCGGTACGGCCTGTGCTGAAGAGTATTATATGCGGCCTGGCGATGAGCTCAACATCGTCGTCACGCAGCAACAGGATTTAGGCAATTCATCGACGAATCAGTCGCCTTTCGTCGTCCGGCCCGATGGTAACGTATCGTTTCCCTTAGTCGGGGAAATCCACGCCGAAGGCATGACGGTCTCCCAGTTCACTGATGTCTTGCAGCAGGGCTTGTCGCGGTATATTGTCGATCCCGATGTATCTGTCAATATTTCCAAGTTAGGCCGCGTCCGGGTCTACGTCTTCGGCGAAGTCCGTAAACCCGGTGCGGTAGAATTAGACAAAGGCCATACGGTCATCGACGCTATCGGCGCGGCCCAGGGCTTTACGCGGGATACGGCGAAGAAGAAGATTTTCCTCATCCATCAGGACCAGCCGAAATCGCTCATCCCCATTAATCTCAATAATATGCTCAAAACTGGCGACATGTCGCAGAATGTCACCCTCCGCGAAGGGGACATCCTCTACTTGACCAAGAATCATCGCATCGACTTTGCTCGCGATATTGCGCCAATCCTTAGCAGTGTCTATATGGTTACCGAAGCGAAAGACAATTTAGATAATAATTAGTATTTCCCATACAGGAGTTGAACAGGGTGGAAGAAATAACCATTGATTTGAAGGACCTCTTTCAAGTCGTCATGGACCATAAAAAGAAAATCGCTGCCATTACGGCGGCCTTCATGATTGCTGGAGGGGCCTATCTCTGCATTGCTTCACCAGTGTACCAGTCGACGTCGCTGTTGCGTATCAAACAGGATAAAGGCTTAGGCGACTCGCTCATGTCTAAGGTGTCCGGGGGCAATACACTGGACGATAAGCAGCGCATGATGACCGACGCGGAAATCCTCAAGAGCCGCAACGTCGTCCTGCCGGTCATCGAAAAGACAGAAGAACGAAATGATGACGGCGAATTACCCGATTATGAAAGTTACGTTAAAAAGCACATCGTTACCAAACCGTATAAAGATACGGAAATCTTGGAAGTCGATGTCACGGGCAAATCGCCGGAACAGGCCCAGCAGGCCAATAACCTTATTGTCCAGGGCTTTATGAACCGCCTGACCGAACTGAGCCACGATGAACAGAAGCGGACCCGCGAGTTCTTGGAACAGCGGTTAGGTGCTTCTAAGGATGAACTGAGCAAAGCCGAAGACAAACTGCAGCAGTATCAAGCTGCCAATAAGATGTATTCTACAGATGACCAGATGAAACAGCTTACGGATAAGCTGAACATCGTCGACAAGGCTAAGGCTGAAAACCAGCTCAATTTGGAAACGGCTCAGGCCGGCTTGAACAGTGTCAATGAACAGCTCAGCTCGGCTGGCGTCTCCATTGCCGACAGCCCGGCTATCCAGCAGTACAAGACTCAGCTGGCCCAGTTGGAAGCGACGAAAGCCAGCTATGTCGGCAAATACACGGATGAACATCCAAAGATGCAGGAAATCAACAATCAGATCAACTCCACCCGTGATTCCCTGAACCAGGAAATCAGCAAGATCGTTTCCCAGCAGGCGCCGTCCAGCAACAGCGTCCAGCAGGGATTACTGGCCGATAAATTCAAGAACGAAGCAGCTATTGCCGTAGCCCAGAGCAAGAAGACCGCTTTGGACCAGATGGATGCCCAGAACGACGCCATCATTTCATCGCTGCCGGAAAAAGAACAGGGCTTCGTCCGGGTCAAGCGCGATGCCGACGTTTCCAACGAAATCTACGTTATGCTGGCCAAACGATTGGAAGAAGCCAAGGTCGCCGAAGTCATGGTGCCGAATGAAGTCCAGGTCATCGATGCGGCTACGTTGCCGGAAAAACCGATTAAGCCGCGGAAAGTCCTGGTCATGGCTATTATGACCTTGCTAGGCCTCATCGTAGGTACGGGGACCGTCATCGTCCAGTCTCTCATGTATCGCAAGATACGGACGGCAGAAGACGTAGAAAAAGAATTGGGCTTGCCTGTCTTGGGCATGATTCCCGATACCAGTACCTTACAGGTAGAAACGGGAAGCAGCGATGGTTTGTGGTCGAAAATTAGGAGGAAATTATGGCGGAAATAGATTTCATCACCCATTATGACAGCCGGTCGCCCGTATCCGAAGCCTATCGGGCTATCCGGACGAATTTGCAGTTTGCCGGTGCTGGAAAGCGATTGAAAACCCTCGTCTTTACGTCGGCCATTCCTGGCGAAGGGAAATCGACGACTGTTGCCAATTTAGCTATCGCCATGGGACAGGATGATAAAAAAATCCTGCTCATAGACTGTGATATGCGTAAGCCCGTCGTCCACCGCCGCTTCGGCCTCTTAAACCGGGGCTTGAGCAACTGTTTTGCCGAAGACCTGCCGCTGAAAGAAGTCATCCAGGCCGACGTCTTCCCCAACCTGGACGTCGTCACTAGTGGCCCGGTTCCACCCAATCCGGCAGAACTTCTGGGATCGAAGAAAATGGAAGCCCTCCTGCAGGAAGCGGCCGAAACCTATGACTACGTTTTCCTGGATATGCCGCCGGTCCTGGCCGTCACTGACGCTGCCCTCATGAGCAGCCGGGTAGATGGCACCGTCATTATCCTGGGTAGTGGCGACATCAGCCCGGATGAAGGCAAACAAGCGAAAGAACTCTTAGAAAAAGTCCACGCCAATATCTTAGGCGTCATTCTGAATAAAGTCCCGCAGCACCACAAGAGCGGCTACTATTACTACTACTATTACGACGAAAACCATAATAAGAAGCGTAAACGCCGCTAGCCTCCCCTGCGAAGGGGAGGCGCCGGCCGTCGGCTGCCTCGGATTCAGATGCGGCGTTCCGCCGCGTCAGACTCAAACTGATAACATCGCCTCGAGTAACCCTAGGCTCGTAAAAAACGCCCCTTTGGGGCGCGTATGGCTCCCCTGATAGGGGAGCTGTCAGCGAAGCTGACTGAGAGGTTCCTACAGCGACCAGACGGCCATACACCAATCGGGCCAATGTGGCATGATTTTCGCGAACTGCGACCGGCGTTTATCTCGGACTCAGGTGCCGCTGCGCGGCGTCAGACTCAAACTAACAACGACGCTTCGGGGGTACCCTCAGCGCGTAGCGGGACGCCTTTCCAGGACGTCCCCTACGGAGTCGCAGCCAGGCGATAATAATTATCCACGGCCTGTGGCCTCGTGCGTAGGGGCCGTCCCGGTTAGGGCGGCCCGCCGCGAACAGTCGGCCATATAACTTGCGAGCTAATGTGGCATGGTTTTGCGAACTGTGGTCTGCGACCGGCGCGCCCTACAAGGGCGCCCACGACCAACCAACCTCTCCGGCCTTTCGGCCACCTCCCCTATGAGGGGAGGCTTAACGACGAACGACCTGCGACCGACGCGCCCCCGTGAGGGCGCCTACGAACCACTAGCCACTAGCCACTGGGGCCACCGGCCCCAATCCTCACGAAAGGAAGGAAAAGGTCATGAAGACCCGTGTTTATCCTACGTCACGTAAACTCTTTGGCTTACTCGGAGACGTGACCATCATTACCTTAACTTACATACTCCTGACCTATTTGATTATACCGCCAGGCGCACGGGCTATGAATCAAGCCTTATATTCCGGTATGTTGCCTGTGGCTGTCATCTTTTCAGTCATGATGTTCAGCATCAATGGCCTGTATACCATCGAGCACAAGCGATTCAGCGAAGTCCTCATCAGCCTGGCAGTCAGTCTATTCTTGGTTCTCATCCTCATCATGGCCTTGAGCTTCGTGATCCATGAATTCGCTTATTCCCGCGTTTTGATTGTCACCAGTACGGCTGTGCAATTCGTCTTGCTCGGTTTTTGGAAGCGGGCCGTCCAGCATTGGGAACAGAGCCTTCATCCCGTTCGCCAGGTCATGATTATAGGCAATGAAGAAGAATGTCGCCATGTCTATTATCGCATGAGTGCTCAGCCACAGCTTAAAATGCAGCTCCAGCACGTCATCATGGATCCGCAGACCGATTGGCGCCAGGAATTGGAAGCTTGTGATATCGATACGCTCATCATCTGTTCAGATATCCCTATTGCCACGAAAGCCAAAATCGTCAATTATTGTACGGATAAAGAAATTCAGCCATACATCATCCCCGGTTCTTATGAAATCTTTTGCAACGGCGCCATGCTCCAGAAAATCGATGACGTACCCGTCTTCCGGCCTAAGAGCTTACGCCTCAGCGTAGAACAGCGGGCAGTCAAGCGCACTGTCGACATCATCTTGGCTGGCATCGCCGCTATCTGCGCCTTGCCCTTCGCCATTCCCGTCGCCTTGGCCATCAAACTCGGCGACGGCGGTCCCATCCTCTACAGCCAGGTCCGCGTCGGCCGCTTTGGCAAGGAATATAAGGTTTATAAATTCCGTTCTATGCGCGTCGATGCTGAAAAATACTCCGGTCCCCAGCTGGCCCCCGAAGACGATCCGCGCATTACCAAAGTCGGCAAATTCATCCGCGCCACCAGGCTAGACGAACTGCCGCAGATCCTCAACGTCCTCAACGGCGACATGAGCCTCGTCGGCCCACGACCGGAACGGCCGTACTTCGTCGAACAGTTCAAGAAAGAAAACCCCGAATACGCCTATCGCCACAACGTCAAACCGGGCATCACCGGCCTCGCTCAGGTCTTCGCCAAATACAACACCACACCGTATGACAAACTCGTCTACGACCTGATGTACATCGAAAACTACGACATCTTAGAAGACTTCATCATCATGATCCAGACCATCAAAATCCTGGTCACCAAAAGCGCCACCGAAGGCAAAGACGCCAGCGGCAAAGATTTGGATTTAAGCAAGTTTGAACGGTAGACCCGTAGGGGCCGCCATAACCGGCGGCCCGCGTGAATCCTGTGCGTAGCCTGATGCATGATTTTCCAGTCGTTCATCATAGTTCGCTCATCGATTGCGGGACGGGCTCGCTGACGCATCGCACCGCCTCGGACTCAGATGCAGCGTACCGCTGCGACAGACTCAAACTGACAATGCGTCCTCGGGTAACCCCTGCGGCGCATAGCGGGCTCCCCAAGCGGTAGCCCCTACGAAATCGCATACAGGCGATAATAATATGCGTGGCCACGTCCACGCCGTAGGGGACGCCATAATCGGCGTCCCGCGTGAATCCTGTGCATAGCCCAATAAATGTCATGCGGATGTAGGGGCTCGCACGTGCCTTTCTGGCCCCGCAGCTCACCAAAACTTAGATGTGAATAAATTCGAAAGATGAGGAAAGAAACGCCATGCCCAAAGTTCTTTTTGTTGCTACTGTCGTAAAAAAGCATATCATGGAATTCCATTTACCTTTCTTGAAAATGTTTCAGGAACACGGCTGGCAGACAGCCGTCGCGGCCCGCAATGACTATGATGATCCGGCAGATTGTCATATTCCTTTTTGCGACGACTATTACGATATTCCCTTTGAACGCAACCCTTTCAAAGCAGGCAATCTTACGGCCTATAAAAAATTGAAGCAAATCATTGATACAGGCCATTATGACATCATTCACTGCCATACACCAGTCGGGGCTGCTTTAGCCCGTCTGGCGGCCCGTGAAGCACGAAAAAAAGGGACTAAAGTCATTTATACGGCTCATGGCTTTCACTTCTACAAAGGGGCACCGTTCCTTAACTGGCTTATCTTCTATCCGGTCGAACGCTGGTTGGCGCATGATACGGATGTCCTGATTACGATTAATCAGGAAGACTATCAGCGGGCACAGCACTTTAAAGCCGGAAAAGTGGTTTACGTACCCGGTGTCGGCGTCGATTTGAAGAAATTCCATGTAGATGTTACGGATAAAGCAGCTAAACGCAAAGAATTGGGGGTGGCAGCTGATGATTTCGTCCTGCTTTCGGTAGGCGAACTCATCCCGCGCAAGAATCATCAAGTTGTCTTGAAAGCGCTGGGCTGTTTGCAGGAACAGGGAAATCTGGGAAATATTCAATATCTCATCTGCGGCCAAGGCGTTAAAATGGACGAATTGAAGGAACTTGCCAAGAGTCTGGATATCGCGGATCATGTCCATTTCCTAGGCTATCGGCGTGACATTCCGGATATCTGCAGTGCGAGCGATGTCTTCATGTTCATGTCCCTACAGGAAGGCCTGCCCGTAGCACTCATGGAAGCCATGGCCTGCGGACTCCCGGCAGTCTGCACCAGCATCCGGGGCAATACAGACCTCATTGAAAATGGCGTTACCGGCTTCTTGGCAGACAACACGCCGGAAGCGACAGCCGAAGCCATCCAAAAAATGAAGTCTGATCCAGCGCTGCGAGAAAGCTTTGCGGCCAATGCGCTGGAAAGAATCAAGCAGCTTGATTTGACACAGATTTTGCCAGCTATGCGGAAAATTTATGGGGGGGGTAAACTGAATGCTATTTATGAACAGCAAAGACTTCGGCAGCAATTGGGCATCCCCCTTACCGCTACGGTCCTGCTGTCTGTAGGAGAAGTCAATAAGAACAAGAATCATGCCGTTTGCATCAAGGCCTTAGCAAAACTTCACCAGCCCAATGTCTATTACGTCATTTGTGGAAGCGGGCCCTTGATGCAGAAAAATCAGCAGTTGGCCAGGAAGCTGGGCATCACCCGACAAGTTGTTTTTGCTGGTTACCGCCAGGATGTTGCTGATTTTTACAAAATGGCAGACCTTTTTCTTTTCCCGTCACGGCGCGAAGGCCTGTCCCTTGCGCTGATGGAAGCCATGGCCAATGGCTTACCTGTCATCTGCAGTAATATTCGCGGTAACCGTGATTTGATTCAGCATCAGCGCGGCGGCTATTTGGTATCAGCAAACGAGGTAAAACAATGGCAGGCGGCTATAAAACAAGGAACCGATGAAGAGAATATTTGGCTGAAATATGGTCGATATAACCAACAAAGAGTTAAGTGTTCTTTTTCTTCTTCTACTGTAAATGAACAACTGAAGAAATTATATTTTTCCAATTATTAAAATTTGAAGTGTGCCTAAAAAGGAGTGACTGTTGATGTGTCATGCTATTCAACCGGAATGTCCAAACTGTCAATCTCATGAATATAGGGTTCTTGATGGGCCTCGGCTCAGTAAAACACGACATGGTAATGATGTTAAAAGATATTTATTGCAGTGTTTGAAGTGTAATAAAAGATATGAGTGGCTTTGTCCGTTGGGATGGAATTTGGGTTCAGAAGAATAAGAATTTGAATATTTTTGTAAAGGAGGAATGCGTAATGCTGCAAAAACAGTTTGAAAACTTCTTTAATGAAATCAGGATTGATACAGAAACGGCTGCTTTAATTGAAAAAAGAGAAATACTGCAGAAAGACATTGAAGATAAGTTGCCAGGCATCTTGGAGGATCATAATATTGAACTCAATAAAAGCGATATACGGATGATTGATCAGGGCAGTTATAAATACAACACGACAATCAAATCAGATGTAGTAGACCGGGATGTAGCAGTAATGATTCCTTTGGATACAGCTAAAAATAGTGATCCAAGAAAAATTAAGGGATATTTAAAAGATGCAATAACTATTCCGCAGCGGACAGTCGAGATTAAAGAACCATGCGTAAGGGCTTCTTATCATAGAAACAATGTAGAATATTTACATATTGACTTGCCGCTTTATGCGAAAAATGATGGCATGGTTTATCTTGCCAGAGGTAAAGCTACATCAAGTAATTATTCTTGGGAAAACGCAGACCCAGATGGTTTGAATGAGTATCTTTGCAATCACATTAATGGTCATGACCAATTAAGGCGTATTATCTGCTATATTAAGAAGTGGAAAAATGAAAAATATGCCAATGCCAGCAGTGATCATCAAGTACCGCCAAGTATTGGCCTGACGCTCCTCGCTTGTGAATATTTTTCAAACCAGGTTGATATACAAGGTAAAGATGATGACTTAAAAGCATTAAAACTCACAATGGAAATAATAAAGGACAAATTTTCTTGTTCATATGATGCAGATGGCAATATTATTTCTGCAGATATTCGTTGCTCTTTACCAGTTATTCCGTATAGTGATGTTTTTCAAAAGATGCGCGATAGTAGTTCTGAGTATCTCCTGACTTTTTACAGACGTTTATCCACGGCTGTCGATAAATTGACCAATGCTTTAAATTGTAGTGATGAACATGATGCGGCCGTATACGTGCAAGCTGTTTTGGGAGACGATTTTGAAGTGCCGGATAAGGTAAATAAAGCGTCTGCTGCAGTTGGTTTGTTTTCTAAGAAGGAGCATAGTTTTGGATGATTTGGATCGAGTTATGGAAGTCATATCTTACTATCCGGAAATTATTGTGAAAACTCAGCTAAAAGAAAGAATGCTGCCATTTATCTACCATAATCAGCATTTTTTGTTATATTATCCTGATTCTCATGTAATAAGTGCAATGCCCCTTATTCTTGTCAGAAGTGAAGATGCTGGCCAGTATCCTCCACATATACTTCTGAGAGAAATACCTAGTGAGCACTTAGCTTATCCATTGGCCGGTACATATCGATTCATTTGTTTACATGATTCACTTGATAATGTATTTTCGCTATATTCTTATGAGAAAAAAATATATGATACTATTGATAATTTGATTTCTCTATTAAATATGAATCGTGTACAACAAGAAAGAGAGTATCAAAAAGAATTTTTACTTTATTGGAATAATATAGCAGAACTGAAACCTAGTATAGTTGTCTTTCTGGCACAGACAGAATGCTTCTCGAAATTTAATGTATATGGATGCCAAAACTGCCTACGATTAGTTGAAAATGGTATCGACTTAACTGATTTGACATGTAAAAATAAAGGGAAAAATATTTGGCAGCACCATGTTGAGAGAGAAGCTTTTTATATTCCCTTGCTGGACAATCGAGGAATCCTTCCAACTTATGAAAATAAGGAGTGGTCTGTAGAAGATGTGTGGAGAGTACTTTTTAATACACAGATAGCCTATATTTCTACGGATACTTACTCTGCAATGAAAGAAACTGTAGTACATAGTAAAGATGTTTTGATTGTTTTTTCTATGATTATCAACAAGATTACTGTTGTTTTTTCAATGCTTTTAGAATGTAAGGCGAAATCTAATAAGAGTTTATTAAAAAAGTTAGAAAATGATCTTTTTCGTGTCAAGATGTTGCATACCTGCAGGATGGATTATAGGTATTTGAATTCTGTTATTGGCAATTCGATAGAGGGTACTAGTAAAAGTGTATTGTTAATAGGAGCCGGTTCGTTGGGAAGTTATATAGCTCCAGAGTTAGCTAAAAACGGTTGGAAATCACTGACAATTTATGACAATGATTGTTTAACCAGTGAAAATACTATGCGTTGGTACTATGGGACTTCAGAGGGAATTTTTAATAAATCGATTGCTCTTAAGTTCTTTTTGCAAAGAATCCATCCGGAGATACATGTTGCAGCAATTCAACAAAATTTGGATGAAGTATCTTTAAAAGAGGAAGTCAAGAAGAATAATTTAGCCATTTTTACTATTGGTAGCAGTGATACGCAGCTTTATTTTAATCAGATTTTGAAAAAGATACGCTGTCCTATTCCCGTGTTATATGTATGGTTAGAGGCTGGAGGTGAATATAGCCATATTTTGGTGGTTAATTATCAAAAAAACGGCTGCTATCAATGTTTGTTTACAAAAAAAGATAGTGATCAATTGGTTAACAACCAGGCAACAATGGATATGGACAGTTTGGAAAGTCATGTGATACGGAATGGTTGCGGTGGGACACGAGCTGCATATGGAACGGCCGTCATTTTGCGAACTGTTGCTGCATTATTAGAAGAAGTAAAGGAATTATCAGTAAAGCGAGAAAACTTTAAAACAATGTTGATTGATATTACACCTACCTCTATAAATAAAAAGTTGATAGAAAATACACATTGCCATTGCTGTAATTATCAATGAAAAGGAGGTGGATGTGTATGAAAAAAGGTATTAGTTTTGTTAAGGACAATTTTTTTATTATCGCAGAGATAATCGTTTTTATCATGATAGTATATGCCCTATCTTTTGTGCCAGATGAGCTGGTAGAAAAGTTTTCTGAGCCAACAAGTTTTTTAGATATTCTCCCAAGTATGATAGTTTCATGTTGCGGTAAAATTGGTATTTGGCTTATTGCAAGTGTAATAATTTTTAAAAGCATAAGAATATTTAATGCAAGGTTAATGTTGAATCAGGGAAACCGATATCATCAATCTTGCTATCTCTGGTATTGGTTTTGTGCACATATATTAGGCATTGAAAAATGCAATTTAATTTTAGTGCCGATTTATTTACAGTTTGAATTAGTAATTAATGATGTTTTTGAGGAATATCCATTTGATGAGAAAAGATTTCCAACGCGTAGTCAAGAAAAGATTGCTGTTAAAAAATTAGTACCTGAAATAACTGGTGTTAATGATTCAGAAGTTAATCTTGTATTGGAAGATACCTATCCTATTAATCTTGAGCAGATTCCTGAGGAAAAAAGGAGCTTTTTTACAATAAAAATTAGTCGAAATCATCCTGATAATATAGGGAAACGTTATTATAGTCCGCAATTTATCGAAGAAATTCAAACTGAAGTGAGAAAACTGACGGATTCCGTAACTGTAAATGTTTTTGCAACAACTAATCCTGTAAATACCCGATATATTGCACAAAATGCTTTTCAGTTAGCGAATCGAGGGAATGTAAGATGTCTATATGTCTATCAGCAGAGCAGCGTTGGCAATCGTAATTTTGAACCTAAGGGACATAGAATCTATGGATAGTATATTTACCCTAATTTTGCAGGGCCAGCGATATAATACCGCTTCATAAAGGAGAAACTAAAAGTGGCAACATATTACATGATGTTTCTGATTATAAGTATATTACTTTTTTTAGGCAGAACCGAGCAGTTCCAGCAGTTTAGAAAGATGAACTATTTTCTAGTAGGTGCCATTTTAATGCTGGTCAGTGGTCTCCGATATACTCCTGGAGGCGATTATCTGACCTACTCGATAGAATATGAGCAAGCTAAAACAAGTGGATTTTTTAGTGGGATTCCTATAGCAAGTGTATTAATTACGAATTTATCACAAATTATATATGATGATTACGCGACATGGTTTTTTATTTACGCTCTTATCACGGTAGGGGGCATTAGTTATACGCTGTATAAGCGAAGCATAAATTTTGAATATAGCATTTTATTGTTTATATTTATGGGCATGTGGCATGAATCGTTCAATGCAGTTAAGCAATATGCTGCAATTGCTGTATTATTTTGGGCACAACAATTTTTGTTTACAAAGAACCTGAAAAAATGGGCATTATCTTGTTTAGGCGCAATGTGCTTTCATCCAACGGCTGTCTTGATGGTGCCAGTATATTTCTTGGCAACGACTAAGATTAATGTTAAAAAGGTAATTGCTTATGCTTTTATTGCCATTGTTTTAGCTATGAGTTATGAATATTTGTTTGATGTTGCAAGCTTCCTTAAGGCTGATACAGCTACTACCTCATTAGATTCCGATGTTGGTTCACGAAGTGTTAATCTTTTACGTATATTTGTTAACTGTGTTCCTGCGGTTTTCTATTTGCTGATGAGTGTGTTCCATGGTCTGAAAAAATCTAGTGAATTAACTATATGGGCAAACTTTTCCTTATTGAATGCAATGGTATTTATTGCTGGCAGCCAGAGTGTATATGTGACTCGTTTTGCTCTATATACGGCTATTTTTGCAACGCTTCTTTATCCTTATTTATTATCGGAAATACGAGATAGAAAAATCAGATTTATAGTGGGGATAATTATTTTAATCATGTACTTTATCTTTTGGAATGTCGATGTTACAAAAAATGATTTAACAAGTAATTTTCAGTGGATTTTTGATCGATAAAAAGGGGTCATTATGGGAGAGAAGAAGAGGATACTGCATATATTGAATTCGAATTCATATTCTGGTGCGGAAAACGTCGTCATTACGATAATTGAAAATATGAAAGATACGTATGATTGCGCGTATCTTTCGCCGAGGGGACCTATTTCCAAAGTTTTGGCAGAAAAAGATATTCCGTATATTGCCGTTGAGAAGCTGTCTGTCCGTACCATTCGTCAGGCCATTGCTGATTTCCAACCGGATCTTATTCATGCTCATGATTTTCGGGCAGGGATGTTATCTTGCCTGACAGGGACCCATATGCCCATTATCAATCACTTACATAATAACTCGCCTTGGTTGAAGCATTTTTCTCCTTGGACCATTGCTTATGCGTTTTGCTGTAGAAAATTCGACAGAATTTTGACGGTATCTGCTTCGGTAATGGATGAATTTATCTTTGGCAAGTATTTTCGAAATAAAACGAAAATCGTAGGAAATCCCGTAGATTTGAAGAAAATTCAAGCATTAGCGGACGAAAGTACGTTAAAAGATGGCTCTGACATTATTTTCCTTGGCAGATTAACCCCCCCAAAAAATCCATATTTCTTTTTAAAAGTCATGAATCGTATTGTGAAAAAAATCCCTGATGTACAGATTGCAGTTGTCGGCGATGGAGAATTGCGAAGCCAATTTGAATCACAGATTAAAGAATATCATCTTGAACACAACATCAAAATGTATGGTTTTCAATCAAATCCCTATGGCTTGGTGCAAAACAGTAAAGTTATGTGCATGCCTTCCTTGTGGGAAGGCTTTGGCCTGGCTGCGGTAGAAGCCTTGTGCTTGGGCATTCCTGTTGTATGCAGCGGTGCAGGTGGATTATCTGATTTTATTGATGAACAGTGCGGCATGATTTGTGGAGAAGATTTAGAAAAGTATGTGGATGAAATTATAAAATTATTATCTGATGAATCATATCGCAGGCAGAAATCTAAGGTAAGTAAAATTCAGGCAGAACACATAGCTAATATTCGTCCATATATTGAAAGTATATTGGAGCAATATAATTATTGCTTGAAATAATCGTTGATAAATCTAATTTCGGAGGGAGTTTGAAGGTAGTTGTGTACTGTAACGATCATAACGCCTACGTATAATCGGGGCAATTTGTTGAACCATCTTTATGAGAGTCTTTGCCAACAGACAGTAAAAGATTTTCAATGGCTGATTATTGATGACGGGAGTCAGGATGATACTCGTGAGGTTGTCAAAGGGATGAGTAATGCTCCATTTCTATTGGAATATCATTATAAAGAAAATGGGGGCAAGCATACGGCCCTTAATTATTCGCATTCTTATATAAAAGGTGATCTTGTTTTCATTGTTGATAGCGATGATACGTTGGCAAGTGATGCTGTT
>OIYF01000505.1_pt1 | contig 14876 bp, 14 predicted proteins | sample 1587971 | NCBI WGS metagenome assembly OIYF01 (sample SAMN03283248) | human gut metagenome | biome: human-associated habitat; material: feces | host: Homo sapiens | place: Peru | collected 2012 | reverse complement strand
GAACTATTGGAAGCCATCTACGGCACAGTTGAGAGATTGGAGCAGAAAGTCGATGAACTTTCTGCTTCACCAAAGAATACAGAGACAGGAAGCACTCCCACTTCTGTAAGTGTTGACACAAGCAAACTTGAAAAAGCTATCCTTGCTATGGCTGTAAAAGAAGGGGAAGCTATTGACAAATTGGCAAGATTAAGAGAGGCAATTTGCATATTTACCGACCTTACTAAGAAAGAAACAAGCAACGGAGAGCTGCGAAACAAACTCTTGTTTGATACTGTTAAGCAGTTGAAGCAAGAGCAAGATGCTGCATCAAAAAACCTACAGGAGCGACTTGACAACATAAGCAATGCACCTCAGAAGAAGATTGTCACCCACCGCTTTGAGCCTACATCCAAGTATGTTCTTCTTTTCGTCGGTGTTTTGGCTCTATCTCTCGTTATCTCCATTTGGGGCAACCTCACCCAATGGCGAGAGCATCAAGATTGGGAGGAGGCAGACTTGAAGTATCGGGCATTGCGAATGGTGCTACCATCTGACGACCAGAATATTCGTTATATCGAAAAGAACTTCTCTGTACAGCGTGATGAAGATGTTATTGATGATGTTAGAAATCGTGTCGCTGTTTATGAGGATTCTATCCGCAGACACTATGAGATTATAGAATTGGCAGCATATAAAAATAGTATAGCCAATCAACTCATGAAAGAAGCAAACAAGATAAAAGAATTTCATAAAAAATAAAGCAAAAATACCTTCATGAACATTTTTTCAAATGTAACAGATATTTAACATGGGCTTAATTACGTTGCAAAACAAAGTAAGTACTTTTGCAGCGACAAAAAGAAATAATATGTCGACTATATTATTCGCAGACCACACTGCTAAAAGGACGTTAACCTATACGTTAGAAATAGGATGTTATTCACATGTAAGAAGTTGAAATTATGAAAGAATCAATTTTTGCAAATTTGTCTTCTGAGGAGCTTGAGAACATCAAGGCAGGACAGGTTGAAGTTAGCGGAACTGTTGCTGAACTTTCAGAAGGAGGGCACGGTTATGCTTGGAAGTGCTGCAGTGACAACACAACTCCAAAAGATACAACGACAGTTCAGAAACCTGTCCTCAATCCTGGTACGAAAATGTACTAAAGATTTCTTTTGACAGATTTGAGCTATACTGAGAGTTCTAACACTCTCAGTATAGCTGTTTGCTATTTTTAATTGTAATATTGATATGAAATATACATTAAATAATATATATGTTTTACGAGTAGACAATGATGGTTCTTACTATCTATATAATAAAGTTGATTTTAAGACCCATTATATCTCTGCAAAATTGTATTACATTCTAAAATATTTTCTTAACCAATCTGTTTCTTTTGAATTTTTAAATTCAGAAGCTAAACATTATGGAATAGACCTTAAGGACTTTTATGCTTTTTTAGAGAATTGGAACTCTGATAAATTGCTAATACCGGTTCAAAGTATCCATTCTTATAAAGAATACAACATCCCTAAAGGAACGTTACCAACGGATGTATTAGAAAGCCCTAAGGAAATCGATTTTTTGATTACCAAGCATTGTAATTTAAGTTGCAAGCATTGTTTTGAGGGGGCGGCTCCCAAAATACCAGTTCAAGATTTTTCGGAAGCACAAATAAATAGATTTGTAGAACAGCTAAAATCAGCCAATATTAAAACGCTGAAAATTACGGGTGGAGAACCATTTTCTCATCCAAATATTTTGCAATTATTGTCTTTGTTGGTGGATGCAAATTTTGAAACTATCATATTAACAAATGCATTGCTAATAGATAACTCTTGCATTGAATTGCTAAGAAAAGGACATATGCAATTGGGTATATCTATGGATGGAATGACTGCGTCAATAAAACTGGCTATATTCATACTCATAGACTTTATATAACTATCTTTTAGGGTGTCCAGTTCGTTGTACCAAATTTAGCTCACTTTCCTAAGCGTTTTGGTTCGTTCTGTAACCCAGTTTTTGGACAAGTGCTCGGTTGACCAAGTACTGATGTCCTTGAGTTTAACATTTACAATGCGCTCTTTGAAATTAATTGTTTTTGTAACGGATTCGTTCGAGACTTTTGGATATAACGGTATCGTCAGAACAAAAGACGTTACGCCGTACAGCTTGTTCGGCGATTTCTTGCTCTTATAGATACCAAAAGTAGATTCAATGATGTCTGATGATATATTGATGCTCATGTTACCTGTGAGAAGTGCTTCTTCCCGATTGAAGTATTCAAGCATCCCGATACCGGCACGTGCCTGTCGGGAATGTGCGTTTCCCAAGACATGAGTAATGACATAGAGCTTGCACTTCCTGCTCGTCATGACCGAGAGACCTTCGTTCTTGCAGATGGCCTCGACGTGTCTTACAGCACAAAGTACAGCCTGCAGTTCCTTCAGCAAGGATTCATAATCCTTTATGAAGGCATACGCTTCCTGCATTTTTTCCGGTAGCATGTCATAGCAGTCAAGCATTTCATTACCCCAGAACACCCATGAAGACATATTCATGAACCGTGATATGGCTCTCATGTTGGGAGGCAGCAAGTATGCCTTGTCGGTCAGATGATACTGCAGCCTTTTCTTGCCAAGGAGTGTCGTAAACTCCACAAAATCAGATTGTTTCTCATAGACCTTCTTGAGAATCACACCCATGGAATGACTGATGTCTGCATGACGTATATGCCTGGATCCAGTGATGCCTTTGGTCAGATTATGACCATTGTCACTTATGATGTAATCGGGAGCATTTCCTGCAGATTTCTCTGCTTCCTCTATTCTGCCTTGAACATCATCGCCGTTGAAGCCCTTGCTGACCGATATGTCAAGAATCGTGACATCCTCGTGTCTTATAGGGCGATTCTGATGCTCGGAAGGAATTGCAAGAGTCAAGAGAAGCTTCTGCCCGTTTATGGCAATGCTCTCGTCTACGACCATTGCAAACTTCTTGTCCTTGCATGGCTGCTCATCCTGATAGACAGAGAGACCAAGTTTCTTCACCCAGTTTTCTATGGTGTTGTAGCACGGAACCTTTCCAAATGTATCACCCAACAGCTCGGCGAAGATCTCCAGGATAGTCACGACTGTGCGCAACCCACATGGTGTACGCATGTAGATCAAAACGCAGAGTTGGATGACTACAAGAGGGAATCTATGTCCGGGAACAGGCTCGAGAGAAATCGACTTTGTTCGTCGGTCAATGTTATCTTCCGAACGTCTTTTTTTTTAAGCTCCTTCTTGGTCTTGTCATACTTAGCCTTGATCTTGTCTTTTTGAGATGCAAGTTTCTTGTTCTCTTTACGAAGATGTTTCAGCTCTTCAAGGAGCAACTCTTTATCTTGGTTTGAATCTAACTTTTTCATTGATTTACGTATCTTGGAATTTTATTCAAAGTTACTAAAAATCAACGAGTTATGCAAATTTTCAAAGAACTATTTCGTTACTTAAAACGTTAAATATCAGAGCGTTATATTAACAATTTAACGGGTGATTTCAGCATCTGTTTTTCGGAACATCTAACTGAACACCCTAGTAAAATACCTTTTACAATAACATGTACAATAAATTCTAAAAATATATATGAAATAGAGAATTTAATAGATTTTACTTTGGGGACTTTAGCTGCTCGCTCTTTATTCTTGGGACGCCTTCGCCCATTAGGAAGAGCAAGCATAAATCATAGTCTTATTTTAAGTGAGTCGCAAAACGAATATGTCAAAAATGTTTATTCCAAGAAAAAGAAAATATATGGAAACAAATTGTTTTGGGCTGACGATTCCGTTGAACAAGTGCCGGATTTTACGAATGTAATTCGATGTTCGGCAGGACATTCTCTTTTGGCAATTGATGATAAATTTGATGTCTATCCATGCGTATTTGGAATAGGTTTTGGAGATTTCAAAATAAGCAATCTTATGCGGGAAAACCTCGACAAAATTTGGAGCAGTGAAAAATGGCAAAATTTTAGAGGTGGAACAACCTTAGATCAACTATCTGATTGTAAGGATTGTAAGTTCAAAAACGCATGTTTGATGAAAAATTGCAGATTAAGACCTGTTTACGAAGGGAATACATTTTTTGATTCTGTATCATATTGCAATAAACATATAAAAACTGCTTATGAAGATTAAAATACTCGTCATTCTTTGCCTATTTGCATACTCGGTAAAGGCTGAAAATATACATGGTCGCATATTCAGTAACAAAGGTGTTGCTATTGAGTATGCCAATGTTGTTGTGTTAGATAGTAATGATTCTACATATATAAATGGTACTGTAAGTGATAAAGATGGGGCTTTTTCTATAAATGTAATAAAGGAAGGAAAAAGAGTACTACGCGTTTCTTCACTTGGATACATGACCAAATATTTACCAATCACTCAAGAAGATTTGGGAAACATAACCTTAACGGAGAATGACATGGTTCTAGGTGAAGTTCTAATAAAAGGAAGTACGTCAAAATATAAATTAAATGGTGAAGGAATTACAACTTCCGTTGTCGGAACTAGTTTAGAGAAAGTAGGCTCTATTGAGCAACTTCTTACAATGATTCCATATGTTACAGCCAAGAATGGAAACGTGGAAGTCTTTGGAAGAGGAACTCCTGAAATTTATATAAATGGACGTAAAGTTACAGATTTTATAGAATTGGAACGCTATCAAAGTGATGATATAAAATCTGTAGAAGTTATAAATAATCCAGGTGCTCAATATAAAACAAATGTAAAAAGTGTTATACGAATTTTAACAAAACATCCAAAAGGAGAAGGCATCAGCTTTGATTCAAAAACATTAGGGCGAATAAATGAAGAAAAACGTTGGAGCTCTTTTGAAACTTTCAGAATTAATTACAGAAAAAGGAAATTAGATATTAATGGGTTCCTTTTTGGAGAATATTCACATAGTGAGGATGATAAAATTATACAGCAATATACATACCTTCATGATAAATGGAAACAAAACACTGAAATATGTCAAGAGTATACAAATGTTCGTCCTTATGCTCGTTTGGAAAACAGCTATGTTTTGAATGACAGTAACTTCATTGGATTAAGTATTAGTTATAACCGTTTTGCTAAAAATTATGGTGAAGGTTCTCAACATTTTGATACTGAATGTAATTCCAAACTAACAGAATCATCAGAGTCAAGATTGCAATCTCCTGCACGTTCAACCACATATTTAACAAATATATATTACAATGGTAAAATAGGTAATCTGAAAATCGATTTCAATACAGACTATATGAAATATAGTAAAAAAGAATGGATGTCTGTACAAGAAATATGGAAAGAAGCAAATCATAACAATTCTCAACAAGTTAATACTTATAGGAGAAACCGGAACCTATTATTTGCTTCAAAACTTATATTAAGCCATCCGTTTTTAGGAGGAATTTTTTCAACAGGAAATGAAATATCTTCTTTAAGGAGAAATATGGATTATTATGTGATTCCGAATGTTACGGATGAGGAAAATGACCAAGTACAAGAATCAATGTATTCGGCATATATAAACTATTGTCGAAATGTCGGTTCTGTATATATCCAAGCAGGGATACGATATGAATATATTGATTTCAATTATTACGACAAAGGCGTTCGTATATTGGAACAAAGTAAAAAATACAGAAATGTTTTTCCTTCTTTGGCATTATCATTCCCTGTAGGAAAAGTGCAAATGCAAGTGACTTATGCCACAGACATTCGACGTCCAAGTTATAATGAGTTAAGAAATGGTGTACAATATGACAACCGTTATACTTATGAAACAGGAAATCCATTTCTTGTTTCATCTATCAGTAATAACATTGGCTATGCACTTTCTTGGAAATGGCTTAATATACAACTTTCATACTCGCACAATGCAAATGGAATCTGTACTGTTGTTAAAACTTACAAGAATGACCCTATGAAATCTTTAGCTATTCCAGAAAATACAAAAAGCTATGACAAATTTACTTTGTCATCTTCGGTAAGCCATACTTTTGGTTTTTGGAGTCCATCTGTTGATATGTTTTTATCTAAACAATGGTTCAAAATGAATACATCTGATGGAGATAAGCTAAATGCTCCTGTATTTGTTGTAGAAGCAAACAATATATTTAATCTTAAGTGGATGATAGCCACTTTTTCCATAACAGGACAAACAGAGGGTCATATAGCGAACCAATTTGTACGCAAAGGATTTTTGGGGTGTGACTTGACCTTGACAAAATCACTGTTCAATGAAAAATTGAAAATACAATTTGAAGCTATAGATTTGTTCCATACTGCAAATACACATGTAAAAATATATTCTGGTGCTAATAGAACAACTTGGATTGATAGTCTCTCTTCAAGTACATTTTCATTATCATTACGTTATACTTTTAATAGTTACTCCAATAAATATAAAGGTTCAAGTGCTGGTGAAAGTCAGCGAAATCGAATTAACTAAATTATAACTTATGCCGTTTCCTATAAAATTTCAATATGATACTATGATGTGTGGTGTCACGTGTCTTCAAATGATATGTAAATATTTAGGTAAGGATTTTTCTATAGAATACTTATCTAAATTGTGTTTTGCCACATCAGAAGGTGTTTCTATGTTAGGATTACGAGAATCTGCAAAAACATTAGGATTAAAGACTATTTGTACAAGTATTTCTTTAAAAGATATTGAATTAGCCTCTCTTCCATGTATTCTCTATTGGAATCAAAATCACTTTGTGGTTCTATATAAAGTAAAAAAAAGAAAAAAATTCTATATAGCTGATCCTGGCAAAGGATTGATGATATATAATATAGATGAGTTCAAGCAGCATTGGATTAGTAATGGTGCCAATGAAGAAGACAAAGGTATAGCTATGTTTTTGGAAACGACACCTGCTTTCTTTTGTCATAAAATGCAAGCTAAAGAGAATATCAAAGATAAGAGGTCTTTCCGTTTTCTCTTTGGATATGTGAAAAAGTACCGCAAGTATTTTGGACAAATCATCTTAGGCTTGATTGTTGGTAGCCTTTTGCAACTTGTCCTGCCATTTCTCACTCAGTCCATAGTGGATGTTGGTATTAAAAATCAAGACATAGGATTTGTTTGGCTTATACTCTTGGGGCAATTGATGCTTACCATTAGCAGAACGGCTATCGACTTTATCCGCAGATGGTTGTTGCTGCACATATCCCTGCGTATCAATATCTCATTGGTGAGCGACTTCTTCATCAAACTCTTGAAATTGCCAATGTCTTTTTTTGACACGAAACTCATGGGTGACTTGATGCAGAGGATGAACGACCATAGCCGTGTGAACAACTTCCTCACTCAGCAGACGCTCAACATCACCTTTGCCATGCTAACCTTCATGGTGTTCTCTGTGGTACTGTTCTTCTACAACAAGTTGGTGTTTGCCATCTTCCTCTTGGGAAGTTTTCTCTATGGAGTTTGGATGACATTGTTCTTGAAACGGAGGAAGGTGCTTGATTACGAGTTGTTTGAGCAGCAAGCCATCAACAATAACAAGACTTACGAGTTTATCACTTCCATGCAGGAAATCAAGCTACAAGATTGTGAGCAACGTAGAAGATGGGAATGGGAGAATACACAAGCGGATTTGTTCGGTGTGCAGATGAAATTGCTCAAACTCCAACAGTCACAGGAGGCAGGTAGTATCTTCATCAACGAGGTGAAGAATATCATCATCACAGTAGTTGCTGCAACGGCTGTGATTCATGGACAAATGACACTCGGTATGATGCTTGCCGTGCAATACATTATTGGTCAACTCAATTCACCCGTGGAGCAATTGATGAACTTCTTCTATTGCCTGCAAGATGTGAAGATTAGCTTGGAACGTATCAACGAGATTCACCAGATGGATGATGAGAATGGAAAAGAAGGGTTGCAAACTTCCATTGAGGACAAGAATGAGGGTATTGACATCAAGAACATCATGTTCAAGTACGACCCACATGCTTTGCACAAGACCATAGATGGTGTAAGCATTCACATTCCACAAGGCAAGGTTACCGCCATCGTTGGCGCATCTGGCAGTGGAAAGACCACTCTCATCCGTTTGATGCTCGGTTATTATCCTGTTCTAGAGGGGCAAATCAACATTGGCAATACCGACATCAACAAGCTCAACAAGAAGTGGTGGCGTAGGCAATGTGGTGTAGTTATGCAGGACGGTATCATCTTCTCTGAGAGTATCGCTAGGAATATTGCCGTTGATGATGGCGACATAGACAAGGAACGGTTAGTGAAAGCTGCCGAGATTGCTTGCATCAAGGATTATGTGATGGCTTTACCTTTGAAGTTCAACACAAAGATTGGACGTGATGGTGTGGGGCTAAGCCAAGGACAGAAACAGCGTATTTTGATTGCAAGGGCTGTTTATAAGAATCCTGACTACATCTTTCTTGATGAGGCAACAAACTCGCTTGATGCCAACAATGAGAGAAGCATTGTTGAGAATCTGGATAGGTTCTACAAGGGCAAGACCGTAGTCATTGTAGCTCATCGACTGAGTACAGTGAAGAATGCCGACCAAATCATAGTCATCGGCCACGGAAAGGTGGTTGAGGTTGGCAATCACGAATCACTGACAGCCAAGCGAGGCGCATATTATAATCTTGTAAAAAATCAGTTGGAATTAGGAAACTAAAATACTTTAAATATGGAGCAAAAAGTATCGGATAATATCGAATTGAGAAGCGAGAAGGTGAGGAACGTGATAGGTAAAGTTCCTCCGCGTCTCGTCAGTTTGGGGACTGTTCTCATTACGGTAATAGTCCTCGCTCTTGCGTTAGCTTTCTACAAGATACCGTATCCTATTTCTATAGAAGCTACTGGTGAGGTCATCAATCAAAGAACAGTGCAAGTATTTGTGCCATACAAGTATTTGTATCTTTTCGATGAGCCAAGGACGGCTCATTTATCTTTCGAGGGCAACGACGATGCTTCTTATAACTACAACATCATAAGCCATAATGCCAAGCTCATACATAGGGAAGATGGTAACTATTTTATGGCTATAGCCACAGTGAGTACACAGGGACAAAATATTCCTATACTGCAAAAGTATATGAAAGCCGATGTCAGGATCATCGTAAGCAACAAAACGTTGTGGCAGCAGGTATTTGGATAATTCTAGTAAGCAAATATAAAAAATGACACTTTGTGGTTATTCTTTACAAGAATTGCCACAAAGTGTCTTCATTGTTGTTGTAAAATCAAGGAGAACCACTATAATGTATATCCCAATGTCAGATGATAGCTGTGGTTCTTGAATTTAAACTGAGGTGACTTGTCAAGAAAACCACGAGAATAGCCTAATGTTACAGCATAACGATTGGCATAAACAAACTTTCCTTCAATTAAGCCTCCAACATCCCATCGCTTATAACCATCAAGGCGATTGGTATTATGTTGATAGTTGTTGAAGCTGTTCCATTTGAAGCTATTTCCTGAGTTTTCACCAGTATTCTCTGTTACATTCTCCTTGATAGATACCATGGAAAATCTACCATATGCACCAACTGATGGAATGAAATGCAATTTTTCACCCAAAGTGAAGTCATATCCAAACTTGACTGGAATTTGGATAGATACTTCTCTTGAATTTACCGAAGGGAATGCAGCTGTTAGTCCACCATTATAAAGATAGTCCGACATGGCGGTATAGCTACCTGCCGTCATCAAGAAGTCTATTCCTGAAGAATAGACAAACTTCTTGCTTGTTTCATAGGATACACCAACACCTACACTAGCACCCATTTTCATTTTTCTATCTTGGGCAGCATAGGATTTTCCACCAGCAAAACCAGATAAGTTTGCACCAGTATGTACATCTACTTTGACTCCCTGTTGTGCCATGCTGCACAAAGGAAAAAGGCTTGCCATAATAGCAAGACTTATTAATGCATTTTTTTTCATTTTATTATGTTGCTATTTTTACTTTTAAAATATATTATAAATAATATCCAATGCCTATAAATACCTCATCTCCTCTTTTCTTTTTCTCAAATTCTATATGCGTGTTTCCTAAGTACGCATTTCTAGCACTTCCGTAGATGTCAAGGTTGGAAAAGGTGTATCCTAAAGTAAATTTCCATCTGTCACTGACAAGATTGGCTGAAACACTTGTCTCATGATAAAATGGCGTTCCGCTTTTTATGTTCTTTATATCTATTGGCGAATATGAATCTGGTAGTTGCCCATTGTCAGGCTGGGGATATGCATGCCCTTTTGTGAAATGATTAAGAGGTAAAAGAATTCCATACTCCATTCTAAATATCAACTTATCTCCAACGTTATCAAGTTTTATAGATGGAGCGCATAGGTTGATAGATGGATGTAAGATAAATTGATACATAAATGTGGAATATTCGTCAAGTTCATATTTACCTTCGGGGCATACTATGTGTAGGCTTTCATCTTGCTTACACGGATTGAGAAATTTCATCCCTACATTTATGCCAAGGAAAGAAATAGGATTATATTCCCCTTGTACTTCCAAGAACCAAGTATTGTAATTCGCGCCTAACCCTGCATTTATATTTACGCAGAAGTGATGTACAGGTTCATCCATCTCTTTCTTGTTCTGGCAAAGTGCTGCCGTTGTAGTGAGAAGTGCGATACCTATAAAAAACATTCTTAGCATATTCTGAATTTTTGATTTAACCTAAACTTTTCGAGTGCAAAAATATTAAGATATTTCAGACTATGCAAGTACAATCATCGTGATTCGGAGAAATTGAGGTGTGAATCACTCAAAACAACAGATGAACCTTATCTTACTATGCTATGAATGGTTTATAAGCGAAAATAGCGGATTCATGAGCGTTTTTTTCGTCATTCATGGTTCTTACTATTGTCTATCTCGAAAAAAAACACTAAATTTGCAAGCAAAAAAATGAGTTATATGAAGAAATATCATAGTCTTATAAAGAATTGGTTCATCATATCCATCGCTACATGCATCTTTTCCTACTTGCTATGGGCACTGATGGACTTTGATACGTTTGTGGGTACAGGTGTCACTTTCAAGGACTTGTGCTTCGACATAGTATATTGTTCTTTTTATACATTATTCTCTTTGTGGATTTCTATTTCTTTGGGTAACATTTTTGTTAAAAACAAGATAAGCTATCCTCGCTTTGCCACCCATATTCTATTGTTGCTGCTAGCCAATTCTGTTTGGGCTGTGGCATTTGAAAACATATTTGATAATCTTTGGCATGCTGGGAACGATGTGTATTGGGACAGATTATATATTTTTGGATTAATCGCCACATTGCTGACCATGGTGAATGCGTGCCTATATTATTGTTCCATCCTCATCAGAAAAGAGAAGGAAACCGTAGTGCTTACCAATAATCTCTTGCGTCAGCAGATGAATCCGCATTTCATATTCAACAGCATCAACACGTTGGCAGACTTGATTGAGGAGAATCCTGTACAGGCAGAAAGTTTCACTCTGAAATTCTCTGAAATCTATAGATATGTAGTCACACATTTGGATAATGAGACGGTGCCAGTACATGAAGAGATTCATTTCGTGAAGAACTATTGTGAACTCCAAGAGATAAGTTCACCCCATACTATGCATATCGAAATCGCCGAAGAATTAGAAAGGTGCAAGGACAAGACCTTGCCATTGAGCATACAAATGATGGTAGAGAATGCGATTAAGCATAATTGCCATACCAAGGAAGCACCACTTTCTATATCTATATATCGTCAAGACGAGTATGTCATAGTAAGGAACGTGTTGAATCCAATAAAGAGTTCTTTACCTACAACCCAAAAGGGATTGTCAAACTTGCGTCTGCGCTATAGTCAATTAGAAAAGGAACTAGTCGTTAGTAACGACAATAAATATTTTGAAGTTAAACTTCCAATCTTATCAAAATCATGAAAGTTTTAATTATAGAAGACGAAGAACGTGGCTTTTCAAGACTGAAACGCCTCTTGCAAAACATAGACAACTCTATGGAAATACAAGGACCGTTAACAACAGTAAGAGCGGTCATCGACTATCTGCAAAATCCGCATGACGAGGATGTAATCTTTGCGGACATTAGACTGGGCGATGGTGATGTGTTCGAGGCTTTCTTGGAGATAGCCCCAACTTCGCCTGTGATATTCACCACGGCTTATAATGAATATGCCTTGGAAGCATTCAAGAGCAATGGCATCGCCTATCTTCAGAAACCGATATTGCCAGAAGAATTGGAGAAAGCTCTAATAAAGGCTAAAGCCCTGTGCAGCAAAGTCATAGATTACTCAGATCTGATGGAGAAAATGGGGATGGCAACAGGCAAGAAATGGAGAGATCATTTCCTTGTGCATATCTATGATGGCTTCAAACTTGTCAAGACAACTGACATCAGTTATTTCTTGTCAGAGAATGGTGTCGTTAGAGCATACCTTAGTGATGGTAATTCTGTAACCATCAATCAATCTTTGAGTGACTTGGAACAGCAACTGAATCCCAATTTGTTCTTCCGTGTCAGCCGCCAATATATGGTAAATATCGAGCGCATTGACAAACTCACCAATTTCTTCAAATACAAAATGACCATTAGCCTTCATGGATTTCCTGAGTTGCGAATTGTGGTCAGCAAAGACAAAATCATGCAATTGAAGAATTGGCTCGACAGATGATGACACGAATTGACTTGATGTTTTTTCGCGCAACTATATAAAAAACGAAGTTTCACTGTGGTACATATTGTTGGGAGGCGTACCACGGTGAAAATTGTGGAAACTGACAATATACATTAAATTTGGATTCACTGATGTTTCTTATCTCAAATTACTTGCGAAGCAAGGTTTTACTATAAAAAGTTCTAATTTCCATAAAATTCCTCTTGTAAATCAGTGGATATTTAGAAAAATATCGTATCTTTGTCCCCGAATTGAGGCGTTCTTTGCATATTGCAAAATACAGAAACGAGCAGAAGTCCGCTCGTTTCCATATTGTTACCTATATAATATAGGCAAACGACCAACTTCTTGATTTTCAATCAAAGTCCAATTTAGAGCGAGTTAGTATGTATTAACATTGAAATTTTTCGATGAAAACCTTTGCATATATGCATTTTTCTTCGTAACTTCGCAGCGGAATATAAAAAAGAAAAGCTATGGAAGAGATTAGAAAATATCCGGTGGGCATACAAACCTTCTCTGAGATACGAGAAGAAAACTATGTGTATGTGGATAAAACTAAGTATATTGTGGATTTCATAAGAAATGGATCCAAATATCTGTTTCTGAGTCGCCCAAGACGATTCGGAAAGTCTCTTTTTGTCTCTACACTTCAGGCTTATTTTGAAGGAAGAAAGAATCTGTTTGATGGGCTTGCCCTTGGGGATTATGAGAAGGAATGGGTAAAATATCCGGTTTTTCATTTTGATATGAGTACGGCAAAGCATATGAATCCTGCTGATTTAATCAATGAATTGGAAGGTAAGTTAAGCCAGCTGGAACAAATCTATGGTACGGAAGATTGGGCTATTAAGGCTAATCAGCGTTTGGAATGTCTGGTAAAACGTGCTTATAAGCAGACGGGGCAGAAGGTAGTCATTCTCATTGATGAGTATGATGCTCCATTGCTGGATGTCGTGCATGAGAAGGAAAATCTGGTAGAACTCCGTTTGATCATGAAGAACTTCTATAGCCCTATAAAATACTTGGACCCTTGGTTGCGTTTCGTTTTTATTACTGGTATTACCAAGTTCTCTCAATTAAGTATCTTTAGTGAAATCAACAACCTGGATAATATCAGCATGTTCGACCAGTATTCTGCTATCTGCGGTATTAGTAAGACGGAACTTCTGAATGATATGAAGCCAGATGTGGAGTTGTTGGCAAAGCATTTAGGCAGAACCTCAGAAGATACAATAGGTGAACTGACGTCATATTATGATGGCTATCATTTCAGTGATCATTCAGAAGATATATTCAATCCTTTCAGTCTTGTGAAGGCCTTGAAGAATAAAAAGGTTTCGGCTTATTGGTTCAGTTCCGGTACGCCAAGTTATCTCATCAAGACTTTGCAGAAGTATCATGTGGGAGTAATGGATATTGAGCAAAAAAGTGTAGGGGTTGATGACTTTGATGTTTCACCTGAGCAGATGACTTCAGCGCTTCCTTTGCTCTACCAGAGTGGTTATCTTACCATCAAGAAGTATAATCCGCTATTGCAATGTTATCAGCTGGACTATCCTAACAGGGAAGTGCGCATAGGAATGGAAATTATGATAGCCAAAAGCGAACGATAGGGGATTGGAAGATTGAAGAAACATAAAAATATAGAAGATTTTGAACGAAAGCCTCGGCTACTTTGATGTAGTCGGGGCTTTTTGAAACCTACATCATTTTTACATAATAAACTGGGAATAAATATTTATGTGAGAAATGATGTAAAAAGTTTGGCGGTTTGAACAATTTTCGGTAATTTTGCAGCCGTGATTAATAACAATTTAAATGGCAAGGTTATGAAGAATATAAAAAAGTTTGTTTTGTTGGCATTGAGTTTGTGCATTACTCTGTTTGCTACAAGTTGCAGTGAAGATGAAACGTCACAGGTTTCTTTTAACTCACTGAATATGCTCGATGAGAATCATGGCAAGACCCTGTTAGGTGAAACGGGAGTTTATATAAACGGCTCGATGAATTTCCGGTCTGACAGTTGGCAAGTAATTGATTTGGGAATTTCTTCAAGTTTTCCGAGTAAGACGATGCCAAATTTGGATAACTTGTCAAGCGAAATAAGCGTATTGCCAAATCACCGGTATGCATGTTGTAATACCGAAAATGTTTTGACTTTTCCTTCTCATAAGAATGCAT
>OIYF01000503.1_pt1 | contig 14897 bp, 18 predicted proteins | sample 1587971 | NCBI WGS metagenome assembly OIYF01 (sample SAMN03283248) | human gut metagenome | biome: human-associated habitat; material: feces | host: Homo sapiens | place: Peru | collected 2012 | reverse complement strand
GGCTCATATTGTCATCGGTAACAATCTCGCTCCAGTGCTTACCAGGTGTGCTGACAGCAGAGTTACCCAAACTCAAGTCTGTGGCCTGGATGCGTGTGCGATAGTAATCGAAAGCATATTTAGCATTAAACTTCAACCAGTCGGTTACGTTGACATTAGCACCATAGTAACCGAAGACACGCCAACGCTCATCGCTATTCTGGAAGCGATGACGAACATAGTATGGGTTGGCATACTGCATATCTGGTCCGAACCAGTTGCGATGCAATTGGTCCTGAGTTGTATAAGTCTGAAGATCCTGCAAACGCACGTTGCCAGGAATGAGAAGCAACTGGGCTACCTCTCCATTGAGACCAGTCATCGGACGGTTCTCGGCTTTCATGCGAGAAACAGAAATCTTGCTATCTGTAGAAAGATACTTATTGATAATTCTACCTGCATTAAGGTCAACTATCAGCTTATCCAATTTCTCTCCATCGAAAAGACCCTTATTGTCGTTGAAACCCAAAGAGAGACGGAAATGACCTTTCTCATCAGAATTTCCGAGAGCTACGGTATGGAACTGGGAGAAACCTGTATTGAAGTAATCCTTCAACTTATCGCCATAATAGCGGTAAGCGATGTTCTCACCGAGAAAAGAAGGTTCCATTCTGCCATCAAGCGGAGCACCGAATGCCAACTCGCTGGAAAGCGTCTTGTTGCCATCCTCATCAGTCTTATAAACCGTAGCACCCTGAGAGCCCTGTCCGTACTGCTTCTGCATAGGGATTGTTTCAGCCACCTTACTCCAAGTAAAGTTACCGTTGTATGTGATGCCGAAGCCCTGCTTATGACTCCCCTTCTTGGTTGTAACGTAGATCACACCATTACCTGCACGTGAACCATAGAGGGCTGCAGCGTTGGCACCTTTGAGTACCGAGATAGACTCGATATCCTCTGGGTTGATGTCCAGAGAAGTACCACCACGGTCGTATCCGCCATAAGCAGAAGCATCAGAACTCTGGTTGTCGGTAAAAGGAACACCATCTACCACCCAAAGAGGCTGGTTATTATCAGTAAGAGAAGAGTTTCCACGGATAGTGATCTTGGTAGAACCACCGAGACCCGTGCTGGAAGTATTCATCTGCAGACCAGCCACCTTACCGTCGAGGGCACCAGTCACAGAAGGGTCACCAGTCGTATTGAGAGCATCCGCCTTGACATCCTGTACGGAATATCCCAACATCTTCTTCTCACGCTTGATACCGAGGGCAGTAACCACCACTTCCTTCAGCGCCTGAGAGTCAGGAAGCATCTGTGCGTTCACGTTATGTCCTTCCTTTGCAGCCATATCCATCGTCTTATATCCGAGATATGTAAACTGCAAGACAGGGGCAGGTTCATCGGTCTCGATGGTAAAATTACCATCCATATCAGTTACAGCACGATGATTGGTGCCTTTTACGAGGATGGCAGCGCCAATGAGAGGTTCCTTGTTTTCATCGAGAAGCGTACCCTTATATGTACGTTTCTGTCTTGGTTGCTGGGTGCTTGGAGTTGTAGTAATTTCCTTTTTCTTCAGATAGATGATTCCATCCTTAATCACATAAGATACACCCTTATCCTTCAAGAGCTTGTTTAAAACATCCTCTACCTTACCGTTCTTCACCTGAACGGCATTCACCTGCATCTTTGCCAAGTTGTCGTCGTAAGTAAACTGGTATTTAGACTGTTTCTGGATTTTCTGGATGACTGCTCCCAAAGTGGTCTGAGAAACATTCAACGAAATCTGGGCTTTTACAGATGTCCAGGAACTGGAAACCAACATCAGAGCCAAGGCTGCAGCTGCGGTTTTAGTTTTTTGTAAATGATACCAATGTGTCATAATCCTTGTTTTTAGCATTTAGGTTGTTATAACTACCTTTTGTTGTTATTAATTTCAAATATATAACAGCAAAAAACAAAAAAACACTTACCCAAAAAATTATTTTTTTGAATAAGTGCTCTCTTTTTCTCGTATAACAGTATAATTAAGGTGTAAACCTTACTGATTCACTACTTCGTGATAAATACCTTACTGCCTTTCACGTGATAGTGGATAGGCAGGGTGTTCTGCAAGAGATCGAGAACCGAGTCGATGGTCTCCTTCTCTTTGATGACACCGGAGTAAGTATTCTCCTGATTGATGGTAGGATCAACAACCACCTGCACATCGTAGATATTCTCCAGCATCTTGGCAATTTCATTCACGCTTGCATTATTGAAGGAAGTCTTGTGCTCATGCCACATTGCATCCTTATAGACATCGGTTTCAGAAACCGTCATGCTACCTAAGCGCGCATCCACACATGCCTTCTGTCCTGGTTTCAAGACGATCATACCCTCATCATGATTTCCTTCTACCCTCACCTTACCTTCGAGCAAACTGACGGAAGCCTGCTGATGAGCCTTATCCACATGGAAATTGAAAACGGTACCGAGCACCTTAACACTCATCACATCGCTCTCTACGATGAAAGGCTTGTGCGGATTTTTGGTCACCTCAAAATAACCTTCACCGTCTATCTCTACCTTACGGTCGGAACCATCAAACTCTTTCGGATATTTGATGGAAGCAAGTTTGTTGAGCCAGACCTTAGTTCCATCAGGTAAAGTAACCGTCGTATCATTGTCGGCACTGGCCATCACCACCTGCATCTGCATATTAGAAATCGGATTGTGCTGGAGATAGAACCAGGCCAATCCACCCAATACGCAGACCACAGCAATCGCAGCAGCCCGACGCCACATACCTATTATATGCGCATGATGCTCAGCCTGCTGTTCATCCTTCATCTCCCTGATCTTAGCCTGCATTCTCTGTTCAGCAAGCATCAGTTGGGTCTTTGGCATGAACTGCGCCTTGAGCTCATCGCTCAACTTTTCTTCTTTGAAAAGTTCTTGTTTTTCCTCCGGAGAATTCTTCAACATATCCCTTAATGCGATGAGCTCCTCTTCCGTGCACTCACCTGCCAAGAATCTCGCCTTTAATTCCTCATTTATCATATAACAATCTTGCTTAATATCCTTAATTAATTAACGATCTAATTAATTACCATAACAATAATTGTTGAGAAAACACTTACTCAATAACCTATAAAAAAGGTATAAAAAATACAAAAAAAGTTCCCAAACGAGCCCTAAGAGACTTTAAAGCCTTATAAATATGAGCTTCAACGGTACGTACGGATACGTTCATCATCAGAGCAATCTCACTATTTTTCATATCCTTGAGATAGCTCAAAACGAATATTTCCCTGCATTTATCAGGAAGTTCCCCTATGGCCTGATTGATTTTTCTTCTCAACTCCATGTTTTCCATGTCCTGTTCTCCATCTCCCAACGAAGAGAAGTAGCACGACATACGCATTTCGTTGATATCTTCAATGGCTGCAGTATTGACTTTCTTATAGCGCTTCAAGTAATTCAATCCTCTTGAGTAAATCGTCTTATAGAGGTATGATTCTATCTGCGGGACATCCGTCTCCAATGCATCCATACGATTCCACAATTCAAGAAAAGCTTCTTGAACTACATCATCGGCAGCGTCCTCCCCTACGATACGTTTAGCATAATAAAACATTCGAGGGTAGTACTTCCTAAATATCGCTTGATACGATTCTTCTTTTACTGTCTGCATTACATATAATATATCTTTAGCTATTAGTTCTAATTTAGGTCGGTTTACGCCAGTTATCTGCGTATTTTCTTCACTTCTTGAACTACTTTGGGCGCAAAGGTAAGTAAAAAAGATGATAAAAACAAATTTTTGCTTACAAATCAACTATAACATCTGTTATTTTTTTACTTTTTACTACTTTTCATAACTGTTTCCATACGTAAATTTAAAAACTGTAGTCAGTGCACTCCCTAAAGTCTGCTTTTAGTCATTAAACAACTATTACACAAAAACGTTTATTTATAAAAAGTATAGAACTTCTCAGACTATTTCTTAACTTGTCTTCAATGGTTACCTTTCTTCATCGCCTTCAAAATGCGATAGGATGTTGTGCGAAATCTTGTTGTTTTTATATACAATATTATACCCAAAAAGTCTGCTAGCATTACTGCCAGCAGACTTCATTTTTCGCTAATTTACTCTAATTCTGTAGTTACTGATTTACTTAGCAATAATCAATTAAAACGTATCCTAAAAACCTAATCTTTCAATGAAAACTATTCTACCCTTTTCTCTATAGTATGCTTTTAAAAAAGACCATTATCTTGGAATTTATTCAGCCACAGCCTGCTGCTCTGAAGAAACCTGAGCTTCTGTTGCTTCTGTAGGAATAGCAACCTCCTGATTTTGCTGCTCAGTAGAATCTTCTGCACCAGCCTGTGGAGTGACAGGAGTACTTACTGCTGAAGAATCTGTAGGAGTAGCAGGAGCTACGGTGTCAACTGGAGCAACCTGAGCGTTACTCATCATCTTATTGGATGCAAATACGTTACTTACTGAAACCATTACAATAGCTGCGATAGCTGCAAATACGAACTTTTTCATAATCTTATCTTTTTTAATTGTGAATATTTATTTTTTCTTTGTGGATTCATTGGCGAACCCACTAATGATATTCACAATCTGCGTGCCAAAAGAAGACAAAAATACGATACATGCTGATTATCAGATAGTTATACTATATGTGCCAAAAACAAAGATTGTGGAAAATGGGGAAATCGTGTGGAAATATTCCACAAAAAACTGGGGAATGGCATTTTTTCATATAGATTATCTTTTCAAGTTTATTAGAATGAGATGATGGCAAATGGCATAAAAGAAAAAGGCAACTGCAAGCATCTTCTGCCTACAACTGCCTTCCCTCTTATATATGGAAAACCTTATTTCTCCTAAAATGAAGAATATCGCTATTAAGCGAAGTTCTTCTTGTTGGCCATTGCACCAAGCTCTGCTACGGCTGCAACCACCACTGCTAAAATCATACCTAATACTATCATAATATAGTTCCTTTCTCTCTTAAAATCTGTTATCCTAATCTTTACCTTAATATATATGCTCTCATACTGAGCATCCTAAGATGCTCATCTTCAAGCCTTTTTACTTGCTAAGATTCATTTTCTTGTTGATCTCTACAATCTCAGCAAATGTGATAGCCAATACAGCTAATGTCATTCCAAAAATCATCATAATTGTTACCCTTTCTTTACTTTAATTATCGTTATTCAATCTTTTCAAGTGCAAAGGTAATGCCTTTTTGTGTACGCACACAAATTTTGAAGGGATATTTTCAAAAAAGCCTATATTTCTTGACTTTCATCAATTTCTGTCATCGTCAGTAAGCCAAAATGGCGCATTGGAATTCACTATCTGCCAAACTTGCCATAATTCCCAATGATGGTAAGCAGACACCGATGAAAGAGCTGACAGAAGAAAAAGAACGGCAATATGAAGTTACAGTACTGATGACTTGGATTGAAAAACAACTGTGATAAGCTCTGTCTAGATGACTTATTCATGAAGACTACTTCCTCTGACTGTTTCCTCGCTTTTGGATTCTTCCATACTTATCCTTATAGGTTGTAGTGGAGGAATTGCCAGTTTGCCGAGTGGTACTTGTACCCGTACGCTGCCCGTATTTATCACGATAGACCGTAGTTGTAGTAGAAGACGTTCCAGAATTTTTAATGCTGGTTGTGGAGGTTCCTGTCCTTTGACCATATTGGTCACGATATACCGTATGGGTCTTTCCCTGGGAATTTGTAGTACTCTCAGATCTTCCGGTAATCTTACCATATTTGTCCTTATATACAGTAACAGACTTATTCCCTCGAACGGTAGTTACAGCTGTACCCTGCAGTTCTCCATTCTTTCCCCGAATAGTCTCCTTGATAGTCTGAGCCAGCAAATAAAAAAGAAAAAATCCACCTTTAGAGGAAAAAATATGTAGAGAGCTTATACATTTAAAAAACTGAAGCAACAATATTACCTTTATAATTTTGTCGCACCTTTAAGAAGTTATGAATTTATCGCAAACCTTATAATTTTGTCGCAGATAAAAAATAAACTTTATTATTTTGTCCATATCCATCTTATAATTTCGTCGTAACATCTTATAAATCTGTCGCAGATTATATTTGTAAATATTTGGTTTTCAATATGTTACAAATTCAGAAAATAATAAGCCAAAATAAAAGAGATAAAAATGAGCAGGACAATGTAATATATTAATAGGTATTATATTATATATATATTATCCTAAAAAGGCTATTTTTGTCCCCATCCTACTGGAATCTACCCTTTTTCCTGCTTGTTTTTGGAAAGCCAAGCATCTTAAATAGAAAACAGACTTTTATGCGCGTTAAAATATGTATATTTCTGTTTTATAGATTAAATTTTTTTGTTTAAATACCATAAAAATGAAAGAACAAAAATTTTACTGCGACAAAATTATAAAGATAGAAATGCTATCTTATATAGAAGGTGCGACAAAATTATAAAGCATACTTGCCCCTCTCATCATAACCTATATCTTGGTGTAAAACCTTATAATTTTGTCGCAAATAGAACTATTACTACGTAAAAATAACGTATCACTACCTCCAAAAACTATGAACATCATGTATGAGAACTTAAAAAATAAAGGGAATAACTTTATAATTTTGTCGCAGCATTGATAGATGCCTGCTTAGTACTGACTGAATAATCCTAATAAAAACTCTTTTTTGAATCGTTTCTGCGACAAAATTATAAAGTAGAAAATCTCCCTATTTATAATATACGACAAAAATATAAATATAATAGATTCATTTGCGACATGTTTATAATTCAGTCTCAAATAACATCAAATAATAATTTTGGATTATAATTTTGTCGTATCTTACTTTCGTGGAACCCAAATATAAGACCTAATTAACATTCCAGATGTACATATAAAGTAGTTAAATCTTATAATTTTGTCGCAACATTACATTTCAAAAATCATATAATAGACTTTATATCAATTAGTTAAAGAGTTTTCGTTCATGTATTTCATCAAAATATGAAAATAAGTCTTCTCCTATGATATTAATTTCATTTGCGACAAAATTATAAAGCTTACTATAGATTTCTATCGTCATTAATGCCCATTTATAATCTTGTCGCAGCAAAATTGAAAATCTTATAATTTTGTCGCAGATTCACCAATAACTTTATAAAATTGTCGTAACAGATAATCAGCATAATTTAAAGTGAAATTTACTGTTTTATATCTAACTATCAGAAAATCAAATAGATAAGTTCATATGGAAAACTTTACTAACCAGACAATATTAGAAAGGAGTTTTAATAGATGAAAGTATTTGCGACAATAAACTTATTATAATGTCGCAAATACAATTAATCTTTTACTTCAAAACTTTATATTTTTGTCGCAATAAAATATGTAATGTATTGAATATCAGCGATTAACATAATGCTGCGACAGTTTTATAAATTTTAAAGAGACCGATAGTCTTAGTTAGGTTAAAAATACATAATATACGACATTATTGCATTGTTTGTCGCACAAAAAGATGTATATTTGCGACAAATTTACAAAATATAATAAAATGACAAAGGATTCAAATGACAACATCGAGACGATAGAGGCTGAGGAAATCAATCCCTCAGATTCTTCTTCTAACTCGAATATTTCGAAGCGTAAAGGTGGAAGACCCAAGAAAACAGACAAGGATATTCTCAGTAATATTCCGCACTACTTCATCACTCAGCCTAATGACGTGACGCAGGCAATCAGTAACCTGACTGCTGTGGAACGAAACTGTTGGCTGCAGATTATCCGTGGAATTCAAAAGAAGAAAGATCTTCCTGATGGGCATCCTGAAAAATACCAGATTACGCTCTCACGTACCCAGCTTCTGGAATGTGTTTCCGGGCATAGTTCCAACTTGGATTATGCCTTCAATGCACTCAAGAATATCACGGATGCTAAGAAGGTTTTTCATTCCAAGGATGGACACCGTATTTATGCCGGTCTTTTGTCATATGTTGATGAGCATCCAGATCAGGAAACTTATACTGTAGGTATTACTCCTGTTCTCCTCCCCTACTTCACCAATCTTTCATCTGAATTTACTGTGTTTGACATGTATATAGAGATGGGTTTCAAAAGTGTCTATTCACAGCGCTTTTATGAATTCTGTTGCCAATACCGAAACAAGGAGGACAAGGTTTTCTTCATGACTGTACAGGATATCAAAAAGATGTTCAATTTGTTGGAAGTTCGCGATGAAAAAGGAAATGTCGTTCAGAAAGAGCAGTATAAAAATGGTTCTGACTTCAAAAAACGAGTGCTTGATAAAGCGAAAGATGATATACGAAAGGTTTTTGATGCCGGTCTTTGTGATGTCTGTTTCGATTATAAGGTAAAGAGCAAGAATTCACGAGGTGCAGTAACTGCTTATTATTTCATTATTGAAACAAATGGTAATACTGCTAAATTAGGTGCTCAAAAGCCTACAATTCCTCAAATCTCTATGCTTTCTGAGAGTTATGGAGCTAAGCTTACTAAGCTGCTTACCATTATCAACACTTTTATGAGAAGTCATTTCCGTGTGGAACAGTCAAATTATTATGTTCAAGCGATAAGTAAAACTGTGGCCAAGGTCGATAGTCAGTCAGAAAGAGTGGAAATCCTTAATAGTATTTCGAAGCAGTTGAAAAAGATTGCAACTCGGTATAATAAAGAGGATTTTGACACCAATGAACGTAAAATTTGTGGTTCTGTGTGCAAGATGCTTTATGAGGATTTTGGTGTACCTTATATGAATGGCAAGCCAGGCAAGGGTACCCAATCCAGACTTAATTTTTAATTCATTATGCTTATAACTATCTATGATTCAGATAATTACAAAATTTAATTCTTCTATTCCTTCTGTTAGAAAAGTGAAGAATTGGTTGCTGAATGATCCTTTTCATGTTTGGCATGGAAGGGATCGTTTGGTTGTCTTTTTCATTTTAGCTGGCGATGAAGCTGCTAATGCTTTTTTGCCTTTACCCGATGGAGATTTTTCTGTAGAAGATGAAAGTATCCGTGCCATTTTAGAATCAACCCATCAGCAGGAGTTGGAAAAAAGAAAATATTATCAGCAGGTATATCTGAAACTTTGTAAGCTTTTAGATAACCTGGATGATTTAAACTTGCAGGCTGAATCTTTCGCTGAGGAGGATGAATACCATTTTGATTTGAAAAATCAGATTTTGTTGTTACACGATAAATTGCTTGATTTTATTAATGATGTTTTCGTCTGGCGTGATCATAAGGAAATGGGGAATTATTTAGGTGAAATTCAATCACTTACTTCAGACTCTTAGAAATATGAAAGCTTATCTACATGTTTGCATACCTACAAAAATACAAATTATATTGTTGTAATGTTTATATGCATACAAATATTATTACTCCACTCTATTCGCTATTTAGTTGATAATTAACTGATTGCGTAATTTTTGTTTTGATGCAAACATGTTTCTAAAAACACAAAATAACTTAAAATATTGATTACATGCAAACAATTTTGCTTATTTCCTTGTATTTTTCAAATTAATATTGTATCTTTGCAAACAGAAATCAATTTATATTTTAAATATGGAGAATCAGTTGAAAATGATACTCGCCATCGTCAATAATAAGGGTGGTGTTGGCAAGACAACTACTGTGCAGAATTTAGCTGCCGGTATGCTTCGTAAAAACAAAAAATTAAAAATCCTTGAAATAGACTTAGACCCTCAATGTAACCTAACATTGCTGAATCATGCACCAGAAGGCTGCGCTACGATTTTTGAGTCTATGGTTGAATGCAAGGGTATGCCGATTTATAAATCTGATATAGGTATTTATTATGTACCAGGAGCTGCCAAGATGCAGGATATTGATCCATTCCTTCAGAATACTGGTGCTCCTCGACAGGTTTTGGGAGCATGTATTAACAGCGATTGTGTTGATATGACAGGTGAAGGTATTAAAAATCCAATCGATTTTTTTGATTATATATTTATTGATTGCCCTCCTGCCCTATCCCAATCAACCTACAACGCTATGGTAGTGGCTAGTCATTTATTGGTTCCTGTACAGATGGAAGGCCTTTCTGTAAATGGATTAGCTGCAATTCTGGGAGCTATGGAGGAAGTTAAAAATGGTCGTTTTGCATTGAATAAGGACCTGGAACTGCTAGGTTTACTGCCTGTTATGGTAGATGAGCGTCCAAGAATAGTACGTCAGGCGATACAATACTTGAAGGATACATATGGAAGAAAAGTTATCGAACATGGTATTCGCAGATGCATCAAAGTAAATGAGGCTCAGACCGAAATGACCGATCTCTTTCACTATGCTCCATATTGTACAGCAGCAAATGATTATTCAGCGGTTATTAAAGAGATTTTTGGTATTTAATTTATATTATAGTAGTTCATTCTTTAAATTTTGAAATTATGGCAAAAGATTTTCGTGCAGCTTTCAGTAATATGAATCAAGCGGTTCGTCCAGGTGGTGCAGGTAACGTTCAGCCGGCAGCTTCTCAACCTGCTGCTCCTGTCGAGAAGAAGATGACCGCTATTGAAAGAAGATCCAAATTGCATGGTGTACAAACTTATCTAACTGATGAGGAATACGAAATGCTGATGATTGCAAAGATTAGAACCAAAAAGAAATTTGAGGAGATCTTGCATGACAGTTTGATTGAATATATAAAGAATTATCAATAAAATTCTTTTTTTAAAACCGGGAATCAAGTTCTCGGTTTTTATTTTTTCTCTTTATTATGCAAACATGTATATTTGTCGTGAATTTTGGTAGCAAACAATTTTGAATCCTTTTGCTTAATCTTGTATACGTTGTTTTATATGGTTTACTGATATTTTGCGAATGTTTGTGTGATACCATGCAAACATGATGGTATGAAAGAATGATGTTTTGATAGTAAGTTGTTAAATCCCTCATACACAGATATTTATATTTTCTCTATTTCTATTTCTATCACTTTCAAAAATTAAATACAAACAAAGCTACAAGATTACATGTCGAAAAAACTACAAGTAAACAATACCGAATGTTTGATTGTGATTTTGTAAATTAGTCTACATGGTTTGTTGCTTGCAAATTTTCTGGCTGGCTTCATTCATGTTCGCATTCATGTATTCTTTCAAGTTCGCATTCATGTATTCATTCATGTTTGCATTCGTGTATCCTTTTATGTTTGCATTCATGTCTTAAACTTTTTATATCATATTATCTTGTCTCAGTAAATTTCCTTAAAGTTTTTTTGTTTGCGCAATAACATGCATACATGTTCTTCTGTCGTCATTATGGCAAAACTATATTTTTGTATAATTACTTGTGTGGTACCAAAATCTCATCTTTGTGTAATTGTTTGTATGATAGAAATGCGACATGATGACTGTCTATTTAAATAATTTGTTGTTATGTAGAAATGTATAAATGTTTGCAAGACTACATGTTGTGTAGTTAACATAACGATTTGCAAACATTTATTTAAATCCCTGATATACAATGTTTAAGATTGTTTGTTAAGTAAATAAACATGTTTGCATACAAACAAGCTTGATTTTTCTCATGAACTGGCTTTTGTGATTGGAGATGTTCTTTTTACTGGCTGTGCTCATCATGGCATTTTGAATATTCTGGAATCCATTCAGGAACTTATTCGGCTGAGCATAGGAGGTTTCCATCTATTAGACAGTCATTTGAGTGAGTATTATGAAACGGATGAGCAGTTGCAGGAGATTGCATCAGAATTAGCGAACCGCTATCCCGATGTAGTTTTTTACACAGGACATTGTACGGGAGAACATTGCTTTGAGGTGTTATCCCGAGAAAAAGGACTGAGGATTCATCAATTTCATGTGGGTAAAATGTGTCATTAGATTAAGTCTTAAATCTACAATGTAATTGCTCTATTGAAAGTGAGATAAAGAGTAACGTTAATTAAAGGCTTTTGAAATCTGCTGGCAATAATGCTGGCAGACTTCTACGCTTTTAATGTCTATTTTTATTAGTTGATTCGTATATCATCAATACTTCTATTCTTGGCAAATCTATTAAGATCCACCCAGTTCCAAACTCCAGGTACACGACCATGTCTGCTGTACTGCCAGATATCATAATGGGGTTTACCTGGTAAAACAGGTTCATGATTATAACTGGCAATCCAAAGGTAGTAGCCGTCAAACTCTGGACTAAGATAATCTTTGAAATAACTCTCACTACAATATATAATAGGTGTATGTCCATAGTAGGATTTACAGAGTTTGCAGAAAGTTTTCAGGAGTGACTGGATTTCACTTTTACTGAGTCCCTTTGTACCATCATCCTCTGCATCCACTACGGGCAAAAGATTTTGTTTTTCCTTATCATATACAGCCCGAAAATTCTCAAATTGTAAAACCGCCGGCATCTTAGTAAGAAAATGGTATGAACCTACGGATATTTGATGTTTTCTCGCATTTTTAATATTTTCTTCATACCAAGGATCCTTGATACTTGTTCCTTCTGTAGCTTTCACATAGATGAATTTCAATCGTTTTACATTACTGAGTTCTTCCCAATGAATTCTTCCCTGATGTCTCGAGATATCAATCCCATCATAACTTCCTGAATATTGACCTGATGTCAAATCATGGGTAGGCCATTTGTTATCTGATGATTTCTCTATTATATAAGATGTGATCATTCTATATGCTTCAAACCCGATGATACATCCTGCTAAGAGGATGATAGCAAGATAGATAAGTTTCTTGCCTATATGTTTCTTTTTATTTTGTTTTTTTCTTCTTGCCATGTCTAAAAGGTACCTTTATGTTCTCGCCAGTAGGGTAGGAGAGCACCTGTAAGTCTTCCTTACCATAGCGAAATCAACCATTTTGGTTGACGATGCAAAGATACGAAATTTATTTCATTCACGAGTTCTTTTCCATAACTTCTCATCTCCATATCTTCTAAATCCTGTATTCCTATCGCTTTTTGGGGTCTTGAATCTTTGATTTCTGAGCATTTTTCTTTCTATTCTCAAAGTTTTGCAGTACTTTTGTAACCAATAAGAGCGTAAAATAGAAAGATAGATTTCTCATGACTAAGAATTTTGATAGACAAAGAAAAATGAATACGGAATCAGGAATGATATTGAAAGTATCATTTCTGGTGATCGTATTTTTGATGATAATACTTACCCCTGGTGTCGCCCAGAATAAGAAACCTCGCAAGAAGTTGAAGGAGAATGGCTCCAGATGGCGGATAGTCTGCGGCTCCAGTTGCGGCAATCTGCTGATAAGGGGCGTATGCTTCAATGGGGCGACTCTCTTCTCATGGCAGAACTGAGTAAAAGCAAAATGAGTGAAAAGAAAAAGCAAAGATTCATGAAGCATTATGCCAAGATTCAAAAACGCTTGAGTCTCTATGACCGCCGTCTCTTTTGGGGTGATTCTCTCTTGGCTGCCAATTATTACAAGGTCAAGTATGATACCAATTATATCACCCGTCCCAATGCCAGATGGACGATAAAAATGAGAGGCAATCTCTCTGGAGCTGATTTGGAAACAATGGTGAAGACGAATGATATAGAATCCAGAACGAAGGTGATGGCAGACTGTCGTGGAACTCTCTCTATGGGAGTGGCTTATAGAGGTTTAGGGCTGGGTTTGGCTGTTAATCCCGCCAAGTTGGCAGGTAAGAATCAGGATTATGAGTTCAATCTTAATTCCTATAGCAATCGATATGGTTTCGATGTCGTGTATCTTTCATCAAAGACTTTTCATGGTAGCCAGAAAATAGGATCCAATCAGATTGATGTTCATAAAGGAGAAATTTCCCAGCAGGCGCTCAATCTCAATTTTTATTATGCCTTCAATTATCGTAAATTCTCCTTCCCGGCAGCTTTCAGCCAAAGTTATATACAGAAGCGGAGTGCCGGCAGTTGGATGATAGGTGCCAGTTTTGATGGGTCCAAGACGAAAGTGAAGGGTATGACCATTCGTCTTAACGAGTTCGCACTTGGAGCAGGATATGGATATAATTTCGTTCCATCTTCTCATTGGCTTTTTCATCTTTCAGCCTTGCCTACCATCACGGTTTATTCCCATGACTATACCAAGATGAAGGCGGAAGTAGAAGAGGGGAGTGGTGATAATGAATACCAAACCATCCGCAATAGTATGAAATATCATTTCCCGTCAGCCATAATTACGGGCCGAGGTGCAGCTGTCTATTCTTGGAGAAATAAATTTGCAGATGCCACAGCAGTTTATAATTTTTCTGTTGCAGGAGATGAGGACCACCTACAAGTGAAGAGAAATAAATGGCGTGTAAGGATGTTCTTTGGATTTAGATTCTAAGAAATTTATATCGCTTGTTACCGAAGTGCAAATGATTTGTTTGCGACCCGTATCTCTGAAAGATAGAAATCTGGGCTTCGGGTTTACGGGTGGTGTCTGACTTGTGCACCATTGCGCTTCTCGGGGGCACAATAGTGCTCTTGTCCGAGCACAAAGATGCCCTTGCCTTGGCACAATAGTGCCCTTCCTTAGGCACTTTGCAAACTTGGCGAAACAAGAATATCTGCTTGGCATTCAGTTCTCATATTTTCTTAATTATAGAAAATGTTTGTTGCGGTCTTTATATAAAAATAAATGTGGTAGATTTTAGAAAAATCTTTATAGCATAGAAAATTTAAAATGGAAATACGATTTTTCCCTTCACCCTTCACCTGTTCGCCTGAAAAGCCGATAAATACTGGGGATTCGTGGGTGAATGGTAAAATTTAACCCTTCACCACCCTTCACCGCCCTTCATCTTTTTTGCCGTTTTTAGCCTTTTTTTAGCTTGGATTGACGGGTTCTTCGTTTTATTTGAAATTTGGCTGATTAT
>OIYF01000500.1_pt1 | contig 14990 bp, 11 predicted proteins | sample 1587971 | NCBI WGS metagenome assembly OIYF01 (sample SAMN03283248) | human gut metagenome | biome: human-associated habitat; material: feces | host: Homo sapiens | place: Peru | collected 2012 | reverse complement strand
GTGCGCGACCCGGGAGCAGTACGAGACCATCCACGACGGACGCCGATTGACCGACGCCGCCGGCACATAAAAATGCCAGGCATGTTTGCTGAGATGTATTCTCTCGCTACATGCCTGGCATTTGTGTTATCGAAAACGGGCAGAAATCCGGATACGGCGAATCGACCACAAAAGGGCATAAAAAGCCGCTAAATCCGGGCCCGACGTACGACACACTCCTGGAAAAGTTATCCACACTCAACCAAACCTAAAAGACCATATGTATTAAACCCCCCGACCCGCCCTAGGACCGAGGGAACATTCTAGCCACCATCTTCGGATCTCATCCACATCCGACAATGATTGACTACACTTATCAAACTCTATACCAGACTGACGCAATCAGACATTGTCCGAGAGTATCCACCTTCCTCACTGTGTACGCCTATGAGGTACAGCCGCCAATCTCAACCCGTCAATGTTCGACTACCGGAGAACATCTCATCGTAAATGTTTGACATCATCGAACACCCCATCCCTCTACCGTGTACAACATCAGACTAATAACGAATTCATTGAACCGGCAATGGGGCGCGGCGTGACTCTCCTATTGTAAATATGACTTGACAACGTCCACAGATGAGGAGCAGGCTGAGAGGGAGTGAGCAGAAGGAGCCCTGCCCTGCGTCAAAATAGCAAAACAGGGTAACGGCGTGGCCGGTCGGTCGCTCACGTCAGTCACCACTCCTCCCGTATGTGATCTAGTCACAGCTGCCACGGTCTGATTTTACCAGCCAGGGAACTACCCCCTTTGGGTGAGGTGCCTCATTTGCGGTTGCGGGCCGCATCTCAGGACGGTTTTGGTTCCGGCGCATTTCCGGAACCTCAACAGCAGGAGTTGCACCTGCTGCGCGTCGTGGATTAGAAAGCCCCTCTGACGGGCTAATCATCATGGAGTTTAAACCAGATGGGGGCAGGTTCCCCGGGCTATCCTGTGGCATCCCCGGACTCGAGGGCATCCGCAAAGCTTGCTTAGGACTTCGTAGATGCAAACCGACCATTTGTCATCCTTGCTAGTTGCTTGCATTTTTCTTGGATTTTTGCTATAATAATCGCAACTAGCAATTGTGGTTGCTAATGGTTAGTTTGTGCCTCTTCTGGAGTTCCAGTCCAGAAGAGGTTTTCTCGTTTTTCCGTTAAATTTTCTCTATTATACCACGAGCGGTTGACCTAGGTCAACCGCTCGTGGTATAATTCTAGTAAATAATGAAATTAATAAGTTAATAAGTAGTTAATAATTGATTATTAACTACTTATTAACTTATTATTCAGTTGTTTTTGAAGCTATCTGAAGGAGAAAAAAATGGGGAAAACAATATCCATCGTGAATGAAAAAGGCGGCTGCGCCAAAACAACAACGGCCTATTCCCTGGCCCAGGGATTGTTCATGGTCGGCTATAAGGTCTTGGGTGTAGATATGGATTCGCAGGGAAATTTTTCCACGACTTGGGGGAGCGATCCGGACTGCATTGGTATCTATGATGTACTCGCCAAAAACGAGCCGGTACGGGATGCCATCCAGGTCAAACCGGATCGATTCGACCTGATTTCCGGGGATAAGCTGCTTAGGGATTTTGCCGCCCGGACGAGTTACGACACGAACTTCATGCTCCACGACGTACTGGCCGAGGTCGAGGACGAATATGACTTCATTATCATCGATACTCCGCCGACCGTCGCTACGCTTACGACCAACGCTATGATGGCCTCTGATTATATCATTGTGCCGGCTTCTCCTGAGTCTTACAGCGTCGACGGACTCGTGCAGCTTAACGAATCCATCCGCGCTATCCAGATGCACGGGGTCGCAGACAAGCATTTGAAAATACTCGGTATTCTTTTAACCCGATATCGAAAGGGAACCCGGTTAGCCAACGATATGGCCGGAATCATCAAGGCCGTAGCCATTCAAATCGGCACCCGGACATTCGATCGGATGATCCGTGAAAATATGGCTATCAAGGAAGCTCAGGCGGCCAAGACGTCTATTTTCGAGTACAATATACGCTCTAACGGGGCCCTCGATTATCGTTGCTTTATCAACGAATTTCTGGATCTGATTAAAGAAGACAATCCCGAATTTACGAAATTAGAAAAATAGGCGGTGTAAACCATGGCAAAAAAAAGAGAATATGATATAAAGGCAATCCAAACCGAATACGAAAAAACCTTACAGGATCAAGAAAACAAGGAAACGGCAATCATTCAAGAACCGAGCTTCCCCGAATCTTCATTCTTGCATCCATTTGACATGGGCGACGAAGAATATGTGAATCCGGATAAGGAAGATTTTAAGCGCCTGTCTCTTTTCATGGACTGGGACGTCTGGGAACGCATACAGGCCCTCTGCTGGAGTGAAAAGAAGCCAGTCAATAAAATGGTCGTGGACAAGCTCCGCGAATGGTGTGTGACCTTGGACGACGATAAATTGGAACAGTACCGGGCCGCGATGAAAGAAAAACATATCACCAAATGGAGCGAACAGCGCAGCGTCTTGGCATACTGGTTCCAAACCTCGGATATCCGGAACCGGATGACCGTTAAATCCTGTAAAATGAACCGTTGCAGCTTGTCGCTTACCGAGGAAAATGGAATTGTCCATGACTACTATATCCACAGGAATTATATCACTGATGGCAAAATCAAATTTGCCAACGTGAAAACACTCAAAGCGCAAATGAAAATGGCAAAAGCAAATAAATAGTTGTTTAATAACTACTTAATAATTACTTATTCATTAATTATTAAGTAGTTATTCGTCGTTTATTACCGGTATACCTTTGCTTATATCTCGCTAATGTAGCCCGGCTTATCCCCGTGATTTCGACAACCTCTTTGTAAGTATGGTCTTTCAGCAGTTCCATCGCATGATCAATCACCGCCTTTTTGTACGGCGGCCGGCCTTCCCGGAAGCCGTTCCGGGTTCTGGCGATGGCCTTGCCGGCAGCAGTCCGTTCGATAATCTGCGCCCGCTCGAATTCGGCGAAGGCCAACATTATAGTCAATGTCAGCTTCCCGACAGCCGAGTTATCGATCCGGCCGATATTCAGGATATTGACGACGATGCCTTTCTCCGAAAGCTGGCGGACCGTCCGCAAGCCGTCTTCCGCGTTCCGGGCGAACCGGTCGAGTTTGCAGCACACGAGCTCGTCGCCTGGTGACAGTTTCCGAAGTAAGGCTTCGAATTCAGGACGGGCCGTCGTTTTCCCCGTGTATTGTTCGTATACGATATTATTTGGAGTGACGCCGGCATTCATCAACTCCCGCTGCTGTTCCTCCAGGGAATTGCCTTTCAGTTGAACCAATGCCGAGACGCGGGCGTAGCCGTATTTCATAATCAGGACCTCTTTTCCAAGTTGTCGTTATGAGCAAGAGTTTTGAGACTCAATGAACACTGTTATTATAGCATGCTTTCGATAGTCTCAAAACTTAAAAATTTTGAGATTGAGCAATTATTAGTTTGGCCGGTTTTGGCGGCCAAACTAAGTCGTCGTCACGATGGCAGCCCCGGAAGCATTCCCGTGGCCGGTCCTATTTGCCCATGTGCGCCGTTTTCCGGCCTGTGGCAGAGGAACCCTGGTGTCTTGACATTTAGCCCCGTAGAGGAGCACACATCGATTCTACTGTTAGCGGCGTTACGGCCAGGCTGGGACCTACGGCATCCAGATGAGGCCGGTGCCCCCGACTGCGGGACAGCGTACACAGTGGGGCGTACATCCGGCCCCGATGGGACAGGGGCAGCTCATTCCGCCGGAAGTCGCTCGTGGCGTCTCCGTGTGCCTTTGTACGTCGTCGTTTGGGTCGGAGCAGGGAAAGTTCAGTGCCTTGGTGTTCAAGCCCGTAGAGGGGCACACACGCCGTTCTGTCGTCATCGGCAGCGACAATCCTGCCGGCCACTCGGCCCGGCAGGTTTCGAGGCAGCTCGTCCCGCCGCGGCGTATTTAGTAACATCGATGTTACTATTTATAATCTGGGTCCGTCTCCGGGTCGCCAGTGGTTTCGATGATGCTAGTGCCGATTAGCGGCCCCGATATCCACGCGTCGGCCATTTTCTCATTCTAGCCCTATCGGCGCCGTACACAGGCAGTCAAGGGGGGCTGTCACGGGCGGATTCCGATGAACAGTGGCGTTGCGCCCCGTGGCCCTGGCGTGATGGAAATCAAACACCGCAGATGGCCTGGCGGCCGTCTGCGTATCTTGCGGCCTCATCGTCTCGGCGACGGCTGTTTTCTCGCCCCGTCTCAGGCGGCGCCGTAAGTAGCTGGCAGGAGCATCGCGGACACGTTAGCGAATCCCGATGGACAGTGGCGTCGCAGCCCCATGTCCCTGGCCCGGTGAAATCAAGCACCGCAGACGCCCGGGGCGCCGTCAGTGCCTCTTGGTGGTCCCGACTTACTGCCATTGGCCAATTCCACGTCTCGCCCTGGTCGGCGCCGTACACAGGCGAATGGGGGCCGTCGCGGGCGAATCCCGATGGACAGCGGCGTCGCGACCCCATGGCCCTGGTGTGGCGGTATCGAACACCTCCGGCATCATAAGCGCCGTCTACGTCGATTAGCGGCCTTGGCGTCTCGGCGACGATTTATCCGCCCTACTTTTGTCGACGCCGTATGCAGGCAGATAGAGGCCATCGCGAGCAAGCTTCGATAGACGGCGTTGCCGCACTCCATCGGACGGCTGGGCCACGGCCGGACTTGTACGCCCTGGTCGAGTGAAGTCCGGTCTATGCCGATCGACGACGACGCGGTCGGTGACGGCCGTTGACCTCGCTCACCTTGATTGGCCCCGGGGCCGCTGTCCATGACGGTTGATGGTTTTGATGCACCGGCGATGTGTTTCATCGTTCTTTCTTCGTCGATTCCGCATACAGACAACCATGGGCCTTTATGAGCGAATCCGGATGGGCTGCGCCGACGGGGCCTCTTGATGTCCAGCCGTTCCCTTGTCCATCTATCGTCGGCACCGTACAGTGACCTTGTAGACAATTCAAATCACCTAGCTAAATCAGATGTCTAAGCTATTTGCAATCTCAATACCCAGATGGAGGCTTTTTATCTCCATCGGAGCTACATTCTATGCCAGGGAGCTCTATGTTGTACTAGTCATTTTCTGGTACATTTTCATTAATTCAGCGACGCAATCCGATTCGGCCATATGACGCCAGTCAAAGCCGTAAGCCGTCATGACGGCTTTATCGTTTTCCTGATGGGCTTTCCGGAGTTCCGGCGGCATAGTTACTTCATCGTAAAGAACAGCCAGACTACTGTCAGGGTATAAATTCCGAGCATCAAGTATGCCTTGCGCAGTTTTAGAGATAATTTCTTTCTGAGCATCCGTGGGCGCCGGCCAAGGGAAGTTGTTGTAGACAATATCCTTTGAATAGCGATAGTCGCTTTTCATGCGCCCGGCCACTGTCCGCATCCAAGCCATATGGACATTACTTTCTAAAATACCGAACTCGTACAGACCAGCATCAGGGATGACGAATAATAGATCACTGGCTATAACGTCCGGGGTCTGAATGGTCATCGGTATGTAGCGGCGCTTCTCTGAAGAAACCTTTGGCACGGCTATATAATCGGTATTCGGCTGGGCTATCTGGCAGAAAAGCGCTGGTGTCTCGGCAAACTTGCGCGTTGCTGCCGCTTTGCTCTTAAGGCGAAAGTCACGAACGGCCAACACCCTATCCCGCAATATGGGCGAGTCGTGTATGAGCTTCGGTGAGGCACCGACGAGCCACAGGCAATAGCGTTCACCGCCATTCAACATCTCGCGCGAGCCAAGATAGGGATGTATCCATTTAGCAATGGCAGGCTCTTTCTGGCAGGCAGTTTTCTTTTCCTCCGGCGTAAATACGAAGCCACCTCCATCACGCGGCATGCTGCCAAATTTCAGATATGGCACATCGCAGAGCGGTGTCGATCGGCTCTCAACAAATACATTTCGATTTGGCATAAGATATGTGTTTATCTCAGCGACCTCACGCACCTGAGCATCATCATACAGCCTTTTCACGGCTCGCTCTTGCAACGAAAAACCGATTATTACGCAATGAACATGGGCCTTCTGGCTTGCTTCATTGTCCCAGACGAATGTCCGATAGGCGAAATTGATATGTACACCCTCTTCAATGAGCGGTTTCCAAGCGGTAACAGCCTGCTGTCCCTGTGTTATTGAGTTTGTCGACACAAATGCGCACTGTATAGCCGTCCCCTTCATGTATTCGACAGTCTTCTTATACCAAGCTGTTACATAGTCTAGTTCGCCTAATCCTCTTACCTTGCCCCAGACAGCCTTCATGTCTTCTTTCTGTGCGTCAGTCGTCATCATTCCACCGACAAAAGGCGGATTCCCGAATATCTTCACGTCGTCGCTCGGCGGCAAAATCTCTTTCCAGTCCATCCTGAGCGCATTGCCCTCGTGGATAAACGCATTAGTTGTCAATGGCAGAAAATCAAGCTGCATGCGGACAATGGACTCAGTTTCTTCCATCATTTGGCTTTCGGCAATCCATAGAGCGGTTTTTGCGACCGTAACTGCAAAGTCATTAATTTCAATGCCGTAGAACTGGCTGATTGACACATGTATCGGATTATCCAGGTCAAGAACCATGCTACCGTCATTAAGCAGTGATATGACTTCATTTTCAATACGCCGCAGTGACAAATACGTTTCTGTTAGAAAATTTCCCGATCCACAGGCCGGGTCAAGGAAGCGAAGTGACGCCAGCTTTTGTTGAAAAGCTCGGAGACGGTCATTCCGTGTCCGCTTGACCTTGATATCCTGAATAGTTTGGAATTCGGTCTGAAGGTCGTCCAGGAAAAGCGGATCAATGACCTTGTGGATATTTTCGATGCTCGTATAGTGCATCCCATCGGATCGGCGCGTTTCCGGGTTCAGCGTACTTTCAAATATGGCACCGAAAATAGTTGGGCTGATATCGGTCCAGTCAAACCCCTCGCTGCATTCCGTTACAAGCAACTCGACAATTTCCGCTGTAATCCGGGGGATTTCAATGTTTTCGTCGGCAAACAGACCTCCATTGACGTAGGGAAAGGCCGCCAGCTTATCGTCCATATAGGGGTCCCGGTCTTCCGGCCGCTGGTCGAGGACCTTGAACAAATCCATGAGAGCCCGGCGGACGTTTTCCGGCCGAAATGAGGTAAGGTAATCGTGGAACATGGCATGCCCACCGAACAGGCCGGCGTCTTCGGCATACAAGCAGAAAACCAAGCGTACACAGAGGACATTCAGACTCTTCATAGTATCGTCGCTGTCCGGGTCAATGTACTGGGCCCGCAGGGCATCGTACATCTTACCGACCAAGTTCCCGGCCTGGATGGATACTTCCATTTCTTTTTTTATGTGGGCATTCTCCGGGGCCGCGATGAACGACAAGCGATAGTATTCCTTGGGCAGATCCGCCAGCTTGACGACGGCCGGTTCGCCGTTCGGCTGCTCCATGTCATAGATCCAAAATTCCGCGAAGTTGCAGGTGATGACGTAGCGCGGATGCGCCGATAGTGGCAGATTCGCAATATATCGTTTGGCCTGCTGAAACGGGGTCAGGAGGGAGCCGTCCGACTGCCGGATAGGTTTGGACAAATCTTTGTTAAGGCTCTTTTGCTCAATTAGGACTTTTGCCGCCGGAATGCGTACATCGATGAAGCTCTCGTGTTCTAGCTGTACCCGGTCCTCGAACCGGATATAGGAATCCGTGTCCTGGACGCCGAAAACGTGGGACAACAACGAAATCCAAAAGAGCTGGGTATCTCCCTTCTCATAGCCCCTACCGGCCCATTCGGCCGCGAATTTCTTAGCAGCTGCCCGCTGCTCGGAATCAGTTAGCATCTTATATCTCCTCCTCGTTATTTCCCTTAACATCCGTTTTGCTTTCATGAATATCGGTTTTTATTAATAATATTAATATCATTAATATTAGATTTAGCACACTGTCCAAATGTATCACGTCAGGTGTAGCTTATGGATAACCGTCATCAGCGTCGTTTCCCGAAATACCCCGGCTCGATCATCAGTAGCCTTCATGGCTTCGCCGTCAGCTGGGATGATGACGTTGATGGTGCCGTCATGGTCTATCATCAGCAGGCCCCAGCCGGGATTTTCGCGAATCCGTTCCTCAGCGGCCGTCCACAATTCGGGCGAGTCATCCGAAATAGCGATCCACATCCGATCCACAAATTCAGCGTATTCCTCCATCTTCTTGTCACCTTTTAGGTCGCCTTCGGAGACCTTGATTTCGATGCCGTGGAGCCAGAGGCGGAAATTGGCGTCCTCCGACTCAACAGTACAATTCTCGATGATCAGGGCGTCGAGGTGACGCGTTGTCGTCTGCGCCCGGACGGGAAACTCCGTTAAGCAAAGATATTGTTCCCGGACGTATGGCGGTCTGTCTTTAGGATCGACTCGTCCGGGCAGCCATGTCGCATCTTGCAAAGCGCGCACAATATCGGCGGCCTTTATCTTATCTTCTTTGTCGGCAGGTTCACTACAACTGCTGGCAAATTTTTTGGCTTCGTACCCGTTCGCCATGACGGCTTTCTCCCCACGCGACTCCATTTCGGCGCGCTGTGCTCGCCACATCTGGGACAGCTGACTTTGTGGCAGACGGCCATCGACGAGATCCTTCGCGAGGCGGGCGCCTTTTTGCGGGTCGTTGCGAGCCAGGCGGGCGATGAGGGCCATTCCTGACGATGACAGCTTTGCCGGGTCGATATCAAGCTGCTTACCTTTCTTTTTCGCCGCCTTTTCCAATTCCTCGAAGTATCGACCGCACTTCTGATAGCGCCACAAGGTTTGGGTGCTCACGTTACATCTTTTAGCGTATTTTCGCAGCCACGCTGAGAAAGAGCTGCAATCCGTAGCCGTATACAGCTGATAGTCCTGCACTGCTTTCAGCAGGCGGTACACGTTAACCCAGCCTTTTTTATCGTCGCCCAGGATCTCATCCAGCATCCCCTCGGCCGCCGCCAGTTTTTCGGCCTTCTTCTTCTTTTCTTTTTCTTTCTTGACCGCTTCGCTGACGCTGGCTTCGCCGTCGCTATATTCCGGGAAAAGACTGGTCTGTACCAAATCGTATTCAAATTTCTTTATCTTTTGATCTATATCTGCTTTTGGTGCGGCGTTTTCTTCACCCATGCGGGCCTCATTTCCTGCCTTTTTTCTTCTCGGCATACCAATACCTCCCTCTATGCATTTACTAACGTCGATGTTACTATTTGTCTTTCTTCAAGTGTATCACTATAAGGTGTACTCTGCAAGGCCGGATCCGCCGAAGGCAGTCCCGTACACAGCGGGGGACAACGGGGCCAGACCTGTACACAGTGGGGCGCGGGGCGGTTCGCTTGACCGGTTCGGCATGATTCCGGCTAGGTCCATCAAGATGTGACTACGCCGGGCGGCGTAGTCAGCATGTCAGCCGGCCTAACCGGCCGTATGAGCGTTTTTCCATGCTCGTCGGTACATTTCTGCCAGCGCCGTCCAAACCGTCTTAAATCGGCAATCAGAGCGTTGCGCATTCCCTCGAGGTGGGGGGCAACTGTTGCCCCATGCCCCGTCGGGTCGGCACGTCCCGGGTGTCGCCGGGTCGGCGTGTCCTCCCCGCTGCTCGTGACGGTGAAGTCAGTGCCGTTGCCGGCACGAGGCTACCAGCCACCGGCCCGGCGACGCATGGCCCCACCTTCTACCGCTGGCTCTTGGCCTCTACCGGCCTTTGAACCGCTTGTCATTTGGTTAAGTTACAAATGTTTACAATGTTTTTGTTTGTAAATATTTGATATTCTTATAGGTATGTGCTATAATGTATTTGTAAATAAAAGTATACATCGTAAACTTTTGTAGACGAATAGGAGGAATTTGTATGGCAGACAGCAACGCAACCAAAGCCAAGACATTCCGCACAGAAGGAGAAACTGCCGATAGAGTAGACGCGTGGATGGAAAGAAACGGCATCAGTAACAAAGAGGCGCTCAAGGCTATGATGGATATCGTCGAAGGGGCCGAGGCTAAAGGAGCCTTAGCCGGCCGCTCGACGGAAGTCGAAAACTTTCAGTCGCTGGTGAACCAGCTCGTCACCGCCTATACGGCTTCTCTCCAGCTGGCCGAAAACGCCGAGAATCGCATCCGTATGGAATTCGCCAAACGCATCAGCTCGCAGGATGACACGATCGCCGATTTACAGGCCCGGGCAAAATCGATGAAGGATGAAGTCGCATCCGCGAAGGAGCAGGCCGGCGAAACGATGAAAGAGCGCGACGCGCTGCAAGCCGCTTGTGACAAACAGTGTGAAGAGCTCGAAGCCCAAAAAGCACAGGCTGAAAAGGCCGCGCAGGAGGTATCCACTATGAGGACGCAGGTTGACCGGCTAACCGCCTTAACAAGCGACCAGGCAGACGAAATCCGTGCTCTCAAGGAAAAAGTGGCAAAAGTGGATGAGCTCCGGGAAAAAGTCAAAGAGTTAACGGACGCGCTTGCCAAAGAACGCGAATCGGCTCAACAGGCCGCCGGCCGTGCCGAGGAAAAGTTGGCTAATGAGTTAGAGAAGGCACAAATGAGGCAGGAAGCAGCGGTACTCGAAGCCCAAAAAGCCGCTCAGGAAGAATTAGAACAAGTCCGCAAAGAATGTCAGGAAGCTGTAGCTAAGGCGCAAGCTACCACGAACGATATCCAAAAGCAGGCTCAAGAGGCAGCTCAAAAAGCTGTTCAATCCGCTCAGGTTCAGATTGAAGCCGCACAGGCGCGGGCGTCCCATTATCAAGAAAAGTACGAAGATCTGCTCGAATCCCAGAAAAACGCAGCCGCCGATAAATAAGCATAGAAAAAGAGCAGCTGTCAAAGCTGCTCTTTTTTCATTCGTCGCGGTTGAATAGCCGCGCAAAGAAGCCGCGGCGCCGAAGTTTGTCGATTTTCTGCTCCTTTTCTTCCTTTTCGGCTGCCAGTTTTGCCTGCTTATCCCTTGCTGCTTTTAGGTCGGCCTCGACCTGGGCCAGTTCTCGTTGCATCCGGTCGTTTTCGTTTCGAATCTTGTCCTGTATTTTTTGTGCCTGCTCCAGTTCTTTAGCCAGCGACGCCTTTTCGACTTTGAGGTTAGTGTTTTCTTTCTCGGCTTTCTTCCGCTGTTCTTCGCTGATTTTCGCCGCGATAGCCAGTTTCTGGTTTTCCGTCACCTGCTTATATAGGTTTGACACCGTTCCCGACATCTCGATGATTTTGTCCTTCATGGTGCTGTTTTCTCGGAGCAGCCGTTCATTTTCCTCCCTCAGCACCATAATTTTATCATTCTCGATGCCCTGGATGATTTCTACGGCCCCGTATTTACGTAACTCGTCAATCTTTTTGACGGCCTCTTTGTCGAAGTTCCACTCGCCTTTCGTGATGGCCGCATGCTCCCCGTCGGCGTTGATTTCGTCTAAGTGGGCCTTGATGAATTGAATGATGCCCGGCCGGGTCACGTTATAGCGCTCCATTAAATCCCTTACTGTCGCTGCCATCTAACCACACTCCCATAAAATAAAGAAAATTTACGAATTTATAAATTGGCATTTATATAATAGCACGAATTACTATATTTTTCCTGCATTTAGCAAATTTTCATCGTTATCAATTCATATATTTGCCCTATGAAAGCATATAAACTCAATATAAATATATTTATATCATGTCAGTTTTTGCGTTTCACAGAGCCGATTTGATTCATGCGCAGCTTTATGGTAATTTAGTGATATAAAGGAGGGTAAGACTCATGAGCGATATGAAAGAACTGAAAAACTGGACCCCGGAACCCGCTCCGAGAAAAGCCGATTTGACTCCATTCCTGAATCGGATCATCCAGGCCGCTAACGACCCGGAAGTCCAGAAAGACTTCCAGGCCTGGAAGGAAGCCAAAAAAGGACGTAAGAGCCATCCAGAAAGGCATACCGCCCGCCACCTGTACCTGGAAAGTGATTTAGACAAGGGACTGGGAGAATGAATAATACAACAGTGAGGATGTGTTCGCTATGAGTTCGGAATTAGAACAATGGATGATGGAGGAGCGAAGAGAAGGGTTCAAGGAAGGGTTGAAGGAAGGTGAAGACCGAGTGGCGGCCTTGTTTAAACGGATGAAAGCCGACGGCCGCTTGCAGGACTTCTTTGACGCCCTCAAAGATAAGAATGCCAGAGAAAAACTATATAAAGAATACGGTATCGAATGACCGGAAGGCCCCGTGCAGAACGTGCGGGGCTTTTTCTTGTGTTGGTTTGCGGTCCCGATGCCCTGATAACAGTCATTTTCCTGTCCCGCCTCTGTCGGCGACGAAGCTGTATCTTCTGACTGACAGATGGCCTGCATGCATTCAATCAGGCTCTGCGTCAGGCTGATATACCAGAATTCACCGACCTTCGTCAGGCGGTAAATGCCAAGGTCTTCTGTCATCAGGCCGCGTTCCTTCCATAGCTCCAGCACTTCTTCGAGCTCTTCAAAGCGCGAATCTACAAGGCAGAGCTGACGGAAATCAACGAACCCCTTCTCGAGGTTGGCGATAACCGTATCGCTGATCATCTGCAGCTTCTGTTCGACCTGATGGGCCATCATCATGATGGGCTTTTGGCCGGCGCGGACCGCCTGACTGTAGGACTTCAGCCCGCGCTGCTGCATGAAGCTCAGGCCGCCGCAGTTGCCGCCGGCACCGCAGCCGAACGGATAAACGACAGCACCCGTCTTGGCCATGGTATTGTAGCGGCTGTGCTCTCTCTTATGGCGGCGCCAGTGACAGAGGCTCAGGCGTTCAATGCCCTCACCGAGCAGTAAGTCGCGTGCGGCCATGTAAAGGTCAGCCTGACCGGCAATATCCGCACAGGCTGGGATTCTCCCCGACTGCAGGGCCTTGTCGAGGTCGCCGCCAGGGAAAATGTTGAGCTGATAGAGATCCATGCCGTCAACATCCGTCGCCAGCAGCGTCTTGATATCTTCAAGCCAGAGTTCTTTTGTCTGACCCGGCAGTCCGTAGATGAGGTCGACGATGACCGTCACATCGTACGATTTCAGCAATTCAAGGCGACGCAGGACTTCTTCACGCGCATCGATGCGGCCGACACGGCGCCGCAGTGACGTATCAAAGGACTGCACGCCGAGCGAAATACGGTTGACGCCGTATTTGAGCCATGTTTCGATTTTTTCGGGTACGAGGTCGTGGATGCGGCCCTCAAGCGTCAGTTCGCAGTCAGCGGCCAGATGGAAGCATTCTTTGATGCCCTGCAGCAGTCTCGCCGCATTGGCCGGGGAAAGCGAGGTCGGCGTACCGCCGCCGATGAATACGCTGTCAATCACGGCCGTCTGCAGCTGCTTCTGCTGAGCATCGCGCTTCATCTCCGTCAGCAAATCATCGATGTACTCGTCCTCCACCGACTGACGGCTCGCATTCTGGAAAAAACTGCAGTAAAGGCATTTTGTCTGGCAGAACGGGATGTGGATGTAGACGGCATGCTGGCGTCTGGCATCGGCCGGCTCCGCCATGACTTTTGCCCAGGCTTCCTGCTGTGCGTCCTTCATGACAGGCGTGCCGAGCAGGCCCGCATGGACAACGCGTTTTGCCGCAAAGGCCTCGTGCAGGGCATCTTTTGTCTCCCTGCCCAGCAGGACTTCGCGTTTAGCAGGTTCGAGGTCTTCGAGATATTTTTTCAGAGACATGTTCTATCCTCCTTTATAGATTCTATTGACTATTGATTCTCATTTTTATATTTGATATTCATTATCATTAATGATAAGCATATTCTAGCATGCCAAATATACTCTGTCAATGAATATATTATGAACCATATTCACTTTTTGAAATTAAAATTCTCTGCGGCGCAAAAAAAGAGAGCTGAACGGCTGTCAGCTCTCGAAATATTATTTCCTTTTTATGGAAGTTTAATGGTACCTTTATTCCGCTTTTGATGGAAGTCATCGGGGCTATCACAAATATTTTATTTTACGCGTAACGATTTTACGATAATGCCCGCAGCCTCCGCCACCAGGGCATCGTCTGTTTTGGCATCGCGGTCTTTATGTGTCGTCAAAATCGCCAGTACGATGGGCTTTCTGTCCGGCGGATAGATGACGGCGATGTCATTGCGCGTGCCGTAGGCCCCGCTGCCGCTTTTATCCGCGACTTGCCAGCCCTCAGGGACGCCGGCGCGGATGAGATTGTCGCCGGTCGCATTGCCCTGCATCCAATCGAGCAGCAGGGCTTTTTTCTCGTCAGTCAGGACGTCGCCGAGCGCGTAGGCCTGCAGGTCGAGGGCGAGCTGACGCGGGGTGCTCGTATCCTTTTTGCCGTCCCGCGTATTAAGCTCCGGTTCCAGGCGCACGGGTCTCGTGGTCTTATCCCCGATTTCCTGCAGGCAGTCCTTAAAAACTTTCGGGCCGCCTAATTTCTGCATCATCAGGTTGGCCGCGGTATTGTCGCTGACGCGTATGGCTGCCTCGCAGAGACTGCCGAGGGTCATGCCTTCGCTGATGTGATTTTTCGTCACCGGCGCATAGGACAGGATGTCATCTGCGCTGTAGTGGATGACTTCGTTCAGGTCAGCTAGGGAAAAGTGCTGCAGGATGGCTCCGGCCAGCAAAGCCTTGTGCGTCGAGCAGTAGGAGAAGCGCTTGTCTTCATGATACGCGATGGTCCTACCCGTTTCGGTGTCGATGGCATACACGCCGACGACGGCTTGATACTGCTGCTCTAAGTCCTCAAGCTCATGAAGATAGGCCGGCTGCTCCGGGGATTCGGCCATGCCCATGCTGCAGGACAGGCAAAGACAGAACAGCACAAGCAGAACTATGTGACGAAACTTTTTGGCGATGCCGCTGTTTCTTTCTTTTGTACGCATCATCAATTCTCCAAGGGGATAATTCTCCAAAACAGTGTCCTTCCTAATTTTATTACGGGTTTTGCTCCCACAAACAGGACACAATATCC
>OIYF01000499.1_pt1 | contig 14991 bp, 11 predicted proteins | sample 1587971 | NCBI WGS metagenome assembly OIYF01 (sample SAMN03283248) | human gut metagenome | biome: human-associated habitat; material: feces | host: Homo sapiens | place: Peru | collected 2012 | reverse complement strand
CCTTCCCCACGCGGGGAAGGCTGTGTGTCAAGGATCCCCTCTTCTAAAAAGGCGAAGCCGCCACCTGAACCCTGAACCCTGAACCCTGAATAAAAAAATACGTCATGATGCTTTCGCATCATGACGTATTTTTTATTTCATCTCATACCCGTAGTCTTCTTTCAGCGTGAGGATGGCTCCCTGATCACCTCGCATGGCGGCTTTGATGAGCCAGGACATGGCGGCTTTTTCATTCTTTTCACAGCCTTCGCCATTAGCGAGGGCGTAGCCGTAGTGAGCCATGCCGAAGGGATCGCCGGCTTCTGCGGATTTCTTATAGAAGGAGACAGCACACGCGATGTCTTCCTCTATGCCGAGGCCGGCTTCATAGCAGAGACCGAGTGCGGCCATGGCCGCCGGAATGCCGTTTTCTGCCGCGCGCTTGTAGCACTCGAAGGCTTTCGGCAGGTGGTCTTTCTGGTTCGAAGCCGCGCTGTAGGTCTTGCCAAGGCGGTAGAAGACATCCTTATCGCCCAGAGCTTCCGCTTCTTCCGCCATCTGCCAGGCTTTCGCGGGGTCTACCTTCCCGGCAGCGCCTGTGATGTATTCGGAGGAGGCGACGGAGAGAAAAACGCGGAGCGTCTGATCGCCATCGGCATCTCCTTCCTCGCGTCCTTTGCGGATCCACATCTCAGCAGCCGTGAGATCCTTCGCCACGCTTGTCCCCTGTGCGTAGAAAAGACCGATCATCAGCATGGAGCTGGTATCCCCTCTCTCAGCGGCGAGGAGGTAGTATCGGAAGGCCTGCTTGGGATTCACTTTCCCAAGCAATCCTTCGTCATAGGCTTTGCCAAGCAGAGCGGCAGCTTCTCTATTTCCCATATCAGAAGCATCTTCTAAGGCGCGGCGGGCTTTCCTCGGATTTGGTTTTCCGCCATGGATGCCGCGAAGGTACATCTCGCCCAAGTACAGGCTGGCTTTCTCGATGCCGTACTCGACACCTATTTTATAGCAGCTTTCTGCTTTTTCTTCATTTTTTTCTACCCCATCACCGGTTTCCATCTGGCGTCCGATGGCGCAGATCTCATAAGCAGCCTCGTCGGCTCCCATATTGGCGGCTTTGCGGAAATAGGTGACCGCATCGTCAAGAGCGCCATTCGTGAGGCAGTCCTGTCCCATGGAGTAGTAGTATTCCATCATACGATCGGATGACATGATCGGTTCTGCTCCTTTTCTACAACGGGGAAAATGATTGTTTCTCTCCTTCCACTGGAAGGCGGGGATGTGGTTACTCATCTCCCTTCTCCCTCCTTCCTCTGGAAGGAGGTGGCGCGTAGCGCCGGAGGTTGGCTTCGCTCTCTTTCGCTTTCAGCCAACCCCCTGCCCTTCGGGCATCCCCCTTCCATGGGAAGGGGGGTAGATGGGCTACTCATCCCGCTTTTCCCTCCTTTCTCTGGAAGGAGGTGGTGCGTAGCGCCGGAGGTTGGCTTCACTCTCTTTCGCCGTCGGCCAACCCCCTGCCCTTCGGGCATCCCCCTTCCATGGGAAGGGGGTAGATGGTTTTTTACCACTTCTCCCTCCTTCTGCTGGAAGGAGGTGGCGCGTAGCGCCGGAGGTTGGCTTCGCTCTCTTTCGCTTTCGGCCACCCCCCTGCCCTTCGGGCATCCCCCTTCCATGGGAAGGGGGTAGATGCGCTACTCATCCCACTTCTCCCTCCTTCCTCTGGAAGGAGGAAAATGGACTACTCCCCCATAGTAGCACGCTCCATTATCCGTTCACGGAGAATGGTTTCCAGATATTGGCAACATTCATTGAACTGAAAATGAATCTGAAAATTGGTCAATCGCACTACTTTTAATCCATAATTCTCAAAGAAATGCGTCCTTACAGTATCATGCGCAAATCCTGACTCTGTACAATGCTGCTTTCCATCGATTTCGATGATCAGCCCAGCCTTTGCACAATAAAAATCAGCGATATACGGTCCCAGCACATACTGCCTTGTTACTCTAGGCCGATATGTTCTCAGGAAATGATACCATAGTTGCTTTTCTTCCGGAGTCATTTGATTTCTAAGTTCTCGCGAGCGGATACGCATGGACTTAGAAACCCGGGGGCGATTTGTAATCATAGGCATACCTGTTGCAAAACACTCTTTCCTATAAAAGGAGAGTAGATAGGTTTTTGCTACTTCTCCCCCCTTCCATGGGAAGGCGGGGATGGGTTACTCATCCCACTTCTCCCTCCTTCCTCGGGAAGGAGGTGGCGCGTAGCGCCGGAGGTTGGCTTCGCTCTCTTTCGCCTTCGGCCAACCCCCGCCCTTCGGGCATCTCCCTTCCATGGGAAGGGGGTGGGTTACTCATCCCACTTCTCCCTCCTTCCTCGGGAAGGAGGTGGCGCGTAGCGCCGGAGGTTGGCTTCACTCTCTTTCGCCTTCGGCCAACCCCTTGCCCTTCGGGCGTTCCCCTTCCAAGGGAAGGGGATAGATGGGCTACTCATCCCGCTTCTCCCTCCTTCCTTTGGAAGGAGGTGGCGCATAGCGCCGGAGGTTGGCTTCGCTCTCTTTCGCCTTCAGCCAACCCCCGCCCTTCGGGCATCCCCTTCCATGAGAAGGGGCAGATTTCTCACCGCTTCTCCCGCTTCTCTCCGGAAGGAGGAGATCTGCTATCTAAATTCCTTGCAGAGGTCGTCGAAGACTTCCTGGCTCGGCTTTTCTACATAGTCGACGAGCGCGATATCTTTGGACGGTACGATGTCGCCAAAAGGAAGGGCACCGGTCTCTTCGTAGATGACGCCGGTGACGAGGCTGTCGGTCTCTGCGAGGAGGTGGAAGGCCTGGGCTTTGCTGGTCGGATCATAGGATTCACGGACATCGGAGATCTTCTTCAGGTGGGTATTGTACCATTCGACGGTATTGAAATGGTTGAAGGTCACGCACGGGGTGAAGATATTGACGTAAGAGAAGCCTTTGTGATCGACGGCTTTTTCAATGATGTCGACGAGGTTCTTGCCATCGATGGCATAGGCCTGAGCGACGAAAGTGGCACCGGCTGCGATGGCCATGGATGGCGCATCGAGCGGGGTCATCGGGTTGCCGTCCGGGGTGGTCTTGGTGACGAAGCCCTGGGAGGAGGCCGGAGAGGTCTGTCCTTTGGTGAGGCCGTAGACCTGATTGTCAAAGACGAGGTAGGTGATGTCCATATTTCTCTTCATCGCATGCATGGCATGGCCAAGACCGATGGCGTAGGAGTCGCCGTCGCCGGAGCAGACGATCATATGGGTGTCCTTGTTTGCGCACTTGATGCCCTGTGCGAAGGGAAGGGCTCTGCCGTGGGTGGTATGGGCGCCGTAGCAGTACTGGTAGCCGCCGATACGGGACGAGCAGCCGATGCCGGAAATCAGGGTGATGTCTTCATTCGCCCAGCCTTTTTTCGCGCAGACGGCGCTGATGGCATTCTGAATGCCGTAGTCGCCGCAGCCGGGGCACCAGTTCGGAATAATGGTATTTTTATAGTCGCGCGGTGATGCCATCTTAGAAGACCTCCTTAGCTTTTTTGAGAATGGTGGATGCCGTGAACGGAGTGCCGTCATACTGCAGGCAGGACAGCAGCTTGTCATGGCAGGAGAAATGGATCGCAAAGAGCTCGCGGAGCTGCTCTGTCAGGTCTTCTTCTACGATGAGGACTTTCTTCGCACCTTCGATGTAGGGGCGAAGGGCTTCGGTCGGGAATGGCGAGAGCAGACGCAGGTGCAGGTGGTTTACCTTCTTGCCTTCTGCTTCGAGCGCTTCGCAGGCTTCATCGATCGCACCGCCGGTGGAGGTGATACCTACGAGGAGCAGGTCGCATTCTGTATCTTCATGGTTGACATAGAATGGAGTGATCGCTTCCGGTACTCCGGCAAATTTGCGATGGCGCTTTTCCATCTCCATCACACGGTCGCCCACGCCTTCTGCCGGTTTGCCGAAGACATTGTGTTCGAGGCCCGTGGAGAGGAACATGCCGTTCTTCACGCCCGGGATGGTTCTCGGAGAGATGCCGTCTTCCACATCTTCGAAACGATGGAAGTATTCTTTCTTCTTCGTATCAAGTTCCGGCAGGCCTTCGCGGATGAGCTTGCCGCGCTCGATCCCGACGCGGTGAAGGTCAAAGGCCGGGACGGACTGCTTGCACATGCCGAACTGCAGGTCGGAAAGGACGATGACCGGAGTCTGGAACTTTTCAGCAAGGTTGAAGGCTTCCTGAGTGATGTAGTAACAGTCTTCGATAGAAGCGGCCGCAAGGACGATCTTTTCCGCATCACCATGACCGGAGCCGATCGCGTAGCGGATGTCGCTCTGTTCCACCTTGGTCGCCATGCCCGTGGACGGGCCGGCACGCATGACATCGATGATGACGACCGGGATCTCTGCGGTCGCTGCCATGGAGATCGACTCTGCCATCAGGGAGAGCCCTGGGCCGGAGGTCGCAGTGAAGGCACGCACGCCTGCATAGCCGCCGCCCATCGCCATCATGCAGGAAGAGAGCTCATCTTCGGTCTGTACGACAGTGCCATGGATCTTATGGATGACTTTGATCATGTATTCCATGATCTCCGTCGCCGGCGTGATCGGGTAGGATGCCATGAAGCGGGCCCCTGCGGAAATCGCGCCAAGCGCTGCTGCTTCATTGCCGAGCAGGTAGAGCTGGTCCTTCTTCGGCGGGGTCGCGAGCTTTCCAAGCTCTACGCCGTGCATCGCAGCGATGGCAGTATCATAGCCATCCTTGAAGATCGCCTTGTTTTTAGAAATGATTTCATCGCCCTTCTTGGCAAAGCGGTCAGCGATGAAGCCGTAGAATGGTTCTTCCGGGAATCCCAGCACGCCGGCACTCATGCCGAGCGCTGCGATATTCTTCATCTGCATGCTACCGTATTTCTTCGCCAGCTCCGTGATCGGGAGCGCAAGGAACATACGACCGGTATGTGCTTCAAATTTCGGGTGGAACGCATCATCGGCGATGATGACGCCGCCTTCCGGCACTTCCTTGCCATGGATATCGATCGTTTCCTGATCGAGTGCGACCAGACAGTCTACATGCTCGCCAATGGTCGCGATTTCTTTCGTCGCAATACGCAGCGCAATGGTGGTGTGGCCACCCTTGATACGGGAAGCAAAGAGACGCTGGCTGAACAGAGAGTATCCTTCCTGCGCCAGGACCTTGCCAAGAATCTCACCGCAGGACTCGACACCCTGTCCCTGCTGGCCGCCCATCTTCCAGATAAAATCACGTTTCGTTTCCAATCCGTTTTCCTCCTTGATAGGGAAATGCTGAGGAAAGGAAGGCCGCGAGAGCGCCCTTCCTTGTGACCGCAATACACACTCTCATTAACTAATTCATTATACCATAATATAAAGAGTGAATAATTAGAATATTTTTATAATCTGTTCAAACCACGGTCGGGAAATGTGGTAGAATAGGGGGAAAATAGTGACTGGAGACTAGTGGCTAGGGATTAGGGAAACGCTGAGGCTGCTTCCCCGCACCGTCATCCCGAGCGCAGCCGAGGGATCCCCCTTGCGGGCAGGAAAACGCTGGATGTTTGATGACGAGAAACGAGAAGTATTGAGCCTACCGCCAAGAACACCAGTTGTGATATCCGGTGTGCAAGAAAGATTTCTTCGCAACGCTTTCAATGACGATACGGGAAAAGCGCTATCCTCCGAACCCCGAAATTTGAAAGCAAGGATTAGGGATGAGTGACTAGGGACTAGTGACTAGGGAAACGCTAAGGCTACTTCCCCGCACCGTCATCCCGAGCGCAGCCGAGGGATCCCCCTTGCAGACAGGAAAACGCTGGGTGTTTGATGACGAGAAACGAGAATTATCGATCCTACCGCCAAGGACACCAGTCGTGATATCCGGTGTGCAAGAAAGATTTCTCGGCTTTGCTCGAAATGACGATACGGGAAAAGCGCTATTCTCCAACCTCTGAAGCACAAAAAGCCCGCTCCTCACGGAGCGGGCTTTTGGGTGACTTATTTATTTGATATCATACATCCCACTGACGCCATCCTTCAGGTTGATGAAAATATTCTTCATCTGGCTGTAGTGTTCGAGCATGACCTTGTGCGTTTCACGACCGATGCCGGACTGCTTGTAGCCGCCAAAAGGTGCGCCTGCAGGCAGATCGTTGTAGGTATTCACCCACATACGGCCGGTTCGGACACTGCGTGCAACCTTCATGGCTGTATTGATATTCTTGGTGAATACCGCGCCGCCGAGGCCGTACACGCTGTCATTGGCCAGCGCGATGACTTCGTCAGCGGTCTTGAATTTCTGTACTACGACGACCGGTCCGAAGATTTCTTCCTGGCACACGCGGCAGCCCGGCTTGTCAGTGACAAGGATGGTTGGTTCCATGAAGTAGCCCTTGTCGCAGCCGTTTTTGGTATAGCGTTTGCCGCCCGTCACGAGGGTCGCGCCTTCTTCGATGCCGATCTTGACGTAATTCAGGACTTTATCCTGCTGGGATCTGTAGATCTGCGCGCCGAGCTGGGTCGCTGGATCCGTCGGATCGCCGATCTTGACCGCTTCGAAGGTCGCTTTCAGGCGTTTCAGGAATTCATCGAAGATGCCTTCCTGCACGAAGAGACGAGAGCCGGCGCAGCAGACCTGTCCCTGATTGAAGAGGATGCCCTTGCAGGCGCCGTCGATGGCCTGGGAAAGGTCGCAGTCGTCAAAGACGATGTTTGCGGATTTCCCGCCGAGCTCGAGCGTACAGGGGATGAGCTTGTCGCAGGCCGCCTGATACACGCCGTGTCCGACTTCGGTGGAGCCGGTGAAGGCGAGCTTGTCCAGATCCGGATGGTCGAGCAGCCACTGGCCGGACTTCGAGCCCTTGCCGGTGATGACATTGACCACGCCCTTCGGCAGGACGTCCTGAATGAGACGCATGAATTCCATCAAAGACAGCGATGTGTGGGAGGATGGCTTCATGACGATGGTATTGCCCGCCGCAAGCGCCGGAGCGAGCTTCCAGCATGCCATGGTGAAGGGGAAATTCCACGGGATGACCTGCCCGACCACGCCGACAGGTTCATGAAGGATGAGCGACATGGTGTTGTCATCGATCATCGTCGCACTGCCTTCCCACGCACGGAGGCACCCTGCAAAATAGCGGAAATGATCGCTGCCGAGCGGAACATCCGCTGCCTTCGTCTCGCGGATCGGCTTGCCGTTGTCGAGCGTCTCCATGAGAGCCAGGTGATCGGCATTGGCATCAATGATGTCTGCGATCTTCAAAAGAAGATTCTGTCTTTCGACAGGGGATGTCTTCGACCAAGCCTGGAGCGCTGCGCGAGCCGCTTTCACAGCTTTGTCTACATCTTCCTTCGTCGCTTCCGCAAAGAGAGCGAGCTCTTCGCCATTCGCCGGATTGTGCGCTGCAAATGTCGCGCCGTCACCGGCCGGTACAAAATCACCGTCGATAAAAAGTCCGTACTGTTTCTGGATGTCTGCCATAAGAATGACCTTCCTTTCAGAAATGGAAGAGAGAAAATAAGGGTTCAGGGTTCAAGGTTCAGGGTTAGCCCGTGGGGCGTGGTGCCCTTTGATTTGGGATGAAAGCTCTGCCTGAATGAGAAATGAGAAATGGTGGTGCGGCGCATAAAAATCAGAAGCACCGCGGAGTTTTGATAGCGCTTCGTGCGCATCGTCATTTCGAGCGTAGCCCTCGATCTTTATTGCAGAACGTTCATCGCCTGATGTGAGGCAGCACTAGGACATCGTTTTCCCTCGGTGCATACACGCTGATTCCCGCAGTGCAGTAAAGATCCCTCGGCTGCGCTCGGGATGACGATGCCGGAGAATCCCAGCCACCAGTCACTCCTAATCCCCAATCCCTAGTCACTAGTCACTAGTCACTAGCAACCAGCCACTCCTAATCCCTAGCCCCCTCTTCCGATATAGATATCCATCGGGATGCTTACGATTGGGCGGTGATCCCGGATGGGGAAATGCATACAGCGGGAAATCGATCTACTGCAAAAGCAGTATACCTTTATTTTCCATCGCGTCATTAAGAAATACAACCTTTCATACTGTTCGATAGTCACTTTCTTAATTTATCGGTGCTGATGTGTACATTATAGCACGAAAGTTTTCGATATTCAAGAGCGTCGATATAGTAATGGTTATCAGTTGCCTACATACCGCTGACCGCCTGCCGTGACAAAGTTTTAGGATTCAAATCCTAAAACTCTTGACTTTCGTAGACTTTTGGGATTTGAATCCTAAAAGTCTACGAAAGAAAACTCATTGGAGATGATGAGCCCAGGGAGATGCTGAAGCAGTTCATAAATGCAAAAACGCCCGTTTTACAAGAACAGGCGTTTTTTGCTTACCGATCCCCATAGTGCGTCCCACACTGGATGATTTCCAGATTTTCTTCTCCATCGATGCGAAAGACGATGCGATTCTTCTGGTCAATATGAACACTCCAGTACCCAGAAAGATCCCCTTTCAAAGGCTCCGGCTTGCCGCTGCACTCATAGCCATATCGATCGATATCTTTCAGTAGTCTGTTGATCTTCTTCAATACGGCTTTATCCTTCGTTTGCCAGCTGATGTACTCTTCCCACGCTTCTTCAAGCCACAGTTTTCTCATTCATCCGCCTCGAGCAGTCCATGCTCCTTCAGCTTGGCTTTTCCGGAGCGAATGGCAGCCGCCCGCTCACGAAGGACTCGCATATTCTCTTCCGAATAAAACGGATCGGGGTCAGCCTTGATTTCAAAAGGAATCCGGCGCTCCTTCACAGCCATCTTTGCAAACACACACACAGCTGTCGTCATGGTCATACCGATCTCAGAGCAGAATGCTTCAAACTGCTTCTTCAAGTCCGCATCCATACGGATATTCATTGTTGCCTGAGCCATTTTGCTCACCTCCTATTCCTATTGTATCTAAATTTAGACACATTGTCAATATATTTTATTACACGCATCGAATAAAAAAAGAAGCCCCATAAGGAGCTTCTTTTTTACTGGAGTATCCAAGAATTAGAATGCGTAGTTCAGGGAAACAGTCCAAGCGTTGTCATCGCAGTCATCTGCGTTTTTGATATCCCAAGCATATTCGCCGTGGAGGGTAACGTTCTTCTGGAGAACAACGTCGCCGAATACGTTCCAGAACTTCAGATCTTTGCCAGCAGCAATATCGAAGAAGTCGGATGCATCATAGGTGGTGCCGCCGAGGTAAGCGTTAGCGCCTACTTTGTTGTAAGCGACGTTCAGAGCGAAGGTGCCCGGTTTAGAAGCATCGAGGGTGCTGTAGCCGAGACCAGCCTGATAAGCGCTGTCGTTCTTGTCAGCGTTGGAGTCCCAGTATTCGCCGAATACGCTGAAGTTATCAACCGGAACTACGAGGTTTGCGCCCCAGATGCTGTCAAAGCCGCTAACAGTCTTTGCTTTGTCGCCGGTGAAGTTGAAGTAAGCTGCGTTCAGTTTAGCAGCGCCGAAGTCATAGCCGAGGCCGCCGAAAGCAGCATCGGTTTTATCATAGTCGCCTGCGTTCAGCTGGCCAAATGCAGCGTAAGCATCGAATTTGCCATCGTTGTATGCGAGTTTCGCGCCATCGAATGCGTCATCATATTCAAGTCCGCCGAATACGGTCAGATCCTGACGGCCGAGAATCACGGAGGTCTTTTCGCCGAAGCTGTGGTTTACGAAGAGACGATCCATGGTGGTGTTGCCATCATCTTTACCAGCATCTTTGAAGTACATGTTGGTTACGATACGGCCTTTGACGAAGGTGGAGTCATTGACCTGCCCCTTGACGTTCAGACGGATACGGCCTTTGTAGGTGTCGTTTGCAGTCTTTTCAGCGTTGTTGGTGTACATCATCTTTGCATCGCCAGCCCAGGAGATGTTGCCGACCTTCTTTTCCAGGTTGGAAACACGAACACCGAGGTTTGCGAGTTCGTCAGCGTATTCGCCAGCGAGTTTGTCCAGCGTTGCCTGCTGTTCTGCATTCAGCTGGTCTTCTTTAGCCATGAGGCGAGCTACGATCTGAGCCAGTTCGTAACGGGTCATGTTTCTTTCGCCTTTGAAGGTGCCGTCCGGATAGCCTTCTACGACGCCCTGAGCGGACAGGTCGGATACTGCCTGATAAGCCCAGTCATCAGCGGTGACATCGGAGAATGGATTTGCAGCGTAAGCGGATACGCCAGCGGTGAGTGCTGCTACAGCAGCCAGTGCGAGGATCTTTTTCATAATAAATCGCTCCTTTGAAAAATGGGAAATGTTTCCCTATATATAGGATTGCCCTTTCCGAAGGAGTACTCAAAAATCTGCGGCGCGAGTGACCGTGTTTCCTCTGCCATTTCCTTTCGTCCTTCGCACATATCTCGGGCAGGATATGTGCTGTTTTTAGGATACTATAGAAATAAATCTTTCCGCAAGAGGGAAATTATGATTTAGCTTTATTCTAATTTCCCTTTAGGCAAAAAAGAAGGAGTCCCCAAGGGACTCTTCTTCAAGTCAGTATCTGTATCAAGTTACTTGCATTATTCAGAGAGCGCGTAGAAAATGCACGAGGACAATACAAGGGAAACGCTGATTAAATCGCTATACTGCCCCCTCACAGCAATAATGCTATTAAGTTAAGCGGCAGAACATTCTTGGCTCCCCATCGGGGGAGCTGCCCGGAGGGCTTGTGCAAGCGAACTTGATTTTTAGGAGCGAAGCGACGCGAAAATCAAGTGAGACGCCATTTCGAGCGAAGCGAGATGAGGGGGGCTACGTAGCGGTATTTCCTGAAAATGTTGGAATATCGATAGCATCGAACTATTCAACATGGAGCGCTATACCGCTGGCATGCCCCTATTGCCTTCGGCACTTCCCCCGAAGGGGGAAGCAAGTCGTTACGTCGTTAATAATTTCCTTAACTTAATAGCATTGCTCACAACAAAGCGGACGGGATCAGCGCGTTCTTTTCATCCACCGGCACGACATCCCCTGCCATGCAGACGATGCCGCCCCGCCCACGGTGCAAAGTTGCCGCGTCAAGCAATTCGAATTTCCTCACTTCTCGCAAATCCGGATTGGCTGACTTCTTGATTTCCAACGGATGCAGTACGCCATTCTCTTCGATGACCACATCGATTTCCTTTGCGGAGCCATCTCTATAATAGGACAGATTCGCCTTATTGCGTCCCGCAGCATACGATTTCATCAGCTCGCCCACTACGTAGTTTTCGAAATAATGCCCGCTGGCCGCCCCCATCATGAGCGTCTCCGGCGTCAGCCACATGGAGAGGAACGCGCACAGCCCCGTGTCATTGAAGTAGAGCTTCGGCGTCTTTGTCAGCCGTTTCAGCGCATTGTTATAGAAAGGCGGCAACAGGTAAAGCACATCCAGACCGCACAGCAAGTGCAGCCAGCTCTTCGCCGTCGGGATGGAAATGTCTGCCGCCTGCGCCAGCGTAGAGTAATTCACCTGTTCCGACACAAGTGCCGCAGAGGCCTGCAGGAAACGTCCGAACTTGAAAGAGTCCGTCACCCCGCCTGCCTCTGCCGCATCGCGGAAAAGGTACGTTTCCACATACGAGCTGTAGTACGCCTGCCGCGTCTCTTCGTCCACGCCCTGCACGCCGGGCATCCCGCCTTCCCAGATGTGCTGAAAAACCTGCCCGATGGTAAGTATCCCAGCCTCCGCCCGCCGTGAAAGGAGCGAATCCATCGAGAAATCCGTTTCTTCTGTAAAGGAAATTTCCCGCTTCTCCTGCTGTGAAAGTCCATAGAGATGGAGGATCCCGATGCGTCCTGCGAGCGTCTCCTGTACGCGCGTCATCATCTGAAACTGCTGCGAGCCCGTCAGCCAGAAAAGCCCCTTCTCCTCCGTCTCATCGCAGATCCGCTTGATTTCTGTAAGCATAGCCGGCGCTTTCTGGATCTCATCGATCAGAATCGGCGGTTTGTAGCGCTGAAAGAAAAGGGCCGGGTCGCGAGTGGCTAGATCACGAGCCAGCAAATCATCCATCGAGACATACGTGCGATTCGTACCCTCCGCGAGATGCTTCAGCATCGTCGTCTTCCCAACCTGCCGCGCTCCCGTGACCAGCATGACCTTGAAAAAGTGATTGAGTTTCAGAAATTTTCTCTCTAAATTTCGTTTGATATACAATTTGCGTCCCTCCATTTCCACGATAATATAAAGTTTATTTTATATTATCACCATTTTAGAGCCCATGCAAATAAAAAAGGAAATCCCATGAGGGATTTCCTTTCGTTTGTCTAAAATTCCAAAGATTAGAATTTGTAGTTGAGGGAGAAGGTGTAGCTATCGCCAAGATCTTTAGCATCGCCATCAAGGTCAGATGCGAATGCATATTCAGCATGGAGGAATACGTTCTTCTGCAGAGCCACTTCGCCAGTTGCCAAGAAGAAGTTGCCACTGTTTGCGAGGTAATCTTCAGCGACCTGCATGCCGGTCATGCCAGATTTGTAGAGGCCTTTTTCTACATCAAAGTAAGCTACATCGATGCCAAAGGAGCCTGGTTTCTTCGGATTCATAGCGCCATAGCCAATGCCTGCGGTCCAGATTTTTGCTTTAGCACCCTTGTTGTCTTTGTAGTAGTCCCCAAATACACGAGCTTTACCGACAGGAACGAGGAGATTTGCACCATATACTTCAGTCTGTGCATCTTTGTAGCTGGTATTAGTCTTGTAGTAATCTACAGCCAGTTTAGCTACTTCCAAATCAGCCTGTGCCTTTGCATAGAAAGCATCCTGATCTTCGATGCCCGTACCTTCTACTGTTTTAGCGCTACCGTCTGCGTTGTATTCACCGGAAGCTTTTCTTGTAGAAGGACCATCAGTAAACTGACCGAAGCCAGCCTGAACAGATACAGAGCCAAGTCCAAACTGCGCTTCTGCGCCCTGGAATGCATTACCATACAACCAAGTAACCTGCTGACCAAAAGCTACGTCGTAACGACCAAGGGTCAGCCCTACCTTATCGGCAAACTGATGATGAACGAGGATGCGATCCATCTTTACGTCAGCGGAAGAATTATCTTTAAGATTGAAATTGCCACTGGTCAAGCGACCACGTACCCAAGTGCTGTCGTTGATTTCAGCCTTAGCATTGATACGCATACGTGCAGTATATTTATCTTCGTCTTTTACGCTAACTTTCTGACCAAATTTCTTATTAAATTTAACCTGCGAACCATCATGCTGATAGCGAACACGAGCATCGCCGTACCAAGAGATGTTGCCGACTTTCTTTTCGAGATCGGAAACGCGAACGCCGAGATTTGCGAGTTCGTCAGCGTATTCGCCAGCGAGTTTGTCAATGGTTGCCTGCTGCTCTGCATTCAGCTGGTCTTCTTTTGCCATGAGGCGAGCAACGATCTGCGCCAGTTCGTAACGGGTCATGTTCTTTTCGCCTTTGAAGGTGCCGTCCGGATAGCCTTCTACGACGCCCTGAGCGGACAGGTCGGATACTGCCTGATAAGCCCAGTCATCAGCGGTGACATCGGAGAATGGATTTGCAGCGTAAGCGGATACGCCAGCGGTGAGTGCTGCTACAGCAGCCAGTGCGAGGATCTTTTTCATAATAAATCGCTCCTTAAAAAAACATAGGAGAAGACGATCGTCTTTTTCCGAACAGGTTGTATCTTATCATTAAGATTTTCAGAATTGACTCATTTATCGGGAGCCTTATTCTTTAGCCCTGCTGAATATATTTTAGAAAGCCGCCCGTCCTTGAAAAATACAATTAAATCGTCCTTCTCGGAACCAGTCCGCCCTTTCCCTACACTTTTTCAAAACTCATCGCGCGAGTGACCGTGTTTCCTCTGCTATCGTTTGATTAGTATAGAAGCATAGGGGCTTTTATGCTTGTCTTAATATAGCACATAATTATGCTCATATTCAAGTGGCTTTCTTTCATATTCTGTTATTCATTTAAAATTTCAAATTCATAGAATCAGCCGCTTTCCCTACCGTCATGAGGGGCGCAGTCAAGAAATCCGCCTTGCACTTTGTTGCTTCTTGCTCCTTTCGCAAAAGGTTTCCCCTTTTCCGCTATCTCGCATAGGGCGATATACACCATACCGTCATTTCGAGCGCAGTCGAGAAATCTTCCTTGCGCTCTGCTCTTTCTTGCTTCTTTCGCAAAAGGATTCCCGTTTTCTGCTATCACACATACGACATTATCCCTTCCTGCAAGAAAGATCCCTCGACTTCGCTCGGGATGACGTTACGGGAATAGCGCTTTCCAAACATATCCGTTGTACGCTACGTGAAATAAACCCATTTTCCCCCCACCGTCATTTCGAGCGCAGCGAGAAATCTTCCTTACACTTTGCGTTTTTTTGCTTCCTTCGCAGAAGGATTCCCATTTTCTGCTGTCTCACATACAGCGCTATACCAGTATGCAAGAAAGATCCCTCGGCTTCGCTCGGGATGACGTTACGGGAGTGGCGTTTTCCCAACATATCCGTTGTACGCTACGTGAAATAAACCCATTCTCCCATACCGTCATTTCGAGCGCAGCGAGAAATCTTCCTTGCACTCTGCTCTTTCTTGCTCCTTTCGCAAAAGGTTTCCCATTTTCCGCTGTCTCACATAGGACGCTATACCGGTGTGCAAGAAAGATCGAGGGCTTCGCTCGGGATGACGTTGTGTGAATACCGTTCCCTCACACTTCCCATCTACTTTCCCTGTAATAACGATACGCGCGAAGCGCCATCAACATTCGCGGCGCTTCTATTTTTTATGCGCCGCACCACCCCCCTGAACCCGACAACCTGAACCCTGAACCCACAACAAAAAAGCCCCGGCAAGAGCCGGAGCTTTTTTGTGTCAGAAAGACTTATTTGCCGAACTGTGCGAGCATGGTGCCTGCTGCTACTGCAGTACCAATAACGCCTGCTACGTTCGGGCCCATGGCCTGCATCAGCAGGTAGTTGGACGGGTTGTCTTTCAGGCCTACGACCTGAGATACACGGGCTGCCATCGGGACTGC
>OIYF01000496.1_pt1 | contig 15139 bp, 7 predicted proteins | sample 1587971 | NCBI WGS metagenome assembly OIYF01 (sample SAMN03283248) | human gut metagenome | biome: human-associated habitat; material: feces | host: Homo sapiens | place: Peru | collected 2012 | reverse complement strand
AACTGTAGGCCACATCTGTGATACTCTGGCCGGAATGCTTCAGCAATTCTACGGCATGACTCAGTTTGAAATCCTTCACCATATCGCTTGGCGAACAGCCCATCACAGCCTTCGTCTTCTTGAAGAAGGCTGAACGGCTCATGCCCAATTCCTGTGCCAGCATATCTATCTCGAAATCGGTATTGGTCAGGTTGGCTTCCATAAACCGGCGCACCTTGTCGGCAAACTGCTTATCCTGCTGCTCGGCATTAAACTTGCGCTTATACTCTGCCAGCTGGTTCTGGATGTAGATATTGTTCTTCAGCCGAATCTGATACTTCGCATAGCGGAAAGCATAGTAGCTGGCTACGGATATCAGAATGATGTAGATGAGATAAGCCCACCACGTAGCCCACCAGGGCGGGAGAATGGTGATGGTCAGCTCTCTCGTGCTGTGAGAATCAGGATTGGTGGCATCCATTACCTCTACGATAAACTGATAGGTTCCCGACGGCACATTGGTATAGGAAGCCAGACGGTTTTTGCCGGCATAATGCCAATCATGGTCGTAACCCTTCAGCCGGTAACGGTAGCTGATGCGCTCCGGATTGCAGAAATTCAGGGCTGCAAACTCCAGAGTGAACATCGACTGGGAATGACGCAGGGTGAGATGATCGGTATAAACCATCGATTTCTCCAGGATGGCTGGCTGATTGCAACTGCGGATGTCGCGGTTGTTCACCTCTCCACCTATTATATATATAGGATATTGCAGACGGGTGGTATGGATACGTTCCGGCTGATAAGCAAGGATTCCTTCCTTGCACCCCAGCCATATCTCCCCATTCTGGATCAAAGCCGCAGAAGATTCCTCCAACTGGACATCAGGGAAACCGTCGGAATTGTCGAAATGCTGGATGCGGTCTGATTGATAATCATAGCACGACAAGCCATCGGCATTTACCAGCCAAAGGCGGCCCTTCTTATCCTCTAAAATCGAAATGATGACATCATTATGCAAACCTTCCTTTGCTCCCAAAGAAGTAAGGATAGGCAGATGCGTCACTTCATCAAAACCATCCAGACGACTCAGACCTCCACCAAAGGTACACATCCAAACCTGCCTGTTGCTATCCTTGTAAAGTCCGTAGATGTCACTATTGGCACGGGTATTGATTTCGGTATTGCGGTAAGTCTCGAAGTGCAGGTCGCCTACCGATTTGAAATCTGTCTTGAAAGACATCAGTCCGTCCATCGTTCCTACCCACATTCTCTGATGGCTGTCCTCTACCAAATTGCGGGCATCCATATAGAGTCCGTAACCCGGATAGTTTTTCATACCATGATATTTATTATAGAAGCGCACCTTTCCGCCCTGTTCCTGCAGCAGATTGAGACCTCCATCCAGCGTAGCCACCCAGATGCGATGGTGGGAATCCTGATAGGTCATATAGACATTGTTGCCGCTGATGGAATAAGGATCTCGGGCATCATGACGGTAATGATCGATGCGATACCCTATTGGTCTGGAGGCATCGGGAGTCAGTTTTACCAATCCGTCTCCCTTGGTAGAGAGCCAAAGATTCTGCCTGTCATCATACATGGCATGATAAATGCTGCCGATTTGATGATGAGCATAATCGAACACCTGCTTCACCCTGCCCTGCATATCCAACAGATAAACATTCTTGCTGCGGGCACCCACCAGCACATCACCATTCTTCAACTGGCAGATGGCTTTCACTCCACTCTTATCACCATCCGGCAAAGGGATGACACGGAACTGGTTGGGGGTGAAACTGACACGGTAAATGCCATTATCAGCAGAAGTGAGCCACAACAGTCCGTCCTTGTCCAGGTTCATGTTCAAGAAGTGGCTATCTGGCTTATGGTCTTGGAACTTAGGAAGGAAAGCCAGGTTAACGCCTTCCATTGTCTGCGGATCAATATAGATGATTTCGCCAGCACCGGAAAGATAGAAATAACCATGATGAGGGGTGGCGATGAACTTAGGTTCCACCACCTTACCTACACCCGAAACCGGATAACGGCGCTCCCATCCGGTCTTCGGATTACGGCACACCAGGGCGGTATGCGACTCATCCAACTGCCACACACATCCGTTCGGGGTATGATAAACAAAATGTTCCTTTGATTTACGGGCGAAATACTGCTGCCACATGCCGAGCGTCCACTTCCTGGTTTTCGCAGTAACAGGAACGGAATAGATCTGATAATCCTTTCCTACATAGTTGGCACGTGAAGCCTTCAGCTGTACCACGTCCTGGCGCAACTGAAAATTGAACGTATTGATATGTTTTCGGGCATCTACCAGCGTCTGGATACGGATGCTTCCATCCTTTAATGTTTCGGCAAGAAGCAGGCTTTTATCTTTGGTGAGCAGGAGAATCTTGCCGGTACCATCAGCCTGAATCTTGATGACCTGCAGGTTGCGGGCATAAGGTTTCAGTTCCTCATAGACATCCTCAAAACGCTCGGTCTGCTTGAAAAAGACGCTGAGTTTCCAGTCGAGCGTCTTGATCCAGAGATTGCCCAAGCCATCTTCTGCCAACCATTCTACCTTACGGGGCGGCTGGTCGGAAGAAGAGATGTAAGCATCAGAATAATTGGCAAAACGGGAACCGTCGAAACGGGATAAGCCGAACCAGGTTCCAAACCACAGGAAACAGTCTTTCGACTTCAGAGAACAGTATACGATGTCGTGAGGTAACCCTTCCTGCGTAGAATAATGGGCTACCTGCATATTGTTCTGTGCCATACCCAATAAGGCATAAAGCGAACAGAGAAGTATGGTAAAATATCGTTTCACGTATGCAAAAGTACAAAAAAAGTCTTGAAATCTCCAATAAACTTCCTGTTTTTTGAAGATTTCAAGACGATAACGATTACGTACGGAATCTTCTGCATAGAACACTCCGGTTACGCATTATTAATTATTGATACCGAAATCAGCCTGCTGGTCTTCTACCTCTTTCAGCATCTTTGCCTTCTGCTCGGGTGTAAACTCATGAGAAGAAGAGGTGGCTGAAGAAGCGTTCTGAACAGCTGATGAAGTGGCAGATTTGGCAGACTTTGTACCCATCATCATGGTTCCCTGATAAGCTACGCTTTCTATCTCCAGATCGGCAGGAGTAGGAGCATGAGTACCCGGGAACTGAACCTCGGCATGAATCTTAATCTTGCCCGGCTTCATCGTGCTGCGCACCAGGATAGGAGCACTACCCCATTCTACGGCTCTCGGATTGGCATTGATGCTGGCATCGCCAATGATTTCGCCCTCACCCTCCAGGGTAAAGCGGATATTCTCTTTAGCCAGACGGCGAACATGACCGTTATCATCGGTCACTTCGGCTACCACAACCACAAAGTCGCTACCATCAGCCACCAGCGGTTTGCCCATCTCATCAACATAAAGACGGAGTTTGGTGCTGCGGCGGGAAGGCATGCGCTGGTCGGTACAAACCACCTTACCATCCTTGTATCCCTCTGCTACCATCACTACCATCTGAGGAGATTTCTTCTTATAACTATATTCGCGAGCCTCCCAGAAATCCCAGGCATTCTTGAATACCACAGGGGCATTGAAGGCGGCTGCCGTAGGATGAAGAACAGGCAAAGTATAGGTATGAGCACCCTGATAGGTGGTAAGACGAACGCTGTCACAATTAGAGAATACCGTCACATCGGCATCGCTGAACTGGGTCATCTCGTGAGCGATATGCACAAATGGCTGGTCGCTTCGCTGTGACTCAAACATATAATAAGCAGTCTTCTTCTGTCGGAAAGCATCATAGATGCCGCCCCAGTAAGGATCTGGATGATAGCCACGCTGATGATCGAAAGGATGCCATTGGCAACCGCCGATAAACTGTCCCGGTGTATGCATCTCCTCAGTAGTCTTTGCCAGAGAATAAGCCTGGGTCAGCATCGGTTTCTCACCCCAGCTGCGGCTGGCACGGTTCAGGTTGTTATGCGCATACCAGTCATCCACATACTCACCAAACTCTCGGGTAAAGACACACTGGCTGATGCCGCTCATATCCATATCCGGCCATCCGTAAACCACATCATAATTTTCCTTGACACCTGCCGAATTCCAGTCGGCAACAGCCACAGGACGGTATGGATAAGGATACTCATCCTTGGTCAACTGCAGCGACTTCAGGGCGAAATCCTTAGGATAGCGGGTCTCATTCAGGATAGGCTCCCACATCAGAACCGAAGGATGGTTGCGGTCACGACGGATGATTTCACGGGTATTCTGGAACACACGCTCGGCAAATTGAGGGTCCTTGTTCCAATACTGCCAGCCCGGTGTAGCCACGATGATGAAGATTCCGAGTTCATCGCAGGCATCCATGAACGACGGATCCTGAGGATAGTGGGCAGTACGGATGATGTTGAAACCTGCATTCTTCAGACGGAGCACATCTCTCCATTGCTGACTGTTGGGAAGTGCATTGCCCACATAGGCAAAATCCTGATGACGGTTGGCACCGATAAACTGACGGTATTTCTTGCCGTTGAGCCAGAAACCTTCCTTGCCACGGAACTCGAAACTGCGGATACCTAACTTGGTCTTTCCGCCGTCCAATACCTGCTTACCGTCCTTGATACGGGTAACCACACTATATAAATAAGGTGTCTCCGGCGACCAGAGATGCGGATTCCTGACAGAGAACATCTGTCTGACGGTCTGATGTGCATCGCCTGCTGCCAGGAGCACATTCTGCGAAACGGTTTTGAGCACCTTGCCCGAAGCATCCAGCAGACTCTGCTCCACCTTCACCTTGCGTGCCTTTCCGCCCACATTCTGCAAGTCGACATCAACAAACACCTTCGCCTGCTTCTCTGAAATATCCGAGAAATGAACGAAGATGCCGGCATCACGGCGGTCGGCTTCAATCACGTTGGTGATAGAAACCTCCTTCTTATTGATGAGCCACACATCGCGATAGATACCACCATGATAAGCAAAGTCGAGTGTATACTGCGGTTTGCCTGGAGGATAGCTTTTGTCATTAGAGTTGTCAGCCATCACAGCCACCACACATTTATCACCCGTCTTCAGTCCCTGCTCTTTCAGGTTGACGATAACAGGCAGGTAACCGCCGAAGTGCTCCTTAGCCAGTTTGCCGTTCACATAAATCTTCTGTTTGCCCATTATCGCCTCGAAATAGATTTCAGAGCGATTGCCCGGCACGATAAAGGTTTTGCGATACCAGGCTATACCCTGATAGTTGCGGCAGCCCGAAGCCTCAGCAGGTTCCAGTTTCACACTATGAGGGGTAGAAACTACCTCCCAGTCTGTATCATCATAGTCGGCACGTTCTGCGCCCTGCACATCACCCAGATGGAACCGCCAGTTGGGATTGAAATTCCACACCTCGCGTCCCTGGTTGCTGACAGGAAACAAACCCGCCACCGATGTATCATCGTAAGCCGATGCCTTTGCCGAGCCTGCGCCCAGCAAAAGCATCATAGCCATCAATATGTAATATCTCATCTATAAACTATTAACTATAAACTTTTACTTCACTTCCCAATCGTCGGTACGGAAAGAGCTGACAGGCAGGCCATCGTGGAAGAGGTCGCCCACAACCCAGTTTTTGAACGCATAGCGCACAGCCACAGGCTTCTTCACTTCCTCGCTCTTTACATAAACCTTGTTGCGTGAAATCCAAGCCTGTGCCTTGTGGAATACCTGGTCTTCGCCGGCAATCTCGAAGTTGTCGCTCTTAGGGCCATTGTTGAAGTAAACCCACTCCTTGCTGCGGTCGAAGCTGACAACAGCTGTATCGCCCTTGAACTCAACACTCTTGTAGACAGCGAAATCAGGTAATCCCTTCTTTCCGTAAGTATTGGCAAGAGAAAGCAGAGCCAGACGCTCGCCAGCCTGCTGTTTCTTACGGGGATGAATGCCATATTCCAGACCGGCATCCATCAATACCGCCATGCGACAGTTGCTGATGCTCTTCTCTGCCTCCAACTGCTGTTCACGGAGCAGGGCACTGTTGTTCTTCCATTTTATCAGACTGTAATCGTAGGGTGCAATCTGACAATAATAGAACGGAAAAATCCCCTGCTTCCATTCCTTGCGCCAACTGTTTACCAGGGTCTGCATCTGGTCGGCATAAGTAGCATAGCGATTGCAGTTATCCTCTCCCTGATACCAGATAACGCCCTTCATGGTATAACCGCTGATAGGATGAAGCATACCATTATAGAGTGCGGAAGGACAGCGCTGCTGATACTTTTTCACGTCAGCCTCGTTCCATGGTGTATGAAGCTTGGGAAAAGCCTTGAGCCAATCGCTCTTTACCCATTCCTTGTTCATCCATGCCTCGCAGGCACTACCGCCCCAGGAAGTAACCACCAGACCTACCGGAACCTCCAAAGCCTTGCGCAGCATTTTTCCATAATAATAAGCGGTGGCACTAAACTCCCTTACGCTCGCCGAGTTGGCTTCCTGCCAGGAACCCGATACAGAATCTACGGGTTGCAAACGGGCATTGCGCTTGATGGTAAAGAGGCGCAACTGACGGTCGTGACATTGCATCAGTTCCTCCGGAGCGCCCTCTACAGGCTGTGCCTTGAATCCCTTCATCGGCATCTCCATATTACTCTGACCGGCACAGATCCATACCTCACCTATCAGCACATCGCGGAGTTTGAGTTCCTTACCGTCGCTCAGACTGATTTCATAAGGGCCGCCTGCCTGAGGCGTTTCTATCTTCATCGCCCATTTTCCCTGGGCATCGGCTTGTACCTTATAGATCTTGCCATTCCAGGAAGCACGAACCTTTACCACCTTGTTTGCATCAGCAGTTCCCCAGAGGTTGCATTCTGTCTGCTGTTGCAATACCATGTTGTCGCCAAAGATCTTTGGCAGTTTTACCTCAGCCTGCGCTGCCAGAGTCATGGCAAGCAGCAGAGCTGAACATAACAGTTTCTTCATTTTATTCAATGTTAAGTGTTGAATGTTGAGTGTTGAATGTTGAGTGTTGAATGTTGAATGTTGAATGTTGAGTGATGAATTCTTCACTCTTCGTTCTTCACTCTTCACTCCCTTCAGGCTTTCTATGAGCGAGCGGACACGAAGCTTCAGAGAGCCGATATTGCTCACGTCATCTATCTTCAACAGCGTGAATGGCTTGTTGTGGCGCTTCATGATGTCGCGAATCTCGTCCTGGATAAAACTGTCAGGACCGCAGCCGAAGCTGGTCATCTGGACGAAATGAACCTCATTGCCCTGTTCGGCTGCCCATTGTGCTGCCTTCAGAATGCGGTTCATATACGCCCATTGCTTCACGAGATAAGTCTCTGGCTGACAGTTGTATGCTTCGTTGTTGTCTTGGCTGGCTAATGCTGCCTTATTTCTTTCTGCCGCCAGGTTCTCCAGATTGAATTCTTTGAAATCTGCAAAGAGATTACCCCGGGCGATGTCTTCGCTGATGACGTTGACTCCCAGATTGGCAATCATCTCGCTCAGCTTGTGCTGAATCAGCGGGTCTGTATGATAAGGACGGCCCGCCAGCAGAATCGTAAGTCCCTTGTTTGGCTTCAGAATCTCCCAACCCTGTTTCTTAATCTCAGCTGTATATACTGCCTGAGCATAGAGGGCCTCTCTCAGCGCTTTATGGGCAGTCTTCTTGCTTACTCCCAGTTGTTTGAGATAATCGGTAATCTGCTTTTCCAGCGCCTTAGGCTGGGCAAAGTTGATAACGGGCGTATCGATCGGTTTCTTCAGATTGATGACCGACTTGATGACATCGCTGTAGCCCGAAACGACCGGACAGTTGAAGCTGTTCAGCGTATTCTTCGGGTCGTCATTATGCTCATAAACCACGTATGGCATGAGGATGCGGTCAACCTTCGGGTTCTCGTTGAGTTCCTTCAGATGACTGTGAGCCAGTTTAGCCGGGAAGCAGATGTTGTCGCTCATCACCGTATTCAAGGCTCCTTCATACTGGCTGAAAGTGGAATCGGAAGAGAGAATCACGCCCAATCCTGCTGCCCGAAGCAGCGCATTCCAGAACGGATATTCCTCGTACATGTTGAGGATGCGAGGAATGCCTACTTTGACGTTGTGTTTTACAACGTCAAGTGGGTTAACTTCTTCTCTATCAAAGAGTAAACTGTATTTGTATTCGTAAATATTTTTGCCTTTTTCCCCGTTTGCTCCCTTGTTGTTGAACACACGCTCGCACTTGTTTCCGGAGTAGAATCGGTTGCCGCCAGCAAAGGTGTAGCGGGAAACATAACAATGGTTTTCGCAGCCTTTGCATTGCAGCTGTTTGGTTTCATAATGAGCCAGATTCTGGAGATCATCGATGGATCTTGATGAGGCAGGGTGCGTATCTTCTGCAGAAGTGCGATGTTTATAATCTGCCGCCGCATGAAGGGCACAGCCGTAGGCGCCCATCAGTTCAGGCATGTTGCTTCGTGCCACTTCGGTATGGGTGAGCAACTCAAATGCTCTTACCACCGCATCGTTTCTCATCGTACCACCCTGCACAACGATTTTGCCTCCAAGGTTCTCATTACCATGGAGTTTCAATACCTTATAAAGACAGTTCTTGATGACCGAATAAGAGATTCCGGCAGAAATATCAGCTACAGATGCGCCCTCTCTGAGCACCTGCTTCACCTTCGAGTTCATGAAGACGGTGCAGCGGGTTCCCAGGTCGCAGGGAGCCTTCGACTGGCAGGCGAGTTGGGCAAAATCGCCTACAGAATAACCCATATTGTTGGCAAAGGTCTGGATAAATGTTCCGCAGCCCGAACTGCACGCCTCGTTGAGTTCCATGCGCACCACAGCCCCTTTCTCTACGAAGATTGCCTTCATGTCCTGTCCGCCGATGTCCAGGATAAAACTCACGTCGGGCATGAGTGAAGCCGCCGCTCTTTCGTGCGCCATTGTTTCGATAATGCCGCTGTCGAGACCGAAAGCCGCCTTGATAAGTTCTTCGCCGTAACCTGTAGAGCAGGAGCCTACGATTTCCAGTTCAGCGCCTCGTAATGCTGCTTCCTGCTTCAGGGCGTTCAGTCCATCCGCTACTGCCTTGATCGGATTTCCCAGGTTCAGGCGGTAATTGGTAAAGACAATATCTCCCGTAGGCGTCTCCGCATTCACCCTTACCGCAACAATCTTCGTCGTAGTAGAGCCCGAGTCAATACCAATCACAACCTGCTGTTTTCCTTTATTCAGCGGTTGGGTTTCGGTAGCGAATTTCGCCTTAGATTTGAGCCATTCCTCGTGCTCTTTCTCGTTTTTGAAGAGAGGAAGCAGACTGCTGGTCCATTCCGTTTGTATTTCTTTTTTCATCCGGCTTCTGAGAACAGAAACTGAGGCTGCAGAATCTGCCGATTTAGCCCGGTAAGCACAGCCCAGAGCCGGAATGAGATTGCTGTTTTCTGATACGATGAAATCGTTTGGAGAGAGATGGAGATAATCGCAGAAAGCCTTGCGGAGAGCCGGAAGAAAGGTCAGCGGACCGCCGCAGAGCAGGATAGGAGCCTCGAAGCTGATGCCGTGAGAAAGCGTAACCACCGTCTGTACGGCGATGGAATGGAAGATGCTGGCTGCAATATCTGCTTCGGGCAGATTGCGCGCCATCAGGTTCTGGATGTCGGTCTTGGCAAACACGCCGCAGCGGGCAGCCATCGGATAAACGTGTTCTGCCTTCATCGCCAACTCGCTCATCTTCTGGTTCTCTACGCCCATCAGCACACTCATCTGGTCGATGAAAGCGCCCGTTCCGCCGGCACAGTTGCCGTTCATGCGCAGTTCCATATTTCCGTTTTCCTTGAAGAAGATAACCTTCGCGTCCTCGCCACCAATATCGATGAGTGCCTTAGCCTCAGGATGAGCCGTACGGGCATAGACCGATGCAGCCACCACCTCCTGTACAAACTCCGCCTGGAGCTGTTCGGCAGTAGCCATTCCTACGCTTCCCGTTACGCAGATTCTTGCCTCTGCATCGCCCGTGAGGGCTAAAATCTCATCGAAATATTGCGACACAAGTTCGTTGACACGAGCGTTGTGGCGTTCGTATTTTGAGTAAATTACCCGGTTATCGCTGTCGATAACGGCTATTTTGGCTGTCGTAGAGCCAACGTCCAATCCTATGTAATAAGTCTTCTCCATTTCTCTTATCTCAAGTATTTTCTCTTATCTTCTAGTATCTTCTAGTGGCTTTTCCCAAGTTCCATCTGCTCTCTTCTCATATCCCTGAAAGCGCTCCAGGCTATCGGAACCGCAACGGCAAACGAGCAGCAATCTGCCCACATCTGACACATCTCCACGCCCAGCAGTCCGAAGAAATAGGGCAGGATGAAGATGAGCGGAATGAAGAAAAGTCCGCTTCGTGCTGCCGCTACGATGTTGGCTCTCACCGGTTTACGGATGGTCTGCATCAGCATGTTGGTGAGCACGATGCTGGCTACGAGCGGAAAACTGAGCACCTGCCATCGCAGAGCCACCGAACCTACGGCTACAACCGCTGCATCATCGCGGAAGATGCTGATGATGGAAGTTGAGAAGATGAAGCCGAGAAGGGCACAGACGGCGAGGAAAACCGTGCCGCATCTGATGCAGAAAAAGAAGGCTTCCTTTACGCGCCCATAGAGTTTGGCGCCGTAGCAGAATCCGCAGAGCGGCTGGAATCCCTGACCCAGACCGATGACCATCGCATAGGTAAAGAAGGAGATGCGGGTAACGATGCTCATGCCCGCAATGGCTGCATCGCCAAACGCACCTGCTGCCACATTGAGCATCAGCGTAGCGATACTTCCCAGTCCCTGTCTTGACAGCGAAGGGGTTCCGCCGAAGATAATCTCCTTGGCAAAGGCGCGGGTAGGGGTGAAATTGCTGAGATGGATGCGGATGTTCTCGCCTTTGTGCGTCATTCTGAAGAGCATGGCGCAGCCGAAACACTGGCTGGTGAGGGTGGCTACGGCGGCTCCGGTAATGCCCAGCTGGAAGTAGAGAATGAGCAGAGGAGCCAGAATCAGATTGAGCAGCACACCCGACATGATGCCCTTCATCGCATACATCGTATTGCCCTGAAATCGCATCAGATTATTCAGCGTAAGCGAGGTGGTCATAAAGGGAGCACCCAGCAGGATAATGCCCAGATAGCGTTCTGTATAAGGAAGAATGGTGGGTGTAGAACCCATCAGAAGGCAGAGCGGTGTGAGGAAAAGATGCCCCAGGATGGCGATGAGGAGACCGGTAAGAAAACTCAGCACAAAGCCCGTGGTTGCCATCTTCTGTGCCTCTTCCGTATGCTTGGCGCCCAACTGTCGCGAAACATAATTGCCCGCTCCGTGACCGAAGAAGAAACCAATCGCCTGGATAACAGCCATTGCTGCAAAGGAAACACCTACCGCTGCCACACTCTGCGTGTTGATGCTGCCCACGAAATAGGTGTCGGCGAGATTGTACATGCTCGTCGACAGCATACTGATAATCGTTGGTATGGCCATCGTAAAAATCACATGATGCACAGGGGCATGAGTGAGGAACGTATAGTTGTCTCTTTTCTCTTTCTTCATAACTTTATGATGCTCTTTTGGGGCATTTCAACCTGCAAAGGTACATAAATATCCACAAAGTTGGACAATAATGAACCAACTTTTATAAATTTATAAGAAAAGAGTTGCATTATTCATAAATTTATTGTATTTTTGCACCGCAATTGAATATATATACATAAAACAATAGACTAATGAATGATGAGATAAGAATCATACCGATAACGACTAAAAAAGGGCTGAAAACCTTCATTCAGTTTCATTATGATCTCTACAGAGACCATAAGTTTGCCATTCCTTTTTTGCGTTTCGACGAGATGAATACGCTGGACCCAAAGAAGAATCCTGCCTTCGAATTCTGCGAGGCTCAATACTTCCTGGCGGTTGACAACGAGGCTCGTATCGTAGGTAGAATTGCTGGCATTATCAACCATCGTGCCAACGAAGAGTGGAACAAGAAGCAGGTTCGCTTCGGCTGGTTCGATTTCGTGGATAATGTTGCGGTTTCCTGCGCCTTGTTGCGCGCGGTAGAAAACTGGGGCAAGAGCAAGGGAATGAACGAATGCGTAGGTCCGCTCGGATTTACGGATATGGACCGTGAAGGCTTGCTCATCGAGGGCTTCGACCGGAAGTCTACGATGTATATAAACTACAATTATCCTTATTATAAGACGCATCTGGAGAGTTATCCGCTCTATGAGAAGGATAACGACTGGCTGGAGTACCGCATCAGGGTTCCGAAGGAGACGCCGGCTAAGTTTGCCAAGACTGCGAAGATGATAGAGAGCCGTTATAATCTGCATGTTCATAAATTCACCCGCAGGGAACTTACCTCGGGAGGAATGGGCAGAAGAGTGTTCGAAATCGTGAACGAGACTTACAAGAATCTCTATGATTTCCAGCAGCTTACGGAGAAGCAGATGGATGATTATGTGAACAATTATATCAAGAAGGCTGACTTGAACCTGGTAACGGGTGTGGTGGATGGCAACGCTGGCAACAAGCTGGTAGCCTTTGGTGTTTCCTTCCCTTCGTTTACCGATGCGCTGCGCGAGATAGGCGATGGCAAGCTTTTCCCTACGGGTTGGCTGAAGGTGCTGAAGGTTCTGAAGTGGCATAAGACGGATACGGTAGATTTGCTCTTGATTGGTGTTCTTCCGGAATATCGCAAGAAGGGAGCCAACGCGCTTATTTTTGCCGATCTGATAAAGCAGTATCGCCGTTATGGCTTTAAATGGGCTGAGGCAATGCCGCAGATGGAGACCAATACCGGTGTTCAGAGCCAGTGGCAGTATCTAGAGAGCGAACAGCATCGCCGTCATCGCTGCTATAAGAAGAAGATTTAAAAGTCTCTGTTTTGGGCCGTTTAGGCGTAAAAAAGATAGAAAGTGGGCTAAAAAGTTAAAAAAACTAACTCGCTCTAATTTGGACTTTGATTGAAAATCAAGAAGTTGGGCGTTTGCCTATATTATATAGGTAACAATATGGAAACGAGCGGACTTCTGCTCGTTTCTGTATTTTGCAATATGCAAAGAACGCCTTAATTCGGGGACAAAGATACGATATTTTTCTAAATATCCAATGATTTACAAGAGGAATTTTATGGAAATTAGAACTTTTGCGTAAAATCTGATGCTTACCAACACAATATGCATCCAAAAACAAACAGCAGGTATTCGGATATAGTTTATCCGAATACCTGTTGCCATAACGTTTTATTGCTGAAGATGATTCTGACATCGGCTTTCATGTACTGTTGCAATATTGGGGTATTTTGTCCCTGTGTGCTCACAGTGGCTGTAGCCATAAAATAGTTGCCATCTTCCCTATGTATGAGTTTGGCATTATGGCTTATGATGTTGCAGTTATAAGATGCATTGTCGTTGCCCTCGAAAGAAACATGAGTTGTCCTTGGCTCATCGAAAAGATGCAAATACTCAAAAAAATCTTAAAACATTCTTTATCCCCGATTAAATATCGTACCTTTGCAACCGAAAGAGTTCTTTGAATGGTTATGCAAATCACAGCAGGATGCTACATTCTGTATATTTCTAATTCGTAACCTCTTCTTTTTATGAGATAAAAACTTATCTCATTCTCAATTACTTATAAAAAATAAGTACTTTCGATGAAAAAACTCTTCAATATTTAGACTTACTGACATAGGGCTGTCATAGAAGACGCTATCTTTGTATCAAAAAGTATTAAACTTAATATTATAGAATATGAAAAGATTATTTTTATGCTCATCATTTGCTGATGTTGCTAATCTATTTGTCGATTGTGCCAAAGAAGATTTGCAAGGGAAAATTATAGCTTTTATACCAACTGCAAGCCTTACAGAACCAATACGATTCTATGTAAAAAAGGGGAAAAAGGCTTTAGAAGAAGCAGGAATGATTGTTGAAGAAGTCGAGATTACCCAACTGCCCAAAGAGGAAATATCTTCTATATTACATAAATGCGATTATATCTACATAACAGGTGGAAATACATTTTTCCTTTTGCAAGAGTTAAAAAGAAAAGGTGTTGATAAAATTATATCTAAACAAGTGAAATTGGGTAAACTGTATATTGGGGAATCTGCCGGAGCAATAATAGCCTCTCCCGATGCAGAATATATGAGAAGTGTGAATTTTGATCCAATAGAAAAGGCTCTTGAATTGAAAGACTGCACTTCTTTAGATTTGGTCGATTTTTATACGATTCCCCATTATGGAAATTTTCCATTCAAGAAAAAAGGTGAAAAGATAGTTCAACTATATAATGAGAAGTTGCAGCTTATTCCTATAAGTAATAAACAAGCTGTTATTATTGAAGATTCAAATATTCAAATTAAAGATGCAAAATGAATAGAATAGACCGTATTTCTGCTATATTGATTCAGTTACAATCGCACTCGTTAGTGAAAGCACAGCAAATTTCAGAACGTTTTGTAGCATAGACGAGATGCCAAGAAAGCATATCAAAGCAGAATGCAGCAACAAGAACGGTTGGCAATTCGTTACCTCAAAATCGGACAATCCTCCCAATGTCCTTATTATAAAGGGATAAAGATTATATTCCAAAATTATTATATATAAATGAGAGGGGAATGTATTAAGTTTATTTCCCTCTCATTTAGTTTAGTTAGTTTCCAGAAACTTTATTTTGAGCTTTTCATAGCACGTTTTATGCGATTTGATTCTTGCAAAAGCTTATTGGCTATACTATCTTTATAAGTAGCCATTTCAACCATTTCATGATGATGGCGAATAGAATCCTCGTAGGCAGCAACACAATTTCTTACATCATCTATAACTTTCTCATCTCGGCAAACAGAAAAATGCTTTTCGATGTATCGAACATTTGGGTCGTCAGATGGAAGAACCATCTTCAATGCCCGATATTTCAAGTCTGCTACCTCCCAAGCTTGATACTCTCGCCATTGGGCTAGGTTGCCCCAAATGGAGATGACAAGAGATAGAGCCAAGCCTCCAATGAAAAGAAGAACATACTTTGAAGTTGGCTCGAAGCGATGAGTCACTACTTTCTTCAGAGGTGTGTTATCCATTGCGTGAAGTTTGTCCTGCACAATTTTTGATGTGGCATTCAGCTCTTG
>OIYF01000495.1_pt1 | contig 15161 bp, 15 predicted proteins | sample 1587971 | NCBI WGS metagenome assembly OIYF01 (sample SAMN03283248) | human gut metagenome | biome: human-associated habitat; material: feces | host: Homo sapiens | place: Peru | collected 2012 | reverse complement strand
AACCTGCCTGTTCCGATTTTCTAGCAGGAACATTGATACCAAGTGCAGCATAATGCTCTGTAGGTGTCGGTATTCCTTGACCCATAAGTGCTTTGGCAATTTGCGATGGTCCTTTACCTTCTACACACATTCTGAAAATATCCCTTACAACCGGAGCAGCCTGTTCATCAATTACCCAGTGATTTTTATCGTCAGGGTCTTTAAGATATACATAAGGTGGATTGGTACATAGTGGCTTTCCTGAATTGCCTTTTGCCTTGAACACAGCTTTGATTTTCTTTGATGTATCCTTTGCATAGAATTCATTGAATAAAAGAATACTAAATTCATGAATCCGTTATCCTCAGCATACTTTTTAAGCATTGCCTTCTGATTTACGATACTGTTGCTTTCACCCTGAAGCTCATCATCTCTGGAAAGTCTGCAGTATAAAGCTGTAATTTTTCCGTTAGTGATAGTGTCCGAAGACTGTCTGTTATTTAATTGTTTCATGTTTTACTCCTTTCCGACAGTCTTCAAGCGGGACTATATATTCCCGTACTATCACACATATATCAAGTAATTAAGTGTTAATTATCGAGAATAACCTACACAAAGTTTTGTGGTATTTTCTAGGTTGTTTAGTATAAGATTTTTCACCTTATCGTTGGCCGTTTCTTTGGCAGAATCACTCTGTACAGAGATTACTGTAAAAAGTGTCGTGCCAACCTTCATTTCATCTACTCGGCAAGGTTTACCATTATGCAATATCGGTTTATCCATAGGCACCCCTCCGAATTATTCTGTAATAGCAAGCATCTTGATAGCCTCAGGTCTTACAAGTTTTCCGTCAAGGAATTCAAAGCCAAGGTAACCAACTTGATTGTTCATAGCAAACTTCTCACGTAGTGCTTTTACGCTTGTATGGTCACGATCTACGATTGTATAGTAGCTGAAGTCACCGAAGGCAATAGGTGAATTACCTGCAGCAGCAATTGGCATAAATTCTGAAATAAGTACTTCCTTGCCAAGAATGGTATCGTTGTTGTGATTCCAGATGAAGTTACCATCTGCGTCCTTGATTTTGCGAAGAGCAAGTGCAGTTTCATCGTTCATAAGCCACTTACCATTCTTTCTGTATTCAGGCTTAACCGAGAAATAAAGTGCAATGACATCATCATATGTAAGTGCAGTAGCTGTTGCACCTACCTTAGCACCACCTTTAGCAGAGAGAATGCCCACAGGTTCAGAAGTGCCATTGCCTGTGATAAATGCTTTTTCTTCTGCACGAGAGAATGCCTTGGCAAGGTGTGAAATCATATGCTTTTCAAGGTTGTATCCCGGACTATAAACAAAGTCCTCGTCCATACGGATAACTGCTGCAAGCTTGTGACTGCCGATGGAATACTGTGTAAAGTCATCCATTCCTTCATAGATAGGAATAGCCTCACCTTCAGGAACCCAAGATGCTGTATCATCACAGTCCTTTGCCCAGAACTTGTGGTCACCTTCGTTGAAAAGTACAGTTCCAAGCTTACGGAACATACTCTCTTTGGCTAAAGTCTTTGAAAGTTTGTCAGCAGCATAGTCTGGAATTTTGTTTGAACCAATTGGTGTCTTGCCTTTGCGAAGTACTGCGTCAGTAACAGGACGGAACTTCATGGCATCCCAAAATGCCTTATCGTACTCAGGGTCATGTGTAGTAATAAAATTTGTATTCATATAAAATATCCTCCAATAAATTGATTTTGATTTATGGTTAATTACCCTTTTGATTTCGCTTTTCTTGTGCGTGAGAGGGGACGCCGTTCCCCGTGGTGCAGAGTTGTAGAGATTCAGAACGCCCCTCCCATGTATTTTCAGTTATTTGTCATTGCGTCTTTCAGTTGAAAGCTTGTAATGTTTACAAAGTTCAGCCAAGTCTTCGCTATCATGAATGTCAAAGTCATGATGTCCACCGTTCATGTGGAAGTGGTAAGCCTTTGAGATAGTCAAGCGAACATTGTCCGGTGTGTAAAGGACAAGCTTGTTATGAACTTTGAAGTGTTTATCCAAGAACTCTTTTGTCAACATTTGGTCTGCCTCCTTTCTTCATAATCACAGTTGTGGCAGGATGTGGCAGATGATTTCAGCCAGATAAAAATATAAAACCTTACGTGATAGGGCTTAAAATACCTGCCACAAGTTGCCACAAAAAAATAATCATAGTAATGGCACAACATAATCCTTTAAGGAAAATCCAAGCAGGATTGTGGTTTTGTCACCACCTGACTGTGGTCTTTTTCTTTCTACACGACCAAAAACTTTCGTAGCTCGTGCAGAAAGTTTCTGTTGTTTTCGCAGTAGCATCCGTTGTCACAGCACCATCTTCGGTACTCCTCATAAACGGCAGCAGTCTTGACTTCGGCAGTTGCATCAGCCTCAAGTCTTTTTTCTTCATCCTTAATGGTTGAAGTGTAAAGGAGCATTGCATCTGCCAAGTCTTTACCAAGTTCCATGATTTTCAGATTAGCAATATCAGGAACCCATCGTTTTCCGTCATAGACAAACCACTTCTTTCGTTCAGGCACATACCTTGCGATAGCTTTGAACACATCTGCAAAGAGTCTTCCGTAGCCGATATCACCACTTCGGTATCTCTTGTTCTCAAGCAAATTGAATTCAGTAAGCCTTTGAAGAATGTCGTTGAAGTCTTCCTCGGCAGTTACCAACATAGGACTATAAAATGCAGTACATTTCTTTACAGCTTTTGTGAGTGTGAGCATTCCATAGGTAGAGCCACTCTAAATTCTGTCCCACTTGTCACGCATAAGACCTGATCTTCTAAAAAGCCTGTCCATTTGCTCGGTATCACCACCACACCAGAAAGCAAGAATTTCAGCTAATGCCATATCAGCTTCACTTGGGGATTTACCTTCGGGTATTTCGCCATTCCACAAAGCATTAAATTTAACTCCCTGCTTTGACTTCGATGCTTTGGTATAAACACTTTCATCAGAAAGGTAACTACCAGGTGCATCAACTGTTGGAGTAGTAACATCTGAATCAGGTCTTTTCATGTACTTATCAAGCACCAACTGAAGTTCCTTGCTGCGTTCATTCACATCAGCTCTGTGGATAGCTTTGTCGGTCAAAGTAAGAAACTTACCTGTGACATCAGGGGAATAAACCTCCACATGAGTATTGCGATTGTTGATGTAATATTTCTCTGTGTCATAGCTGAAACCATCTGCAAGAACAAAAATGTGAATACCATTGCCGGACGGACTTAACTCCGTATAGGAATCAAGAGTGTCCATAATATCCTGACCTCGTTCATCAAGTTGTCCATTAACAACACAGTCATCTACATCCACAAGCCTTAATGGTTCAAAGCAACCGACACCGACACCTGCATATCCCCTTTTTGCAAATACCTTTACAGTTTCATCAAAGGATGAATAATGCTGAGGGTTAGTTGCATCGGCTCTTTTTCCGTTAATGCGATATGGTATCTTGTCAGGTTTGCGTTTGCCTGACTTCATCTCAAGTTTCCACAAGCAGAACTTTCCGTGTTCCTGCATGAACTTGGGTATTGTGGAGTAATCAAACTCCATGTCTGATTTTTGATTTTTCTTATCCATACATCTGTATGACCTCCTTCCTTGAGGACAATTTTTCTGTCCTTCTATCTGTTAGCCTTGGGAGGAGATGAAAAAGGACGTTTTTTTGAAAAAAGATAAAAAAATATCCCAAGACCACATGAGGTAGTCTTGGGGAGTAGAAAAATTCATAATTATATGCTATAATAATGCTATATCATTGACATATAGCTTATAAAGGAGATTTAAATATGACTTATTCAGAAGAAATCAAGAAAATCCGTCAGAAATGTTTCTTATCACAGGAAGCATTCGGACGAGAATTAGGCGTTTCTTTTTCCTCAATCAATCGTTGGGAAGGTGGAAAAAGTAAACCTAATATGTCCGCAATGAAAAAGATTAAAGAATTCTGTGAGGCACAGGAGATTGATTTTAGTGCTTTAGAAGAACAATGGATGAACACCGGAAAGGATGATAAATAATATGGCTAAGAAAGCTACGAAAAAGGCTGCTGATAAAGCCTTTAACATAGATAACATTTTATTTAACTGCCGTGATATTCTGCGTGCAGCTAGAAACTCAGGATCATTCTTTGAAAAACGTGACATGATGCTTACACTTGTATTCCTTCGCTTTATCGGAGAAAAATACGAAGATGGTATCGAAAACTTACGTAATACCTTGATTGAACAGGGACTTGACCCGGATGACGAAGACATCAGAGCAGCATTCTTTGATGATGCTACATTTGCAGATGGAACATATAACCTTCCGCCTGAAGCTCGTTGGTCAACAATCATAAACACTCCTGCACCAAGCCTTAATGTTGCACTTGATACTGCTCTTCATAGTATCGCAACTACTTCTAAAGAGTTGAAAGGTTGTTTTATTGAAGGTACATTCACATCTCGTAACCTCGGTGCAAATGACATCAAAAAGCTTGTAGATGAAGTTAATAAAATAAGCCACAAGGCTTTTGGTGAAGAAAAAGACTTGATTGGTCATGTATATGAATACTTCCTTCAGGAATTTGCAGTTAATGCTACTAAATAAGAAGGCGAATTCTACACACCACATGACGTTGTTCAGCTTATTGCATCTATGATTGAACCTTATGACGGAACTCTTTATGATCCGGCTTGTGGTTCTGGTGGTATGTTTATCCAGAGTGCTGAACTTGTGAAATCAAAGCAAGGAAGTATATCCAGTGTAAATGTTTACGGCCAAGAAAAAGAGGCAGCCACTTATCGACTTGCAAAAATGAACCTTGCTCTTCGTGGAATCAGTCATCATCTTGGTGGCATGAGTGATTCTTCTTTTACAAATGATCTTCATAAAGGATTGTATTTCGACTATATTATGGCAAATCCGCCTTTCAATCTTAAAGGGTGGTATGATGATAATTTGAAAGATGATGCTCGTTGGGCAGACTATGTAACACCACCGGAAAGCAATGCCAACTATGCTTGGATTTTACATATGCTTTCTCATCTTAAAAAGTCAAATGGTGTTGCAGGATTTCTGCTTGCTAATGGTGCATTAAATGATAGTGACACTTTAGAAATTAGAAAAAGACTGATTCAAAATGATAAGGTTGAGGCTATTATCGTTCTTCCAAGAGAATTGTTTATTACCACTGATATCAGTGTTACTTTATGGATTCTTAATCAGAATAAAAAAGGTGGTAATTATCATGGCAGAACACTTCGTAACCGTGAGCATGAAATACTTTTCATGGATTTGCGTACTTGGACAGAAAATCCTGTAAAGCGTCAGAATAAAAAGAAAGTATTTCTGTCTTCAAACGATTCCAAGGGTACTGATGACATAACAATCAACCTTACCGGACAGATTGAAAGAGCATCTTCAATTTATCATGCTTGGCAGAACGAAGGCGCAGACGGAACAAATTATGAAATGCCAGAACTTTATCGTAGTGTTGGTATCAAAGAAATCGAAGACAAAGGCTGGGCGTTAACTCCAAGTAAATACATCGAGTTCATTGACCATGATTTGGATATAGACTATGAAAAGGAGATGTCACGTATTCAGGCTGAAATGCAGGATATTATGAAAGCCGAAAAGAAATCCCAACAGATGTTGGAGGACGCATTTAGGGGGATTGGATATGGCATTGACTAAATATAAACTTGGAGAGTTAATCGAGCAATCAGATGAGAGAAACTCTGAAAACCAATATTCTATCGATAATGTAAAGGGAATTTCAATTCAGAAGATTTTTATTGAAACAAAGGCAAATATGGAAGGTGTATCTTTGACACCATATAAATTGGTTCAACCTGACGATTTTGCATACGTTACAGTAACTTCTCGCAATGGAGAAAAAATCACGCTTGCTCATAACAAAACAGAAGATACCTATATAGTATCTTCTTCATACATAGTTTTTCGTGTAAAACGACAAGACTTATTAATATCAGATTATTTGTTTATGTATTTTAATCGTTCTGAGTTTGATAGATTTTCACGATTTAATTCTTGGGGTTCTGCAAGAGAAACTTTTAGTTGGGAAGATATGTGCGATATGGATGTAGAACTCCCACCAATTGACATTCAGCAAAAGTATGTGGACATCTATAATGCCATGTCATCAAACCAACAATGCTATGAGCGTGGTTTGGATGATTTAAAACTGACTTTTGAAGCTATTATAGAAAACTATAAACATACATCAATTAAGAGAAACGTTGGTAGTTTGCTAAGAGAAGTTGATTATCGTAATGACAAAGGAATTCAAGAAGTTATGGGAATTAACATAATAAAACAGTTTATGCCTTCTGTTGCGAATGTAAATGGTGTGGATTTAAAGAAATATAAGATGGTTAATGACGGACAATTTGCATTTTCAGGTATGCAAACTGGACGTGATAAATGCATACGTATTGCGTTATACAATAGACAGGAACCTATTATTATTTCTCCTGCATATACTGTACTTGAACCAAAAGATAATTCGATTATTCCTGAATATATTATGATGTGGTTCTTAAGAAAAGAAGTTGATCGACTTGGCTGGTTTATGAGTGATGCAAGTATAAGAACTAATTTAGATATGGATAGATTTTATGAAATTGAAATTCCAGTTCCTAGTCACGAAATACAGAAATCTATAGTTGAAATATTCCATGCGTATAATGAGCGAAAAGAAATCAATGAAAAGCTCAAAGCACAAATTAAAGATATTTGCCCTATCTTGATTAAAGGTTCTATTGAAGAGGCGAGAAAGGAGGCGTAGCCTATGTCTAGGCTAAAAGACTATAACGGTCATTTTTGTGAGTCTGATTTTGAATATGCCTTCATAGGCTTTCTTGAAAAAGAAGGTTGGAATTATATTGCAGGCAACAAAATAAATCGTACAAAAAATGATGTATTAATTGCTGATGATTTTAAAACATTTATTTCAAACACAAATATAGATTTGAATGAAGATGAAGTGTCACAAATATTTGACAACGTGCGTCTTGTAGGCGCTGAGAGCGATTTTGCTACCCTTCATAAGGTTTATGATTGGATGGTAGATGGTGTTCAGTTTACGCCTCAAAATGGGTTTGCTAAGATGGTAAATCTGATTGATTTTGAAAATCCTAAAAACAATATTTTTAGAGTTGTTAATCAGTTTACTGTTGAATATATGAATAACGGACAAAAGGAAAATAGAAGACCTGATGTACTGCTGTTTGTAAATGGTATGCCTCTTTGCGTGATTGAACTTAAAAATCCTGGAGATGCTCATGCAACAGTATTCAATGCATGGGAGCAGATAAATATTCGCTATTGGCGAGATATTCCACACCTTTTACATTACTGTCCACTTGCTTGTATTTCTGACGGAGTTAAAACAAGACTAGGTACAGTCCGTACACCTTATGAGCATTTCTATGCTTGGCGTAGAGTAAATGACGGTGACGAAGTATCTACTTTACCATTTGCAGAAACAGAAACGATGATTAAAGGTGTTTATAGCCCTGCTCGTTTCCTTGAACTGTTCAGAGATTATATATATTTTCAGGACACAATTTATGACCATGAAGAAGTGGAAATCGTCTGCCGTTATCCACAGTTCTTTGCATCTAAGTTATTAAAGCAAAGTATTGTGAATTCCATCGTTGATGGAACAGGAAAAGGTGGAACATATTTTGGTGCAACCGGATGTGGAAAAACTTATACAATGGCTTTCCTTGCTCGCCAGCTTGCACTTCGTTGCACGGATATCCCTGCTATCGGTTCACCAACGATTATTCTTATTGTTGACAGGGAAGAATTGCAGAAACAAGGTGCAAAGCTTTTCACAAAGAGTAAAGAGTTCTTAAACCTTGGTGAAGTATCTGTTGTTAAAAATAGAAAGCAATTAAGAGAAGAACTTGGAGCAAGACAAAGTGGTGGATTCTATATCTGTACCATTCAGAAGTTCTGCGACCGAGAAGATGACAAAATCGGTCTTATCAATGACCGTAAGAATATTATATGTTTTTCTGATGAGGCTCATAGAACACAACTTGAGCATTCAAGGAAGATTCAGTTCAGCAAAGATGCTGACGAAAATATGAAAGCTATGGTGTCCAAACCTTATGCAAAAGTCTTAAAAGAGGCATTTCCACAGGCTACATTTGTAGGCTTTACAGGTACACCAATAGCAGAAACCTATCAGACCTTCGGCGAAGAAATTGACCGCTACACAATGGATCAGGCTGTTGCCGATGGACTTACTGTGCCTATCAAGTATCACCCTCGTATTGCCAAGGTGTTACTTGATAAAGAAAAGGCAACAGAGATTGAAAACTACTATAAAAAATGTGCCGATGATGGTGCCACATATGATGATATTGAGGCAAGCAAACGTGCAATGAGTTCTATGGAGGTTATCCTAGGTGAACCATCAAGACTTGAAAGACTAGCTGTCGATATTCATGACCACTATGTTTCTGCTTGCGACCAGGACCCAGACAGAACACAGAAAGCTATGATTGTATGTTCAAGCAGGGCTATTGCCTATGCACTTCTTCTTAAATTCAAAGAAAAATATCCTGAATGGTTTGAAGAAAAGAAAGTTCCTGATGGTGTGGTTGCATCTGACGAAGAATTAAAAAAATTGAAACCTATGCCATTTATGGCTATGGTTTCAAGTGTCGGAAGTAACGATGAACCGGAAATGTACAACTATCTTGGTGGTGTTAAGAATGATAAGCGTTCAGAAGAACTTGACGCATCGTTCAAACAGGAAAAATCAAACTTTCGCATTGTTATCGTTGTTGATATGTGGATTACAGGATTTGATGTCCCTTCGCTTACATTTCTGTATAATGATAAGCCTTTAAAGAAACATCTGCTTATTCAGACTATTAGCCGTGTAAACAGAAAATTCCCTGGTAAAGACCACGGAATGATTATCGACTACATTGGTATTCGTGATAATATGCGTGAAGCCATGAAAGTTTATGGTGGTAATACATCTGTTGCACCAACTGCCGATGATGTTGAACAGGCTACAATGATTTTTAGGGAAGAACTTGAAGTTCTCAAAACTCTGTTTATTGATTATGACTTGGCACCATTCCTCAATCCGGAATGTGACCCTGTAGAGCGTTATATGTTGCTTGCGAAAGCAGCCGAGTATGTATTTTCATCAACACAGGAATTAAGCAGCGAAAAGGGAAAGGTATCATTCAAGACATATTTCTTGCAGACTGTAAAAAGAATGCGAACAGCTTTTGATATCTGCCAGCCTTCTGGTGAACTTGGCGAGGAAGAGTCTGCACTTGCACAGTGCTTTATGGCTATTGCAGGATTTGTTCGCAAGATGAGTGGAACAAGTGATGTAGATGCAGATACGATGAATCGCGCTGTTTCTAAAATGGTTGAAGAAGCACTTAAATATAATCAGGTTGAAAGTGTTCTTGAAAGTGGCGAGGAAGAAGATATTTTCTCTCCTGAATACTTCGAAAAGTTGTCGGATGTAAAAATGCCTGCAACAAAGCTTGAACTTCTTATAAAAATGCTTCGTAAACAGATTAAAGAGTATGGTAAAGTCAATCAGGTTGCCGCTAAAACATTCCAAGAGATGCTTGAAAAGACCATTGAAGAATATCATAAAAGACGTAAGCACCTTACTGCTGAAGAAGCAGGAGCAACACAGGAACAGGCATCTGAAGATATTATTAAGGCTGCTACTGAACAGGCACTTGCTATTTTACGTCAGATGAATGAAAACAGAGAAAGTTTCCGTAAAATCGGATTAACTTTTGAAGAAAAGGCATTCTATGATATTTTAATTGCTTTGCGTGATCAGTACCATTTTGAATATGGTACTGATAAGGAAATCAACGGAGTGGTTGTTAATGATAAATGCAGAACTCTAGCAAAGAAGGTAAAAGAGATAATCGATACTAAATCTTCATTTGCAGATTGGCTTAACAACCAGAATGTCAGAAATCAGTTGAAACTTGATATTAAGATTTGTCTTGTCAAAAATGGCTATCCGCCACAGTACAGTCCAGAAGTATTCAATAAGGTTATGGAACAGGTGGAGAATTTTGAAGAAAACTCAGATGTAGCCACTGCAAATACAAGCAGTAATGCAAGGCTTTATCATTATGCTTCTTCAGAAACTACTTTGAAAGTTGCGGAGTCTCCTGTCACCTATGGGAAGAAGGTGTAATTAGTGAATATTGAAAATTATATTGAAAGCCAATATAGAGAGATTAAACCTTTTCAAAACTACGAATATATCGGTTTGTATAAAGGCTTTCCATCAAACAAAATGCAAGAAATATTTGCCACAGCTCATTATTTGTTTACTTCAAACTATAAACGAATGAATGAGAGGCTGCCAACCAAAGAATATGGTGCTCACTTTTGGGCTGAAGAAAGTAGAAATCTTCTTTTGGCAATTAATACTATTCGTGGAATGCAAAGAACATTAAAGAATACTTCTTATGCATTTGAACTAGATAGTTATTATGAAAAAGTTGTTACTATGTCTGAAGAATTTCTAAGTACAAGTGGTGGAAGTGAAATACCGCCACACACTGATAAAGTACAACTGTATTATACATTGCCAATCTTTATCAGTAAAAACTCTATTGAATTAGGGACTGATGAGAATTCATCTCGTAATTTTGTTGATTTGAAACTTATCGGTGAAGGATCCTATGCAAAAGTGTTTTCTTTCTTTGATGATTACTATAATAGAAAATATGTTCTTAAGAGAGCGAAGAAAGAATTGAACGAAAAGGAGATTGAACGCTTCAAACAGGAATTTCAACAAATGGCAAACCTTTCTTCACCATACATTGTGCAAGTATATCGTTATGATGATGATAAAAATGAATATATCATGGAATACATGGATATCTCATTAGACAAATTTATCGAAAAGAATAATCAATCATTATCAAAAGAAGATAGAAAAGGGATTGCATATCAAATATTGAAAGCATTTAGGTACATCCATTCAAAAGACCTGCTTCATCGAGATATTAGTCCTAAGAATATTTTAATAAAAATATATGAGGATGTAAAAGTTATTAAAGTATCGGATTTTGGTTTAGTAAAGGTGCCTGAAAGCGATCTGACAACAGTTAATACGGAATTTAAGGGGTATTTTAATGACCCTAGTTTGATAACAGAAGGATTTTATAGCTATAACCTTCTACATGAAACTTATGCCATCACAAGATTGGTATACTATATTATGACAGGCAAAACCAATACTTCCAATATCAAAGATGAGAAATTGCGAAAGTTTGTTAATAAAGGTTTGTCTGCAAATCACACTGAACGTTACCAAAGTGTTGATGAAATAATTGATGGTATAAGAGAATTATAAAAAGTATCTATTATGTATTTTGAATCTCACATACCATTTCGGTACTTGAGATTTTAATGCATAAGAAAACGACCACACAGGAGTATTACACTCTTGTATGGTCGTTATTTCTTTTGTCACCGCTTGAAGACGTCACTCAAAATCTGCTTTTCTACAAATCCCTAAGTGAAGTCCTCTTTAGCTGCCGCTTTTTTTCTGTCGTCGCGAGCCGGACGCGAACGCAATCTGCGAGCTATGGTGAGAGGCGATTATCGGAACGAATGTGCTTTGCGTGAACCTTAGGAGAGACATCGCTGTCTGATGAGGATTTCCTGCGCATTGGCAATGCCCTGGGAGCCTTGCAGGCCTGTCCTGTATTGGGTATAAGCCGGGCTGAAACCGCTGATTTAATGGAAGCCTGAAAGGAGGATTAACGAATAGAAACAACTCTGGTCATTGTCCTGACGCTTAACTCAGGCAAAAAAGCGACACTCAAAATCGCCAATCCGAAGCAGGGGATTACCCGTTGTAAATGTCAATATAAAAATGCTCAAAAAGTGGAAAATAAAAATGTACAATTTACAGCTTCTCCTCCTCAGCTGCTGGTTACATAAACGCCCGCTTTTCCTTGAAACCACGTGGAGATTCGAGAATATTGTTGCGCAGATGCTGGCTTCTCATTGATATGGTCTTTAAGAAAAATCATCCATTCGCCGATATATATTATAAGAGACAACGGATGGTCTCAATAATATGCAATGGATTTTGAGACTAGAAAGGGGTCATACAATGAGTGAGATTCAATCCATCAGCGGCGTAAGCACGAGCTATGCCACCGGAACCTCATCCGCTTCGTCTACGAAATATTCGGATACCAAGGTTTCCTTCTCGGCTATCCTGAAACAGCTAAAAACAGGCGCAGGACCTGGCAGCGGAGCATCGAAAGACAGCTCCGAAGAAACTGTTACCATCACACAGGTTATGAGCGACGGTTCTGTCCTGATCACCGTTTATCAGAGGGATAAAATCATCTCGCAGACAAAAACGAAATCTGCCAGCCCGGAAGAAAATCCGACAATCATGAGCACGAATGTGGAACGCTGTCTGCCGTTTCAATCTGACAGCGCTTCGACAAATATCGTATCCAGCAGTGCAGCAACATTGATGCTCAATGCTTTGACACAGAACTAATGATAAGTGGCTGTGAAATAACTGTAGTGCTCCCATAAAGTTAGACCTAAGCGTAGTAGCTATAATGCTACTGCGCTTTTTTTATGCTGCAGTTATATCCTGTATTGCAGAATGTAGGCATTGTTATTCCTATGGCTATGTTTGGAATCCAAGCAATTTCAGTGTCAACTATGCTAACAGCGCAGGCAGTGCCAATGTAGTAGCATGGGGGAATGTATCGTCTAAGCCAAGAAACATAGTCAAAGTATCATCATGGGACAGCTCAACGCTTAATCTAACTACTTGTACTTTAAAAGCCGTAGCATAACGCCACGGCTAAAGGTCAATTTGTTTTTTGTGCAACCATAATTTCTTTTGGAAAGCGCATAATAGCTTTTAGGTACGCTATTGCGGTTGTATCTAACTTGCGCCTGCCTTGCTCCCAATTGCGCAGAGTAGCAAGAGGAATTCCGTAGGCTTTTGAAAATTCTTGTTGAGACATATTGAGTTCTTCTCGAAGTTCTTTAGGCTTAACTGTTTGAATGACAGTCTTGCGTAAACCTGTAACGGAAGAACCTTGAGCGTCTAGCACGGCTTCATTTATACCATCAAGAATAGCTGAAACAGCAGGTGAAATTTCATTTTTCATGAGATGATGCCTCCTTTGTTCTAAAAACTTCTTTTAACTTTTCTATTTTGAATATATATATTCGACTTGATTTGTTAATAAATGGCATGTGTTGGCGAAAAATTCGTTTTGTCCCGTGATACGTACCTGCAACTAATGCTGGATGCAGGACTTAGACCACACATCAGAAAACAACGCCTGCCGTACGGCACCCTAGAAATAGAAAAGATTTAGCTATTTTGAATAGATCACCTATAATAGATTTGCCTATTTTGCAAAAAGGTGTTAAGCATTTTTGCAAATGTCCCAAAATAATTGAAACATTAGCCCCGGCTTTTTGCTGGGGCTTGTTCTGTTTGTGGGCGCTGCCCCCACCCGTCCCTCGTCGGGATGGGAGAAACTCTATATAAAGACAAAACCGTTACTTGTTCGATAGCAACGGTTTTGTCTTTATAGAAAATTATAATTATTTTTTGAACGAGAATGCTTCCTTACCAGGATATACTGCACTACGTCCTAACGCTTCCTCGATGCGCAGGAGCTGGTTGTATTTCGCTACACGCTCTGAACGGGACGGTGCGCCCGTTTTGATTTGTGCGGTATTCAGTGCTACTGCAAGGTCGGCAATAGTGGTATCCTCTGTCTCGCCGGAACGGTGAGATACGATAGCCGTGTAGCCAGCCTTATGAGCCATCTTAATGGCTTCCAGCGTCTCTGAGAGCGAGCCAATCTGATTTAGTTTGATCAGTATGGAATTGCCGCATCCAAGCGCAATACCCTTACTGAGGCGTTTAGTATTCGTGACAAAAAGGTCGTCCCCGACAAGCTGTACCTTATGCCCCAGCTTGTCTGTCATCTTCCTCCAACCATCCCAGTCTTCTTCATCCAGACCGTCCTCGATGGAACAGATCGGATATTTATCTACCAGTGACTCCCAATGAGCAATGAGTTCATCAGAGGTATATTCTTTGCCGGATTTCGGCTGTTTATAGAATCCTTTCCCTTTTTTACTCTTCCACTCAGAAGCAGCGGCATCCATCGCCAGCACAAAATCTTTGCCTGGCTCATAGCCTGCATCTTTGATTGCTTGCAGAATGTGCTCAATAGCATCCTCATCGGATTGGAGATTTGGGGCGAAACCGCCTTCATCGCCGACAGCCGTCGTTTCGCCTTCTTTTTTCAGCAGAGACTGCAACGCATGGAAGACTTCGGTCGACCAGCGCAGTGCTTCGTGGAAGCTCGGTGCGCCAGCTGGCATAATCATGAACTCCTGGGTATCCACAGAGTTCGTTGCATGAGCTCCGCCATTAAGGATATTCATCATAGGAACCGGCAGCTGATTGCCATTGATTCCGCCGAAGTAACGGTAAAGGGGGATATCCTGTGCTTTTGCAGCTGCTTTGGCTGTGGCAAGTGATACGGCAAGAATCGCATTGGCACCAAGATTTGACTTGTCATCCGTGCCATCCAGTGCCAGCATCAATGCATCCAGCTCATACCCATCGGAAGCATTCTGACCAATCAATGTCGGCGCGATTTTCTCATTGATATTTGCAACAGCCTTGGACACGCCCTTGCCACCGAATTTGTCTTTATCCCCATCACGCAGTTCCAGCGCCTCAAACTCTCCCGTAGATGCGCCACTCGGTGCAGACGCACGTCCCATCGTGCCATCAGCAAGAATGACCTCAGCTTCTACCGTTGGATTGCCACGGGAATCGATAATTTCACGACCCATAACCTGTATAATCTGTAAATACTCTTTCATGGAAAATCACCTCTCTATAAAATACTTGAATCATTTTTTACGGGTCAAATCTGTTTGGCAAAGTCACTGCCAAGTTTTTCGCAGCTTTTGAGACCTTTGTCATTGGGCTCATTTTTAATTGACATCATAGTTTACGGAATCTGCCAATGCAAATTGCTCTACATCAATCACTGCCTATGGCTTCTGCACCTTTCTTGACAGCATTTGCCA
>OIYF01000490.1_pt1 | contig 15303 bp, 10 predicted proteins | sample 1587971 | NCBI WGS metagenome assembly OIYF01 (sample SAMN03283248) | human gut metagenome | biome: human-associated habitat; material: feces | host: Homo sapiens | place: Peru | collected 2012 | reverse complement strand
GACTTCTAAGTCCACTACATTACTTTTTCTTAGTATATTATCATATATTTAAGCTCAAAAGAGGTAAGAGCAAAAAACCAATTCATCTCCCTCCTAAAGAGGAAGGAGTCTTCTTGGAGATTTTAGATAAAAAACGGAGCCTCAATTAAGCCAGCTTTGCACCTTAATCTTAGCCCCGTAATAATTCTTTAAATGTATTTAGAAGAATTACTATTACTTCTTAGCTAAACGCTGTCTTACAGCCTCGTACAAGCAAACACCAGTTGCCACTGAAACGTTCAAACTAGTAACGGTACCATACATCGGAATCTTTACTAATTCATCACAGCATTCACGAGTTAAGCGGCGCATCCCAGTGTCTTCGGCGCCCATAACAATACCAAGGGCGCCAGTTAAGTCGCAATCGTAAACTAACTTATCAGTTTCCCCTGCAGTTCCCACTAAACGCACCCCACGATCAGCTAATTCGCGCATCACGCGAGCAAGATTAGTTACGTAGAATACAGGGACCGTAGAACCAGCTCCGCAAGCTACCTTACGAGCAGTACCGGTCAAAGCAGCACTGTGGTCTTTAGCGGTAATAACAGCATTAACCCCAGTAGCGTCACAGTTACGGAGGCAAGCACCTAAGTTATGTGGATCGGTTACGTTATCTAAAATCAACAAAAATGGTTCTGGCTTTTGTTCAAGTAAGTCCCAAAGCTCATTATCCCCAAGTTCCTTGGCTGATTTTACGCGTGCCACAATCCCCTGGTGCACCCCACCAAAAACTTTTTCATCGAGACTCTTGCGCGCACAAAAGTTTACCGCAATCCCCATGTCTCTAAGCCCTTCAACAATTTCAGATAAACGCTTATCATCACGACCTTTTAGCACAAATACTTCTAAAATGCGTTCAGGTTCTGTTTCTAGGGCTGACTTTACAGCGTGAATCCCGTAAATAAAATCTTGTTTAGCGCTCATTTAAACTTCTCTCTTAATAATCAAGCAAGCCTCCCATCAAGGGTGGCACTATTTAATGGTTAGGCCAATGAAGCTTCGCAACGCTTCATTGGCCTTTACTTTGCAATCCTAAAACTACTTTTCTGAAGTGGTTTCAGTTTCCTTTACCTCTGACTTAGGCTCTAAGGACTTCTTTTTTTTCTTGTGGTCACTTGTGGCTTTTTTGTCGGCTTTTGACTTTTTGTCAGACTTTTTGTCAGCTTTTTTTTCAGACTTCTTTTTGCCTGACTTTTTGCCTGAGTTTTTGCTAGACTTTTTGTCACCTTTTTCCGCGCCACCCTTTTGGTCTGATTTATCTGCCTCAGACTTTTTACGTGATTTAACTTTTGGCACATAGCTTTCCAATTCACGACGACCAGTAACCGTCATCACCCCAAGATCAGTTGGGGCTTCGCTTATATTATCCCAACGAGCCATAGAGGTTCTAATGATTGTATTAATTTCCTGGTTATCAACAGCTTCACCACCTACGTATTGTTCTAAAGCGTTAACCGGTTCAGCCTTGTGTCCCGCATTTTTACGTTTAGTCCCCGTGGTAGCAGATTTTTGCAATAGCATGCCAATATGGCCACTTTCAGTTTCCACAGTATCAATGATGACATTTACTTTATCGCCTAACTTATAACGAACCCCAGTGTTAGCCCCAATGAGCATGCAGTTATTACTATCAAACTCGAAGTAATCTTTTGATAAAGATGAGACGTGCACAAGCCCTGTAATTTTGAAGCGTTCAATAGTTACAAAGAGGCCAAAGTTAGTTACGTTAGTCACTACACCTGGGAGCATCATACCTTGGAACTGAGTAATGAAACGAGCCTTTAACGCAGCTTCCACTTCGCCAGTTACCTTATCGGCGCGACGTTCAGTGGTATTACAGCTTTCTCCTAAAGTTTCTAGTTCTTCGTAGGTGTACTGCTTTGAGCCCATAGATTCGGCATTCTTATCAGAGAACGCAACCCCACCTGCTTGACCTATTCGACCTAACAAGAACTTAATTTCACGGTGCAACTGTAAATCTGGATATCTTCTAATTGGCGAAGTAAAGTGTGCATATTGGCCTAAAGAAAGCCCAAAATGCCCCCCATTATCCGGAGTATATTCGGCCAAGGACATAGATCTTAACATCATCACCAAAATTATTTTCTTATTCGGATGATTGCCAATGCTACGAACAAATTCAGCATAATCCGCACTAGTTGGAGTGTTGCCACCTGCTAAAGACAAGCCCATTGGAGCTAAGAAAGCTCTAAAAGCTTGGAGCTTAGTTTCACTAGGTCTTGCGTGTACACGGAATAGAGTTTCACCCTTATGATCTTCCACGAACTTAGCCGCACAAACGTTAGCTGCAATCATACATTCTTCGATTAACATATGCGCATCATTACGTGCCACCGGAAGAATATCGGCAATGTTTAAATTTTCATCAAACACAAAGCGAACTTCTTCAGATTCAAACTCGATAGCCCCACGGTTGGTTCTTGATTGCTTCAAGGCTTTATACAAGTCATACAAATTGTTGAGCGCTGGCACTAACGGTTCATAATCAGGATTTGTTGGCTTATTCCCCGCCAAAATTGAAGCTACTTCAGTGTAAGTAAAACGTGCATGGGAATTCATGACTGCAGGATAGAAACTATAATCCCCTAAGGTACCATCACTACCTACAAACACTTCACAGACCATACAAAGTCTATCAACTAATGGATTAAGAGAACATAGGCCGTTGGAGAGCTTTTCCGGAAGCATTGGTACCACGTAATTTGGGAAGTATACAGAGTTACCACGATGTCTAGCTTCGTTATCTAAAGGTGTTCCTGTTCTCACGTAGTATGAAACGTCAGCAATAGCAACATACAAACGGTAACCAGAACCTTCTTTCTTACAACATACCGCATCGTCAAAATCTCGCGCATCTTCACCATCGATTGTAACTAATGGCAAATCACGCAAATCGACTCGCTTCTTCTTATCCTTTTCATGGACTTCATCAGAAATTTTTGCGACTTGCTTACGAACACGATCATTCCATTCGTATGGCAAACCACTGCGGGAAATAGCCATCTTAATTTGAATATCAAGGCGTTCAAATTCCCCTAAGACTTCTGCCACCACTACTTTGTAAACTAAACGTTTAACATGACGTTTTACGATTTGGCAAATAACAACCGACCCCATTTTGGCTTCACCAATATCGCTATCTTCTTGAAATACGTAACGAATATTAGTCAATTTGACATCATCAGGAGTCAATTCATAACCAGAGCTGGTGCGGACAATACGACCTAACACCATATTGTGTTCTTGCACAATAGTCTTGAGATACGCAATGTTAGCCTTTTTATTTAAAAGTACGCGCACCAAGTCCCCATGAAAAACTTCATTACTTGGCACATACAATCTGTATTTATCAGCTAAAGTAAACGCCTTAGCTTCATCTTTATGTCTCTTCTTCTCGAGTTCTTCGTTATATGAAGAATCGGGAACAAATTCGGTAGTAAATGAACGAGAAACCCAATCGATGATCTTTTCTTCGTGGTATGCAAAGGCTACTTGGCCTTCAAGTTCTACTATGTCGCTTTCAGGCGCAAAGACGATATACTTAGGCATTCTAAAGACGGACAACTCTTCAGAAGTAATGAGCTCGTACACTGCTTCTACAATCTTAGTAATCGTAAAGCTTCTGCGGCTACCACTATTTACTAAGAACTTAATGCGCGCTTGTAAATCGATTAAAAAGCGCGATTTACCATTGATTACAGCTTTAAGATCTTCAAGTCTAACCTGCCCATCAACCCCTAAACGACAATTGTCCATTTGGTCACCTAAGAACATTGGGGTGATAGCAATAGCTTTACAGATCACGGCAAGCATAGGAGCTGTTTGACCTGAACTTAAAGTCACTTCCGGGAATTTACTACTAATAGGTAAATTCATATTGAAAGTGGAATCAACATTAGATTCTAAGGAACTTGGCGCCGGTTCTTCAAAGTTGACACTTGGGGACACACTAGCACTAACCGCCTGTGGAGTTTCAAACTTTGTGTTTGGCTTACGAGCAGTCTGCTTGGTAGTCTTGGTTGTTGAAGATACAGGGGCTGTAGTTGCAGTTGTAGATGTAGGAGTAGCTTTGGTCGGACCCGGAGAAACTTTTTTAGCTCCCAAATTAGCTCGATTTGAAATCCCAAGCATACTATCTAACACTTCATCTAGTGGACGCACAGTCCCACGTGGAGTAAATTCTGATGGTGCTGCATATTTAGCGCTTACCGGTGCAACTTGTTTTGAGGTTGCTTGAGATTTGGTTTGAGTGCGAGCTTTAGCTGGCGCCTTAGCTTTAGTTACGCTATTAGCTTCTTTATTTCTTGAACTAGTCGCTTTGGTTGTAGCTTTACTAGTACGACTTGAGGCTCGAGTCTTAGAGGCTACAGTTTTTACGGTTGTGGTATCTTGCGTTAATTCTTCTGCTTTAGTTGTAGCCTTACTAGATGTGGCTGCTACTTTAGCTTTAGCTCTAGTGGAACGCTTTTTTACCGGCGCTTGTTCTTCGGCTTGAGTTGCTGAAGTTGTAGCATTACTTTTAGCAAGCTTAGACTCCTCAGAACTTGCTTTTGGACTAACTTCATTGCTAGCTTCTGTTTGCCCTACTACTTTTTTAGCTGGAGCTTTTCTAGTTGAAGCAGTAGTTTTTTTAGTCGCCGTACTTGTGGTCTTTTTAGTGCGAGACGCTGTTGTTTTAGTTTTTGGTTTAGCCACATCTACTGAATTTGCAACTGCTTCAGCTTTTGGAGCTACCTCATTAGCCATGTTGTTCTTATCAACGGTGGCAATTGAATTATCAGAATCTTTCATATGTAGTCCTTACTTGTAATTACGACGCCTTGTGTGAGCTAAACTAAAGTGGTCCATAATCAATCCATGCTTAGTGCTTAACACCTATTATGAGACCATATTGAACTAATCTTATATTTTTAATGGGATATTTGTGAACTACACGCAACTCAAAACACTTCTATTTAACAATTGCTATGCAATATTCAGCTCCAGAACAACATCGCATGAAAAAGCAAACTTGGGCATAACTTTGCCTTGGGCTTTTATATTTTCTTTTTAAATTTAAATCTAACTAATCAATTTTTCTGCCTATGTCCCAAAAGCATCAGCAAAAAAAAACAAAAATACTTCATCCCCAAAGCTTTGTCTTATAAACCTCTTGCGCCTTGGAAACGTTTTGATTTTAACATATTATTTTTTTAATGTCGGATCTATTCATTGCGGAAAAGATAAATTTAAATACCTGAAAGTCACAAGCTAAATCTAGCCACTCAAGTTGGTTAATTTTAGGTTAATAATCCTTCAAACTTAAGCCCACAAAAGTCCCTAAGATTAAATAGTTAATACCATCAGCACTAAAACCACAACATATCTAAAATAAACAGCAAAATCGACACGTTATTCAGATACAAAAACCGAGGGATGGTAAATGAGAAACCAGAACTTAGAAAATAAAAATTTGGTGCAGGGTAAAAAATAGAAAACTACAATAAGGTTGTTAAAACAAAAAGGAATAACAGAAGAAGAATTCAGATTTTTTAGAGACAAAAAAAACGCAATTAAGCGTTTGAAGGAACTGGTGCCCAGAGGCGGAATCGAACCACCGACACGGGGATTTTCAATCCCCTGCTCTACCGACTGAGCTATCTGGGCAACAGGGCTTATTCTACAGACTTTTATTTTTATAGCAAGAAATTTTTCTAAAATATTTAAAATTAAGATGCATTTGGTCATTTGTTAATCATTTAGCGCGCGTTTTAACCTTAGTTTTATAACATCCACCAATTTCACTCCACCCAAAACCTAACTTAGGAAATAGCCACCAAAGCTAGATGTTAGGTGTTAGGTGTTAGGTGTTAGGTGTTAGGAACATTAGCCAAAGTTAGGAACAACTACATTTAAATTCCTAATAATAAAATTTCAAGATTAAGGAGAATGTGCCAACTCAAGGTCACAACAGACTAGAGCCTCAAAGAAGCCCCCAAAAGGGGTAATTTTAGTTTCTTGGGTAAATCAAAAATAATCTAATGGTTAATCGAATGGATAATAAGATTGATAATAAGACGTGGTAAATAAAATAAGATTAAATAATTTTAAGGTTTTATAAAAATTAAATAAAAAAATATGTTTGGTTACTGAGATTATGAGATAAAGAAAAAAGGAGTAATTTAGATGGTGCCGGCTAACGGAATCGAACTGTTGACCTACTGATTACAAGTCAGTTGCTCTACCTACTGAGCTAAGCCGGCACAAAAGACACAGAAATGAATTCTGATGGTGCCCAGAGGCGGAATCGAACCACCGACACGGGGATTTTCAATCCCCTGCTCTACCGACTGAGCTATCTGGGCTTTGTTTGTGTGAGCTCATTATACAATACTGATTTTCATTGTCAAAGATTTTTTTACTATTTTAACAAATTTACTCCAATTGGGTATTTTTGCACCATTTAGGCACGTTTTTAATCATTCTGTGGTATAAAAGCCAATAAACTAAGGTCGTCTCTCCTACTCCGTTTTTTCCTTCCTTTCCTTCCTTTCCTTCCTTTCCTTCATTCTTTCCTTCATTCTTTCCTTCATTCTTTCCTTCATTCTTTCCTTCATTCTTTCCTTCATTCTTTCCTTCATCCTTTCCTCTCCTCCATTTCATTTGGAACAATATCTAAGTGCAATTATCCACCACGTTTTCTCTCAAAAAAATTAGTCCTCTTCAAACATCCATATGAAGCTCTATACCACCATTAGTTAAAATAGTAAAACTTACTCTCTTGTGAACTCCCAGAGACGTTTACTACCTAAAGGATGAATGCTGCCAACAAGCCATCTAAAGCCTACGCAGTTTAATTTTTATGTACTGTTTAGTTTAGTTTAGCTTACCTTGACATTTTGCACTTTGACAGTTTGGCGGTATATCTTAACCCAATGAGTAATTCGGGGCTGATTACACCGTCTGTCCGGACTATGGAAAACGCAATTCCGGTTTAAAGGAAACCATTTTAATACAAAAGTCTTATAATGAAGATGTACACCCAATCGGTGTAAATTCATTATAAGGAGGTCACTTACATGACCAAGTATCGAAAGATTTTGGGAACTAGATTATTGTGGTCTCTGATTGTCTTGGTTCTACCGAAGGGTAGACTGATAAGCAAATCACTCTCTTTTATCATAGTCAAATCCGTTAATTAGTTGTTAATAGTTCTTAGCAGATGATGTGAGCATAAATATAGCTTATAAAAAGAGAATAAAAAAGTGCCAAAGAACAGTTCGATGTCGAGAACGAGAAATATAAAGGATGGATAGTAAAGGTGGTGCCACTTGCGGGAATCGAACCTGCGACCTCTTGTTTACGAAACAATTGCTCTACCGACTAAGCTAAAGTGGCAATGAATTTTGTGTTTTCTTGAAACTTAGGACTGTCAATTGACAGCCCTAAGACGCGTGCATTATACACAACTTTTTAAAAATTAAAAAGCTGTGACCACATTATTAATCAAGTGGGCAACCGATACGACGTGCAACTTCTTCGTAAGCTTCGATAACTCCACCGAGCCCCTGACGGAAACGGTCCTTATCAAGCTTCTTACGAGTTTCCTTGTCCCAAAGACGGCAGCCATCTGGAGAGAATTCGTCACCAAGAACGAGCTTGCCATCGAACAAACCGAATTCAAGCTTGTAGTCAACGAGAAGAAGACCAGCGTCATCGAAAAGCTTCTTAAGAATGTCGTTAATCTTAAGGCTTAAAGACTTCATTTCAGCGATCTGTTCTTCAGTACCCCAACCGAATGCAATGATGTGAGAATCGTTAACCATTGGGTCGTGAAGTGCGTCATTCTTAAGGAAGAATTCAAAGGTTGGAGTCTTTAATTCAATACCTTCTTCAACACCAAGACGACGGCAGATAGAACCAGCGGTATAGTTACGAACTACACATTCTACTGGAACCATATCAAGCTTCTTAACAACGATTTCGTTATCATTAAGCATTTCTTCCATCTGGGTTGGAATGCCAGCAGCTTCTAACTTCTTCATGATAAAGTAGTTAAACTTGTTGTTTGTCTTACCCTTACGAGCGAGCTGTTCAATCTTCTGACCATCAAACGCAGAGGTGTCGTCACGGAATAACATGATTAAACGCTTAGGATCATCAGTTGCAAATACTGACTTTGCCTTACCACGATAAAGTTCAGCTTTCTTTTCCATTTGAAAAAAACTCCAATTAAAGATTAGTTTTGTGTTTTAAAACGATTTGTATTTTAGCGCAATTTACTACTTCTTTGTAGAACTATTACGTTTATCACGCAAAAATTGTTTATTTAATGATGAAGCAAAGCCACTATACATGCGTGCTATCACCCCAGCAGGTACCGGAGCATCATTTTTATCGTAAAGACTGATGGATACTTTATCCCCAACCACACCGATCTTAAATTTATATTTTTCTGAAACCAAGCCCCATGGTTCCACGTCTTGTTGTTGCCAAAACTCCGGATCTAGTTCATCGTAATCAACTAAAATTTCCCCATCCGAAGAAGAGTACTCTTTAATATCAATATCGTAGGCTATTAGGAGGTTCTGTAAAAGTTTGTAGGTATCAGCAAAGGAAATGTCTAACAACCAACATGGAAGACCGTTATTATCTCGTCCTAACTCAACAGAAAGTTCAGCATTTCTACCTTTATTTGAAGCAATCATGACTTCATCATAATAAGTTTCAAGTAAACGGTTAGCCATCAAAGCCGAAAAACGAGCTGGTTCAAAACGGGTCAAACCATCCGCAAGTTCAGTCCCATCCGCTTCCTGCATTTCGTTGTCAACCAACTGCACCACAACTCCAGGAGCCCCTTCGGAATTACGAAGCAATCTAAATACATAGCGTTGACGATAACGAATAACCCCATTTGATGAATCTTCAAGATTATATGGGTGGACAAATTCTGTCCCCTCAAACCAATCAGTTTTCACCATACTGTTAGCAACATCCAATTGGTCAACTTCAATCCCTAATTTTCTGAATAAATGAAACAGGGTATATAACAAGTCATTGGCTGTAACTTTGGTTCCGTTTTCCTGAGGATAAAACCATACCTGAGCTAAGTCACCGTCTTGAAAAACTTCCACATTATTGTTCAAAGAAATAATCTTCTGCGGTGGACGAATATCAACGTCACGACCTATTAGCACAGCTCTAGCATCAGTTACAGGCTTAGAAACTTTGAATCTATCTGAATAGACAATCGGATCTGTGCCTGCCGGTTGAACCAAAGGCCGCTCCGTAGATTGTGCATCAACGTAAGAAAAGTTGTTGTTGGCTTCTCGGACATCAGCATTTACGCCGCCCCAGAAACTAGAACAGGAACAAATGGATAAGGAACCAACTGTTCCTGCAAAAATAGTGAGCAGGGTTCTTAATTTCAAAACAGGCACCAAATTAAAAAAATAATAAACGAATGGGCTTTATTTAACGACAAGCTTTAGCATCACCAGGAAGTGCATTATCCCCTTCTTGGCGAGCTTGACCTAAAAATTTGTGATACTGTCTCATTAAATCATCATTGCTAAATACAGTATTAAAAATCTTACGGCTAACACGCATCATATCTGGTTTTTGATCGATACCATATACTTCAGCTAAACACTGTTGAGCTCGCATAAAGTCTTTGTTAGTGTTAATTACCGCACTACGGTCAGTTAAAGAAACTGAAACAATTTGATCAAGGCTATCAGCATACTGGGTTAAAGCTTTCTTTTGTAAGTTGTTTAAACCAGAGCCAGCAATAATACTAGAAACGTCAGCAGAAACTTCGGCTTGAGCCATTACGCCACACGCCAAACCAATAGCTGCTACTAAGCAAGTAATCATTTTTTTCATAATCAATTTTCTCCACGTTAAACTACAAAACCGGAGGAGTTTATGATCCAAGCGAGCGCTAAAGGCCCGTACTTGCACCCAAACCACCTCCGGAATTGTCGGCAATTATTAATTCTTTACCTTGCTAAGATAAGCTGCCAAGTTGCTAAGAACGATCTCAAATGCGTTTTCGAGTTCACCGCATTCTTGAGTCCCTTCCTTAACTTGCATGAAATTACCCAGCTGGCCTGAACCATCAAGGTATGCAATTTCAATGTGACTAAATGAAATTTCAATTTCAAGTTCAGTCAAAGCAATCTGGCAACGGAATTTAATATAACGAACGCCATCTACAATGTTGAAAGTAGGATCCTTCATGGTCTTTTCAAAGGCAAAATAATTGCCGTTTAGATCCTTATCTTCACGATAGATTTTTTCTGGTCTAACACCTGCACGGATCCAATGTCTAGTTCTTGGGAACACCTGAATAAACACGTCACCCTTTGGTGCACGACGATTAAGAACTACTTCAAAATCATCACTTATTGCAGGAGCTGAAGTTTCATTTGCTTCATTTTCTTCAGCTAAATCACCATCTTTGTCGTATAAATCTTCGCTATTCATATAAACCCTCGGTAATTATGTGCGACAAACACCATTTAAATTATATAGACTTCCAACCAGTTTTCAAGTTGGAGCATCTGTAAACATGACCGGCAACTACAAACTTAAAATCTTTAAAAGTTTAATTCTATGATGTTCCTAATTGTCAACGAACTCATAATTTGACTATAGATTTTCGTTTTAGTTCCCGGCTAAAATTTCTTTACGCTCAAACCTTTGTTTTAAGCAGTCACTTTGGCAGCGTCTTCTTTAAGCGCAACGGTTAAATTGAAGACTTTCTTATCCCCTGCTGAAAGCTTTTCATCCGCACAGAAGTAACCAGTTCTTTCAAATTGGAAACTTTCTAATGGCTTAACTTCAGCCAAAGGTAATTCTACACAAGCCCCTTCAATCACTTCGAGTGAATCGCTATTAATAGTAGAAAGGAAATCGTCTGCGCTGCCAGGATTTGGTACATTAAAGAGACGGCCATACATTCTGATTTCAGCATTTGCATACTTACCAGGTACCGCACAAACCCAATGAATAACCCCCTTTGGCTTATGATCTGGAACATCACAACCTAAGCTTTCTGGAATATAAGTACAGTAAACGCAAGTTACATTACCGTTTTCATCCTTGTCGCATCTTTCTGCTTTGATGATATAACCGTAACGCAAACGTACTTCTTTTCCTAGAACTAAACGCTTGTACTTCTTATTAGCTTCTTCTCTAAAGTCATCAGCTTCAATAAATACTTCACGCGCAAATGGCAACTTACGACTGCCCATTTCTGGTTTAAGTGGATGGTTTTGCGCTTCAACTTCTTCAACTTGGCCTTCAGGATAATTTTCAATTACAACCTTAAGAGGCTTAAGTACTGCCATACGACGTGGAGCATTTTCATTAAGATCTTCGCGTACACAAGATTCCAAAGCTGACATTTCAATAGTGTTGTCTTGCTTTGTTACCCCAATGCGACGGCAAAATTCACGAATAGAAGCTGGGGTATAACCACGACGACGCATCCCAGAAATAGTCGGCATTCTTGGATCATCCCAACCATCAACGATCTTTTCGGTAACTAAGAGATTTAGCTTACGCTTTGAAGTAATGGCGTATTCTAAGTTAAGTCTTGAGAATTCGTACTGATGCGGATGACAATCAATTGTGATATGTTCAAGTACCCAATCGTACAAACGTCTGTTATCTTGGAATTCCAAAGTACAGATAGAATGGGTAATGCCTTCAATAGCGTCAGAGATACAGTGAGTAAAATCGTACATTGGGTAAATGCACCACTTATCCCCAGTCTGATGGTGGGTCGCAAACTTAATACGATAGATTACAGGGTCACGCATACAAATAAATGGTGAAGCCATGTCGATCTTCGCACGTAAACAAGCGGTCCCTTCAGCAAATTCACCTGCGCGCATTTTTTCAAAAAGTTCAAGGTTTTCCGCAGGAGCTCTATCACGGTATGGACTGTTACGCCCAGGTTCAGTCAAAGTACCACGGTATTCACGAATCTGTTCTGGTGTTAATTCATCAACGTAAGCTAAACCTTTGTTGATGAGTTCAACTGCATAACCATACAATGCATCAAAGTAATTAGATGAGTATCTTGGTTCCCCATTCCATTCAAAACCTAACCAATTAACATCTCTCTTAATTGATTCTACATATTCAGTATCTTCTTTACTTGGATTGGTATCGTCAAAACGAAGATTACATGTCCCACCGTAATCACGAGCAATCCCAAAATTCAAACAAATAGACTTTGCATGCCCCACATGGAGGTAACCGTTTGGTTCAGGAGGAAAACGGGTAGCAACCTTAGTATACTTTCCGCTTTTAAGATCCTCATCAATAATCTGTGTTATAAAGTTAGAAGAACGGTTACTGCTTTCGTCTGCCATATAATCCCCCAGTGTTCAGCATTTCTACAACTGCCAAATATCCATAACTAAACTGTACAATTTGCCTATTATAAGTCACAAGAGTCTATAAACCTAATGTATTTTTACAGTGTATTTCACGCTTTCATCTCTTTTTTTAGTAAATTTTCCTTCCTTTCTACCAAACCACCTCTTTCCGACTTCATAAGTGGGTCTCTAAGTGCAAATATATTCTCTCTTTATTGCTTTAGTGCCTAATTCACTATAAAATACCATACTTTTATTGCACAATACGGCAGACCAAGGTCTCTTTAACCTCGGCTAGCTTCCGCCGGACCAGGAACAAGAATCCTGGGGCATAGTTATTAATCAGAAGAGAAAAGAATATGAGTTTTAAGTCAGACAAACCATTTAACGATTTCTTTCATTTTCCGCGCGGAATTAGACGTAGCGGTCGTTTTTCAATTAAGGAATCTGAACTTCTAGAAGAATGTGGTTCCGTTATGACCGACCTTTACACCGCAAGCAGAAAACCTGCTGACGATACTGAAAAAGAATTCGTAGAACAGATGAAGAATCCAGATCTTACCCCTGCTATCTACGCCAAGGTTTATCAGAAGTATCTTCGTGAAATTTCTCCAAGAAAGACACACAACTTAACTGCTTCTTCTGACGATGATGAAGGTTCAATGGATTCAAGCGAAAGCAGCCTCGACTAAAATCAATTAACTTGCTACATGTGACCTCAAGTCATATTAAAAGCAAGTTATTATTTTACTTGAGCGTCGTGCTTTGAACATGTAATTCACTATACACATAGGGCTTAGATTTTTCTAAGCCCTTGTTTTTTCCCGTGCTATTTTTCTTTAGTTTTCTTTAGATCTCTTCATGTTTTCTCTAGTTTTTACTATTGGCTTCAGTTTTTACTGATTTCCGATCTTTAGTCCTTGTTCCCAAGTTACTATCGCAAAATATTATTTCAAAAATTTACTTAATTTTTGCTTAATCAACTTTCAGAAACAAAATCCAATAAAATACTGCTAATACATACAATAAAATTGATCTCTTTCACTCTTTTTGCGGTAAAATTAGCCCACTCTTTAGCAATGTTGACTAAAGGCACCAACTGTTTTTTTTTAAACCGGCTGCCGTCCGGCTCCGGGTTTTTCCCGGTCAGACTATATTTGGAAAAATGCATGAACAGAAACACTGACGACAACCTCGTCCAGGCATTCCGCCACAGTGGCCCGTATCTTAAGCACCATCGTGGTTCTACTTTTGTTATTCTTATCCCAGGTGCTACAGTTTCTAGCAGTTACATTGATGACATCATCAGTGATTTAGCGCTTTTACAAAGCCTTGGTATAAAGTTGGTTTTGGTCTTTGGAGCTCGTGAACAGATTGATGAAGAATTAGCTAAGAATCATATTGCCGCTCACTTCCATAAACGTATTCGTATCGCTGATGACGAAACATTCGCCGTTATTAAGCGTGTTTGCGGTTATATGACCATCGACCTTACTGCCAAACTCTCCATGGGACTGGTAAACACCCCAATGCAAGGTAGTCGCCTCAATGTAGTTTCTGGCAATTTCATCACCTCTCGCCCTCTTGGGGTATGCGATGGGATCGACTACATTCATAGCGGGATTGTACGTAAAGTCGATTCTGAAAACATCATCCGTGAACTCGACAACAATTCAATCGTCTTGATCTCTCCAGTTGGTTACTCAATTACCGGTGAAAGCTTTAGCGTAAACAGCGAAGATATCGCAGCTCAAGTTGCCATCTCTATCAGAGCTGACAAACTCATTACCTTCTGTAATAACGACGAATTGCTAACTAGTGAAAACGGTGAAGTTATCGCTGAATTATTCCCTAACGAAGCCGAAAAGCTCCTCAACAACATCGACGAAGAAATTCATAACAGCACCTACCGTTATCTTAGAGCTGCCATCAATAGTTGCCGCGGTGGGGTTGAACGTTGCCACTTAGTATCTCACGAACAAAATGGAGCCATTATTCAAGAATTATTCACTCGTGATGGTGTAGGTACTCAAATCGTTCGTCAAAGTGCTGAACAAGTAAGTCAAGCAACTATCAACGATATTCCTTCCCTTATGGAACTCATTCGTCCACTTGAAATTGAAGGCATCTTAATTCACCGTCCACGTGAACAGCTCGAAATGGAAATCGACCATTACGTAGTGATTAAGCGTGACGGCATGGTAATCGCTTCTGCTGCTTTGTATCCATATGAAGAAGAAGGTTTGGCTGAACTTGCTTGTGTAGCCATCCACCCTAATTACCGTGGTAACAACCGTGGGGATGTTTTAATCAATAAGATTGAAGAACTCGCGCGTCAACGCAATATTAAAAAGCTCTTTGTTTTAACTACCAAGTCAGCCCACTTCTTCCTTGAAAAGGGCTTTGTTCAAGGTACTATCGAAGAACTTCCTAAGAAAAAGCGCGAACATTACAATTACCAACGTATGTCAAAGATCTTGTTTAGAACTATCAACTACGATAAGCACGAAGCTTAATCATCGAAGTTCATAGCTAATTGGTTTATCCTTAAATAAACCGAACAAGACTTGAATCAGTTACCCAAAAGCTCAGGAATACCTGGGCTTTTTTTCTACCATCATGTTATTTGTATATGTTCTAGCGTTCGCTAAGCTCGAAAAATTTAAATCCACCAAAATAATATTGCCCCGGTATTAACAATCAAATCAGCAACTAGCAATCATAAACAAAATTTTTCAAGCACATTGAGGCGTTTTTATCTAGTTAAACCTTATAAAACTCCCACTTACAGCACATAGTAAGTACGCATGAATAAAAGAATTTTGTAAAGAATGGCTAAAACAAAGGCTTTTTGGATTTTGGTAAATAAAAA
>OIYF01000488.1_pt1 | contig 15339 bp, 10 predicted proteins | sample 1587971 | NCBI WGS metagenome assembly OIYF01 (sample SAMN03283248) | human gut metagenome | biome: human-associated habitat; material: feces | host: Homo sapiens | place: Peru | collected 2012 | reverse complement strand
ACCCTTGGGCTGGATTCTATCTGCGCCGTGGTACAGATAAGATTACTGAGAATGGTCAGACCACAGAAGAGAAGCGTGAGGGTGCAACTATTGAGAAGGACGAGGTTTGCCAGATTACTACCAAGAGCCTTACAGAGGCTATCTATCCTCTCACAGTCAAGAGAGTTGTGGGCAAGGATGCTGAGGGTAAGGATATCCTCAAGTCTTATACTTGCAACTTGAAGCTTACCTTTGCTAACGATGGTACTTGCACTGTTTCTTCCGAGACAGAGGGCGTAACTGCTACAGGTACAGGTAAGTTTGTGGAGAAGGGCGCTAAGCTGGCTTGGGGCAACAAGGATCGTGACATCCTGACTCTCCAGTATACCGTAGACTTCGGTGCTGTCAAGGTAGAGACAACCGACCAGTTTGTAGCTCAAACTCGTGGTAATACCAATGGCGTGGTAACTTTCGATACTCAGTATATCGTAAAGTAAGCTGCGGTAATTATCAATTAAGTATCATCTAATAATAGGTAGATTATTATGAAATTGAAAAATATTAATTTTGGTTTAGGCTTGGTAGCTCTCTTGGCTTTGTCATCATGTGCTGATGACAAGTTCTCGGAGTACAGAACTGATATGACCAAGAACTTGAAGGAATATCAGTATCTTAACAACTACGAGCCTTTGAAGAAATATGTCGAAGACATGAAGGCTTCTGGCAAGTGCAATCCCGACTTTAAGTTGGGTATTGCACTGGCTGCGCCCGACTTCAATAAACAGGAGCTTGTATATTGCTTGGCTGGTAGCAACTTCGAGGAGATGACAGCAGGCAACGCCATGAAGTATGCTTCTTGTGTAAAAAATGATGGAACCTTTGACTTTAATACTGTTAAGGATTTCGTTACAAATGCACAGGATGCAGGTTTGACCATCTATGGTCATACGCTTGCTTGGCATTCTCAGCAGAACAAGAAGTATCTTAGTAAACTTATTGCAGATAAGGAAATTCAGGTAGACCCTAGTCAGAAAGTTGATAAGGTAGATGCTTATACCGACTTTTCTAAAATGAATAGTTTCCCTTTTTATGTAATGGACTATACTCCTGAAATCAAAGATGGAATTTTGATTAGCAAATATCCTGGAAAATGGTATCAGTATTTTGTAGTTGACAATTATCCTGTAGATGTTGATGCCAAGAGAGAATATAAGGTAACAGCTATGATCAAGGCTTCAGAAGATGGACAGATTGATGTGCAGACGGGTAACTGGGGAGCAACAACATCCCAGAAAATGTCAGTTTCTACACAGTGGAAAGAGCAATCTGTAACATTTAGTGGATTAACAACAGAAAAAGCTTTTGTCGTTTTCCAACCAGGAGATTTTGCAGGAGACATTTCTTGTAAGTGGGTAAAAGTTACTCATTCTGAGGCTCCGGTAATGGAAATCGAGACCGAGGTTCATAAGGAAACTTATACTGATGGTGATTTCCCATTCTATGTTATGGGTTGTACACCTCCTGTTATTAATGGAGCTATCCACTTTGTTCCTACAGGCGATTGGTCTCAATTCTTTGTTATGCCAGGTGGCGATAATGAATTAGATGAAGGTGACTATGTCGTTTATTTAGACCTTACTTCTGATAAGGATGCAAGTGGTGTAGATCTCACCATGCAAAATGGTTGGGGTGGCACAGCTCAAGCTATTACAGCCAAAGTGCCTGTAGCTGCAGGTCGTCATTCGGTAAAAATCGAAATGCCTAAAGTAGAAGGTGGTAATTATGACATCATTCTTAAGCCTCAGACAGCTGATGCTACTTTGGATGTTCATTCTGTTAGAGTTTGCAAGATTACTAAGTCTAATTCTATTCCTCTTACGGACGAAGAGAAGAAATCTCGTCTTACTGATGCAATGGGCAAGTGGATTGATGGTATGATGGAGGCTACTAATGGTTATGTTACATCTTGGGAAGTTGTGAACGAGGCCCTTTCTGGTAAAGATTATGATGGTGATGGCAAGTTTGACTTGCAGTCTGCTAAACGAGGCAACGTTTCTGCTGATGATGCAAAGAACAATTTCTACTGGCAGGATTATCTCGGCGACATCGACTATGTTCGCACAGCCGTGGCTGATGCTCGCAAGAGTTTTGCCGCCCATAATGGTGACCCTGAGAAATTGAAACTCTTCATCAATGATTATAACTTGGAGAGCGATTGGGACGACAATGGCAAGTTGAGGAGTTTGATTCAGTGGATCAAGGATTGGGAGGCTGATGGTGTTACCAAGATTGATGGTATCGCATCTCAGATGCATATCTCTTGCTATGCTGATCCTAACACTCAGAAATCTAAGAAAGATCATATCGTCAAGATGTTGGAGTTGATGAAGGAAAGTGGCAAGCTTTGCAAGATTTCTGAGCTTGATATGGGTTATGTCGATGCCGCTGGCAAAGAAGTGAAGACAGCCGATATAACAGAGGAACAACACAAGGAAATGCGTGACCTCTACACCTTCGTTCTCCAGAAGTACTTCGAGATTATTCCTGCTGCTCAGCAGTATGGTATCACTCAGTGGTGTGCTACAGATGCTCCTAAGGATTCAGGTTGGCGTCCTGGTTTGCCAGTAGGCCTCTGGGATCTCAACTATCTTCGCAAGCATACCTATGCAGGTTTCGCTGTAGGTCTTGGTGCTCCAGAATATTGGAAGGAAGCCAAGTAAATACTCTAAAAGACATTAGTTTTAGGTTTATCATACAAAGATTAACCGAAAAAAGATGTTAGTCGTTAAGGTTGGCTGTGTTGTGATGACACGGTCAACCTTTTTGCGTTTTCGTGCCAAAATCTTTCATTTGGCTTCCCGGAGAAGGACGTGATGTATTAGGCATCCTACAAGCGGAATCTTTATTCACAAGGGTAGAAAAATTGTGATGAAGTAGTTAGGTTTTGTGATAAAATAAAAATAGTTTTGTTGTTTAGATGTCCTTTCACCTTTCATCTATCTTCTTGCATTTCAGATAGATGAAAGGTGAAAGGACTTTTTTGTTTCTTATAGGTGCTCTAGCCAATTTTCGGGAGTGATGATCGTTTTATCCTTCACATCGTATGTGTTTAGGAAGGAAGCAGGAAACTGAGTATTTGCTCTCTTTGGATTCCATTTCATTTCGAAGAGAGTAAACTGTCCGTCGCTTTCCTCGATGTAGTCTATCTCTTGCTGTTGGTTGGTTCGCCAGAAATAGCTGTTTACATATCTTCCTTCATACTGGTTAGCTTTTATTCTTTCGCTGATAACGAAGTTCTCCCACAAGGCACCAACATCTTGTCGAAGGGCCAAAGGCGCAAAGTTTTGCAATATGGCATTTCGGATACCATTGTCGTAAAAGTAAAACTTCTTGGCTCGTTTCAGTTCTGTGCGCAGGTTTCTGCTAAAACCATTTAGCTTGAAGATGATATAGCATTTTTCTAGCAAGTCTACATATTTTTCCACGGTTTTGCTGTCCGTACCTACTGTCTGTGCCAGCTCATTGTATGAAACTTCGCTAGTAACTTGCAGTGCTAAAGCAGTGAGTAGCTTGCTAAGCAATGCAGGTCGGCGTATACTCTCTAAGGTGAGCAAGTCCTTATAGAGATAACTATTGGACAGATTGTACAAGATGTCTTTTGCATCTTTTGTATGATTGATGACATCTGGGTATGAGCCATAGATGAGGCGATTCTCTAGTGTTTGCTTTACTGTAAGTAAGCCTTGAGATTCGAGTAATTCACCAGTGGACAATGGAAAGAGATGATACTCAAACTTTCTGCCGGTCAGTGGCTCATTGAGCTTGTTTTGTAATTCAAATGAGGAAGAGCCTGTTACCAGTAATTGTACTTCAGGGAAGTTGTCGGTAATCAATTTTAGGGTTAGCCCTATGTTTTCTACTCTTTGTGCCTCGTCTATCATGACAATCTTGTGTTTGCCAATGAGCAATTTTAGTTCTTGGCTATTCACCTGGGATAGCATTTCTTTTACTTCTGGCTCATCACAGTTTAATTGCAATATAGGTTCCGTACGTTTTTCAAGTATCATTTTGAAAAGCGTACTTTTTCCTACTTGTCTGGCACCTATTATAATAATAGCTTTACCACCAAACATTCTGGCCTCTATCGTTTCTTGTAGTTTCCTTCTTATCATTTTATTCTTATGTTTAATTTTTTTGCAAAGATTATGCAAATGAGCGCAATGAAAGCTCGCTTTCAAATTGCCGAGTGCAGCTAATCTTCTGCAAAGATTATGCAAATGAGCGCAATGAAAGCTCGCTTTCAAATTGCCGAGTGCAGCTAATCTTCTGCAAAGGTAATGAAAATATTCGCTAATCCAAAAAATAACACTGTTTTTTTGGATTATAATCCGAAAATTCGTACTGATTTTTTGGATTAGGGACATTTTTGAGCTATTTTTGCCTTGTTAATAGGGTGCCATGTAACTTTAGTTTATACCCAATGTTATGGGTTGTGAAAATTCTTAATCTAGTATCTGTTGCTTGTAGCCCTAGGAGTTGATGATTGTTGTTCCAGAAGCTAATGCCTTTAACTCCTGTTCCTAATGATTGCAAGTCCTAGAATCGCATATCTTTTGGCAACCGCCAAAAGATATGCGGAAGGCATTCTTCTCACTATTACTTACGTCACTTGTAGGCATCAAGCCCTACGCTTGTAATCATTCAGTACTGGGAGGGCAGGTAACAAACCTGCCCTCCCAGTGCATTTTGATACGTTTGATAAAGTATTTGATATATGGCGCAAAGCCTATGTCGGATTATTCTTGTAATTTTGCAACGAATAAACAATTTAATCATATACGTATGAAAAAGAAAAATATCCAGACCCCCATTTTATCAATGGCCATTGCTGCATGTATGATATCTCATCAGCAAAATGCGTGGGGCCGAGAAAAACCGTCCCTGCAAAATGATTCCGTGCCTTATGTAACCATGCCGGACGTTTCCCCTAAACTCACCACAGGAGATGGAAATCCCCTGCTGGATTTTATGTTTACAGCGGATCCAACTGCAGTAGAATATAATGGCAGAATTTATGTGTACGCAACAAACGATCAGCAACAATATGATTCAATAGGCGGTTACGGAAAAAACTCCTACGAATACATCAAATCTCTGGTGATGATGTCTTCCGATGACATGACAAACTGGACCTATCACGGAATTATTAAAACAGACAGCATCGCCCCATGGATACAAACATCATGGGCACCGTCGATCGCAAAACGTGAGGAAGCGGACGGCAAGACTCACTTCTACCTCTATTTCTCCAATAGCGGGGGTGGAACCGCAGTGCTGACATCCACATCCCCCATAGGACCGTGGTCAAGCCCGCTGAATCATAGTTTGGTAGACACAAACACTCCCGGCATAGCAGGAGAATGCAAAGCCGCTTTCGATCCGGGTGTAGTCATCGATGACAAAGGAAAAGGTTGGCTGACAGTAGGCGGAGGATGTGCTCGCATTATGCGTTTGGGAAAAGACATGATTAGTGTGGATGGCCCGATAAAGCCCATCAGGGCTCCCCATCATTTCGAAGCTAACGAATTAAACTACATCAACGGCACATACGTTTATACTTATAACATAGATTGGCAAGATTTTAGCGACTGGCCTCTCCCGACAGAGAAACCAACCACCTGTTGCATGAGTTACATGACTAGCAAAACTCCGCTGGTAACCAAAAGTTGGAAATACCAGCACAACTATATGAAAAACCCTGGAGATTATGGATTTGACTACAGCAACAATCATACACATCTACACAAATTCCGCGGGAAATGGTATGTATTCTATCACACAATGAGTTTGCAACATAGTTTCAATACAACAGCTGGTTTTCGTAATGTTTGTGTCGATGAAATACAAGTTGACGAGAATACTGTGAATATCCACATGGGTAATCAGACTCTGAAAGGCGTAAAACAGATACAGCCTATGAATCCGTTCATCATCCAGCAGGCCGAAACCACAGCAGCCACACAAGGTGTCAAGTTCACAAATGGAAAAAACATCGGGGACATGTATGCCGTTACCGTTCCCAACAAGACTGGCATCATTGCTGTCAGAGGTGTGGAATTCAACAAAGTACCTTCCAGTCTGGAAATTAAGGCATCCGGAAACGGAATCATAGAAGTCCGCCGGGATAGGCCGGACGGAGAAGTCATTGCTTCAATCAAAGTCGGTACCCCGCAAATGAAACTCATAGAATCCCAACTTCAAAAGAATATGACAGGCACAATGGACCTCTGTTTTGTCCTGAAAGGAAACAATATCACATTCGACGAATGGAAGTTCAAATGATAACTTCCTGATGACAAGGAGGGTGCATTGCCCATTATGATGCACTCTCCTTAACTTCCTGTACGTATCCCGCGCTGAGGAGGCTATGCATGGAAGCTGTGCTATCGTTGGATTCTCTTGTTTGTTTTTGCAACACTAAGATAAGTGAATTCTTCGACATGGCAAAATCCTGGGCCGCTCGGCTCTGCCGCTTGACTTGTTCAAGAACTTTTTGCTGCTCAGGTGTTTAAAAAGTTTCTGAATAAGTTGTGTGTTTATACAATTACAGACCAAGATGTATGCGGAGGTCCTCCTGTGGATTATGCCTTCAGTTCTCATCAATGGATCCGCAAGACTTGCGGCAAGGATATCCGCTTTTTCTGGGACGACAGCGCCTGGATCGTGCAGAACGCCATAGGAAGCCAGAATTGGAACGAATACGCAACTCATATACAAAATCACGGGAATCTAGGGAAAATATATCCGAAAAACAAATACGGTGTGGAAGGCGACACTCCTTCTTTCCTACATGTAACCCCAAATGGATTAAACGATCCGACCGTATGTAGCCAGGCAGGTTGGGGCGGCTATTTCCGATGGGGACTGTCACCAGACAGTCTGACAACATGTTACACAAATGCAGATCCGGCAGTCAGATGCATATCGGAGAAATATGAAAAATACTTCTATCCCGCAATATTCGCCAACTTCATGGCACGTATGGATTGGGCTGCATACGGCAAAGGAAACCGTAAGCCGATAGTCATCGTAAATGGTGAAAAGGGATTGAACCCGATTATAATTGAACCAGAAACAGAAGAGGAACTCCAATTAAACGCTTCAAAATCTGTGGATCCGGATAAAGATAAACTGACATTCCACTGGTGGATATTGCCGGAAGCGGGTACTTACACCTCAACGGTGAGTATCAGAGAGGCAGACAAAGCTAATGCCATTCTACGTATCCCCCAGGATGCGGCAGGAAAAGAACTGCATATAATCTGTGAAGTGACAGACAATGGGACTCCGGCACTGACCAGCTACAGAAGGGTCATCATCCGCCCAAAACTTGGCGAGACATTCAACCTTTCTGGGCAGCGATAAACATAACTATAAAGGCAATGTTATCAGAAAAAGATAATTCAGTAATTGATATTTAACATATAACAAATTCCCAGAGAAGGACGTGATGTATTAGGCTCATCTGTATATTTTTCCTCTGTTTTGACCAAACATTTGGGGAATCTGGAATATTTGTTTATATGACTTTTCCTGATTTCCTCTTCAAATAGGTTTGATGGTGTATCATTTTCGTTATAATGTTGGCTATCAAACCTATTTGGTACTTCTCGCAAAGTATTTGTTACACCCCGCAAAGTCTTTTTCTGCCTTTTCTGTTACTTTTGCAAGTGGAAATGAGAAACATTTCTCGTTCCACGAATGAACAATTATTATCAATAAACTTAAAATTAAAAGCGTATGAAAAAGATTTTTACTTTGATTGCTGCTGCCTTGATGGCAGTTAACGTGAGTGCAGCTAACAAGGTGCTGAAGATTACTGGCACCGCTGACAAGGATAATCCTTGGGATAGCCAGTGTTTTATCAACCTTAAGAATCTAGAGAAGGGCAAGCCTTATGTCGTGAAGTTTGATGTGTACACTACAGCTGGTACCGAATTCAAAATCGGAACAGAGGCTATTGACGAGACTCAGAAAGAGCATATGACGGAGTGGAATGCTTCTGCAGTGTTCAGTTATACTGAGGAACTTACCTTGACTAATCAAAAGTCAGAGGCAGTAATAAACTTCCCTGGTAAGACCAAGGTTACTTGTCACTCCCACTGTACTGCAAAGCCAGGAATGGAGATAGATCATACAAATGGTAATACCAAAAATTGTGATCCGGAAATTTTGGAGAATTATGAGTATGCAGCTACTGCACTCTTGCTGAATGTAGGAAAGATGCCTAAGGATGCAGTCATCTATATTGGTAGCATTAAGGTGTATGATGCAGATGGCACCCTCCTTTCAACAGAGGATTTTGATAATGCAACAGTTGGTGAGTATGATACTTCTAAGACTGTTCACTATCCAGGTTGGCAGAAAGCTGCTACATTTGAAATTGTAGAAGAGCCTACTACAGGCATTTCTAAAATTGAGAGTGCAAATGTAGCTAAGGATGGCAAGTGCTTCAACCTCGCTGGTCAGCAGGTAGGTAAGGGTTACAAGGGCATTGTAATCAAGAATGGTAAAAAGATGGTTATCAAGTAATAGATGAGACGTTTTACAATGCTCGCATCTCTCCTCATGGTTCTGTGCCTACAAATGGCGGCACAGACCTGGGAAGATGTAAAAGTGGGGACTTCTACTCGCAAGACCCTCACTTATGTACCAAAGAATGTAGAGAAATCACCAGCTCTGGTGATTTCTCTTCATGGTATGAATCAGGACCCTGGGTTTCAGCAGAATCAGACGCAATGGAATGCGCTGGCTGATACCGAGGGTTTTATTGTTACCTATCCGCTGGGTAATAACAGAATGTGGGATACCGGCGGTATGGGTGATGTGATGTTTGTGGAGGCTGTCATGAAGGATATGGAGCTGAAGCACAATGTGGACAAGAACCGCATCTATCTCTCGGGTTTCTCCATGGGTAGCTGGCTGGGGTATCATTGCCTGGAAACTCTTGGCGATAAAATTGCCGCCTTCGGACCAGTGAGCGGTGTGGATATCGGTAAGCAGCCTAGAGCTAACCGCATGGTGCCTATCATGCATATTCACGGAACCGGTGATGATGTGTTCAAATATACGGGCGATCCTTATCACAAGGCTGGCGGTTATCCTAGCATTGAGGAATATGTAAAGAAGTGGGCTGCCTACGAAGGTTGCGATACAAGCAATCCGCAGGTAATCCGTCCTTATCCTTCCGGCAGCACAGGTCCCAAAGCTACACGTACTATATATAATAATGTGAACGATGATGTAGAAGTGACCCTTATTTCTATTGATGGTGTGGGACATTGGCATTCCAATGATCCTAACGGGGTAAATTCTACCCAGGAACTGTGGAACTTCTTCAAGCATCATCAGTTGAACCAGCATCCGGTACCTGTGAAAAACCGCAACTATTTCATCCGTTACGAGAGTACTGTGGGCGAGAACCTCTGGGACCGTCAGGCTGTCTACACCTTGCCAAAGGCTTTGGAGAAGGGTGCCAAGTATACGCTGACCATGAAGATGAGAACTTCAGCAGATTGCGCTGAACTGGGATTCTGGCCTATCTGGAATGCAAGTGCCAACAAGAACCAGTGGGGTGGAAGTGATGATGTGCAGTATCTGGCAGCCTATCATATAGAGGCTGGCGACTGGAAAACGCTGACCTGGGATTTCACAGCCAACTTCACCTTGGATACCTTCCAGTTTGTATTTGGCAAATACGGTGGTACACTCGATATTGACGATATGGTGTTGGTGAAGGAAGGAACATCTGAGAATCTGATAGCCAACGCCGATTTCTCAGCCCGCAATATTCAGGGCTGGAGCACCAACTGGAAAGGTCCAAGCTATTTTCTTGCCAACGAAGCCTATGCATCAACAGGCATCGAGAAGCCAGCTGTGGCAACCATGATGAAATCTGCGGATAAGGCATACTACACTCTTCAAGGTGTGAAGGTTATTCGTCCTACCAAGGGTATCTATATTCATGGTGGTAAGAAAATCGTGATTAAATAACAAACTGAAGTTTCGCATGTGGTTCAAGTACGGGCTGAAGGCCCAAAAGCTCCAGAAGCAGCACGCCCTGAAGGCCCAAAAGCTCCAGAAACAGCACGCCCTGAAGGCCCAAAAGCTCCAGAAACAGCACGCCCTGAAAGGGCAGAAGCTCCTAGCCCAGGGCGTGTGGGGCTTACCTTGCGAAACTTGAATAATTAACAATTATATTTTTTTAAAACTTAACGAAATGAAGAAATTATCATTTATGGTAGCGGCAATCTTAGTTTTTGCTTCCGCACCAAAAGTCTTAATGGCAGCTCCTGCTGTAATGGCAGTACAAGATGCTTCGGAAGATGTTGAAGAAGATTATTCTATTGATTGGACTCAGGAGAGTGCTTACAATATGTGGGCTCCAGATGATGTGAAAAAGAATATTTCTGTATCTAAGGATGGTTTGACTGTCAAGAATGAAACTGCAAAAAACTTTTGGGATATTCAATATCAGCTAGGTAATAATGTTCATCTTTTGAAGGGCACTGATTATTCTATCAAGATTACCATGAAGGGTTCTACTGATGGTCACGCAACAGTAGGCATGGGTACTTGGGGTTGTTCACAAACGAGAGTAGATTTTACAGACCAGTATGCTACTTATACATTGCCTTATACAAGTGTTTATGAAGGAGAAGATGGATTTATTCTTATGCAGAGTGGTGATTTTGTCGGTACTATCTACGTTAAATCTATACAAGTTGTTCATAGTGAAAAGGCAACTACTCGTTATACTTTAGATTTTCCTACAGTTGATTATACTGCTGCTGATGCTACTGCTGCTGTTGGTTGGGGCAACGGCTTTAAATCAGAGATTGTTAATGGTGCTTGCGAAATCAGTCACGGAGAAACAACCAATGCATGGGATGCACAGGTTAACTTCGGGAATGTGTACCCTAAGGGGGCAATTATCAATTTGTCAATGGAAGTGAAGGGCTCTGTGGATGGTTCTATTTCTGCAGGTTTACAGAATCCTAATGGATATAAATATAATGGACATAGATATATAGGTTGTGGCGATTTCCCTGAAATTAAATTAACCACAAACTACGAGAAGGTAGCGGTTTCAACTGTGTGTAGTGGTGATGGTGCTGATCGCTTGTTGTTGAATTTGGGTACATATGCCGGCACTGTTTCTATCAAGAATCTTAAAATCGTAGCAGAAGGTGTAAAGCAGGAGACTGTTACCATTTCTCCTTCTGGCTATTCTACATATGCAGCTTATTATCCGGTTAATTATGCTGAACTTGGCTTAAAGGCTTATGCCGTTAAATTGAATGCAGAAGAGAAGACCATAACCTTGGAGGAAATTAAGGGTGTTGTTCCTGCAGGTGTTCCAGTTTTGCTCAAAGGTGATGCTAATAAAGTATATGCTTTGGATAAGGCTGAAGGTGGGTCTCCAGTCTCTACCGACTTGAAGTTTTCTGATGGTACAGCTACTTCTACTGCCGAAACTGCAGTCTATGGCTTGGCAACAGTAAAGGGTCAGGATGGTTTTTATAAGGCATCCGATGGTAAAACAATCCCTGCTAAGTGTGCTTATCTCGAAGTTGCAAACTCTGCTAGTTCGGTAAAATGCTTCAGCTTAGGAGATCATTCTGGTTCTACTACCGGTATCACTTCTGTAAAGAATGAGGCTGCTGGCAACAATGCACCAATGTATAATCTTGCAGGTCAGCTTGTGGATAAGGGTTACAAGGGTATTGTAATCAAGAATGGCAAAAAGATTGTTTTGAAGTAATAGCAAAGCTTTCTTAATATGATCAATAGGAATACGAACTTTTAAAAAAAGAAATAATGAAGAAATACATCAAACCATCTATGGATATTGTTAAGTTGGAGAATGTGAGTCTGTTGGCTGCTTCTGGCAAAGAAGTGAATACAACATTGAGTGATGAAACTCTACCAGATGATGTTACATTCCATTCTCGTAACTCCAGCCTCTGGGGAGGCGCCGAAGAGTAACGAATTAATCTATATAATATAAATATTAAACAAATGGTATAAAAGATCCCAGAATTGCTCTTCCAAGCGGTTCTGGGATTTATTATGGTGATATTTGTCATCAATATCTCCGCTATTATATTTTTTATGTATTGCTCAGATTCTTAATGATTTCCAAAGGTAGCTGGGTAGCTTTGGAAACCTGTTCGGCAGAAAGTCCCATTGCCAGCAAACGTTGTGCTGTTTCTGTGTTGGCCTCATGCTTGCCTTCTGCTCTGCCTTTCTCCATACCTTCAGCAATTCCTTCTTCCTTACCTTTTTCCATGCCTTTTTCCATACCTTCTTCCATTCCTTTCTGATATCTGTCATCCAGAAGGGTTCTTTCAACACTTACCGAATCCCAAAACTTGTCATAGGCTCTGAGTTCGGCATCTGTAAATCCGGAAACTTCAAGATCTTCTACTGCTTTTCCAATCTCCGGATCATTGAGCAGGTCGGCAGGAATATCCTTCGTATTGGAATTTATTTCTGTGAGGAAACGGAGCCACAAGACCATCATGCGCTTATCGGCAATGGAATGAGGAGTGAACTTCGGGAGTTCTATGAAGGTGAAATGCAAGCCTTCGATGACCTTATTGCTGTCCTTATCGTGCACGATGCGGTAGTTGTGGATGAAATCCGGAGTATCATGCGCAAAGATATCATTTATCAGGTTGAGAGAATATACGGGTTGCAGTTCGCTGTATCTTCCTCCCTTTTTAGCCTGACTCACATAGAGCTTGGATGCATTGAACAGTACTCGCTGCTGGAATGCGTCAGACCATTCCATCTGCATTTCCACGCAGAACTTCCTGCCTCTGACATCTGTGCAGAGTACATCCACAATGGTGTTTTTGCCCCCTTCGAGCTGGGGCACAAGTTCTGTAGGCAGATACTCTATCTCGTGTATCTGCTCTTCTTCGCTGAGTGGCAGGAGGGCGTTCAGAAGACTGATCAGTCTTTTAGGATGATTGCCGAATATCTTCTTGAACGTAAGGTCTGCCTTAGGGTCTAAGTACTTCATAACCATCTGTTTTAAAATTCTATAGCGCAAAGTTACGGTTTTATTTTCAAACCTGCAAGAGTTTTCTGGGATTTTTAAAGGTAAAAAAGTAAAAAGGTAAAAAAGTAAAGATTTTGCTATCCCCAATACTATCTGATAACTTTTTCTAAAACTTTTCGACCTGTACGGTTGAAATTGCCCAATACGCCCTGGGCTAGGGGCTTACTTGCGAAACTTGAATGTATACTTATGCACGCAAGCGTATGCAGCAGATTATTCAAGTGGTTCAATCAGCTTACTCAAGTGGCTCAATCAGCTTACTCAAGTGGCTCAATCAGACTACTCAAGTGGTTCAATCAGCTTACTCAAGTGGCTCAATCAGACTACTCAAGTGGCTCTATCAGCGAGTACAGCCGTCTGCGTAACCCAGTTCAGTCGAATCCTTAACCCAACGCAGCCATATCCTTAACCCAGTTCAGCCACATCAGTTGGTAAACGGAAGTACATTATTTGTTTACCTCATTTGAGTGCTCAATGACTACCAGGGAGAATTAGCCTTTCTGAGGGTACCATCAGGGACAATAACAGGTACCATCAGGGACAATCATGAGTTTTATGATATGCCCGAATGACTACCAGGGAGAATCTTAAAAATACAAGGTACTGAATATCATACAGTTAGATGCAGATTTTTCTTTCCTATACTATACCAAGTATATTATATATATACATTTACATCTTTTACACTATACGTAATACGTGAGGAAAAAGATTTTTTTTCAACATTTCAGCTTTTAAAATGCATTTTTTCTCTTCAAAAATTTGCATAAGTCTGAAATAAATATTACTTTTGCAACATGAAAGCGCGGAGAATGTGATTCTCCTCCCGATGAAGGACACCGGGAAATGCTTTCGGTTAAGGATTAGAACATAGCTCATTGAGTAGGATTTTCTGCCCCGAAAGGTGAGTGACCAAAAGGTAATCCTTACAGGGCATTCTATGCCTGATAAATTTGATAATGATTTATCGGCATGGATGCGTAGTAAGGTTCTCTTTTGGAAATAAGAATGAACGGCAGAAATCTACCCAAGCGGATAGATCGTTTTAACTTATTTGTTGCCTTACTCCAATTCCATGCCGGTTTTCAATAAACAACAACAAGACTTGCCCCAATCGGTAGGCCACTAACAATTTTAAAAGAAACCGACAATGGAACAATTTAATCAACAGCAGCAGGGCGGGCAGCAGGCCTTCCCTCTGACAAATCAACAAGAGAAACAACTGATAGCCATCCTTGGCGTACAAGGATTGTCTTACCAGAACTATTCTGTGCTAGAACTCAAAATCGTTCTGCAGATTATCAAGCATGCCCAGAAAGCCATCTTGGGCTATGTTATCCCTTATCAGGTAACTTCACAGACTTTTAATGGCTTCACCGCAGAACAGAGAGCTGCAGACCACACCGATGTCATCATGAAACTGTCGGAGTTTCCTTATGGTGCTCATCATTATCCGCAATTGCGCGATGCCATCAAGCGTATAGAATCCCAGCCCATCCTGCTGCCGTTTAAGCTGGAAAAACAGACATTATACCGGAAATTTGCATGCCTGTTTAAGAGTGAGATATACCAAGACCGGCACAAGAACTGGATGGTAAAATTCCGCTTCGACAACAACGTGATACGGTTTTTCTACAGTTTCGACAAGGGAGTCAGCCGTATCGACCTCAATGCCATCAACCAATGCCGCAGCGCATCGAGCATCAAGTTATATATCATCATGAATTGCTGGGGTGCAAAGGGATTCACCATCTGCAAAACGGCGCATATCCAGCAACTGATGCATGGCAGGGAAGATTACTACAAGACCTGGTCGGCACTAGACAACAAATGTCTGACTTTTGCCTGCAAAGACCTCAAGCGCCTTTACCAGAACCACATCATCGACCAGTATCTTACCTATAAGCCTTTCTTTCTGGAGGAGGGTAAAAAAGAGAAGCATCACCTGCCCGAACACATCACCTTTACCCTGCACGACCGTCGCACTTCTGGCGAAACTGCGGAAGGTGCAGAAGTGAGCAGCGAACTGAGAGGACAGCGGAGCAAACTGAAACTCCGGCTGCAATGCAATTATGATGTGAGCGAGAAGAAGGCTGACCAGCTGAGCGGCTATCTCAGGTTAGATATGATTGGCGACCTGGAGGACTTCTTCCTGCGAAAGGATTATTACATAGCCAACTGCAGGCGTTCGAACAAGAAGATGAACACGGGTGGCTATATGACCACAGCCA
>OIYF01000487.1_pt1 | contig 15363 bp, 12 predicted proteins | sample 1587971 | NCBI WGS metagenome assembly OIYF01 (sample SAMN03283248) | human gut metagenome | biome: human-associated habitat; material: feces | host: Homo sapiens | place: Peru | collected 2012 | reverse complement strand
TAGGGAGGGGGGAGTCGGAACACCCCTCCCTGCCTCTGGCCCAGCGGAGCGTCTTTGCACGCTGAAAGCAAGCAGAAAGTTGCCATAGCAGCAACGCTACATCTGCTGCTTCCCTTCACGCCCCTCTCGTGAAAAAGAAAAAACCGGTGCATCCGCAGACGCTCCGGGTTTCTAAAATTATAGATGCTGTCAGGAAAGCACTGCGCTTTCCTCCACCTTGTCCAGCACCGCCAGCTGCAAAGCGTTCAGCATACTGCGCTGTGCGCCGTAGGTGTCGGCGTAGGAGCTGTTGGCGCTGTCGATCTGCTCCTGTGTGGGGGTGATGTCCAGCTGCTCCGCAATGGCCTGAAAGACCAGATCCTGCTTGGCCAGATGCTCAAAGTAAGCGTCGGAATCCGCCAGCATCGCGTTGGCATCAGCGTAGCCCTTGGCCTGTGCGTAGGCGTCCAGCTCCATGCCGTACTGGGTGGCAAGCTGAGAGTGATAGTTCAGGAACATCCGGATGTAGTAGCTGGTGATCTGGGTGGGGACTTCTTTAAAGGTGGAGTTCGTGAGCAGGTAGTCCATCGCGGCGTTATCCAGATTGTTGGCGTACAGGGCGCTGTCAAAGTACTGGCGCAGGGCGTCTGCGGTGTGCAGGTCGTCGCTGGCGGCAAAATTGGTCTCCACCCACTCGTCGGTCAGGGTGGGCACAACGCTCTGGGTGATGGCGTTCAGGGTCACGCTGAACACGGCCTCCTTGCCGCTGAGGGTGATGGTGTTGCCCTCGGCGTCGGTGGAGTCGCCGTAGCCCTCCGGGAAGGTAACAGTCACATCAAAGGTGTCGCCGATGTTGTGGCCGATGATCTGATCCTCGAAGCCGTCAATAAAGGCATGGCTGCCCAGCGTCAGGTCGTAGCCGGTGGCAGTGCCGCCGGTAAAGGCTACGCCATCCACCGCGCCGGAATAGTCGATGTTTACGGTGTCGCCGCTCTGGGCTGCCCGGTCGGTGATGTTCTGGGTGGTGGCGTACTGGTTCAGCAAAGTGTCGATCTGGGTCTGGATCTCTGTCTCAGTGGGCTCGATATCCGCCTTGGAAAGCGGCAGCGCGGATACATCCTCCGGCAACGTCACATAGTCCAGTGCGCGGATGCCGGTCCAGTGGCCGTTATCGTCCAGCCCCTCAGAATAATCGAAGCTGGCGTAGTCGAAATCCGACACCTTGCCGTAGATGGACACGCTTGCGCCGGATGCGGCAGAGGATGCCGTGGTGCTGCCCTGCTTTTTGAGCAGCATAAAGCAGGCCGCAGCTACGCACAGCACAGCAGCCACCGCGCACAGCACACACAACAGGATCTTGGTAATGCGTTTCAAAAGAGATACCTCCTAAAAATAGCAGACCGTTTTCACGGAGAATGCAAATATCATACCATCCTATTATAACGGAAAAATGCGAAAAGAAAAGATTTTTGCGAAAATTCCACAAATGCCGCCCGGCACAGGTATCACTTTTGCCCGCTTTGGGGCGGGAAATGCCGCAAAACCGGTGGAAATACCCGGACGGTTCTGTTACAATAAAATTGTATGAGCCTTTCCCTGCGGGGGAAAGCCTTTTGCTGAAATTGGAGGATAAAACCATGGATTACAATAAAGCAGCTCTGGAAATGCACGAGACCCACAAGGGAAAGGTGGGCATCGTGAGCAAGGTGGAGGTCGCCACCCGTGACGACCTGTCCACCGCCTACACCCCCGGCGTGGCCGAGCCCTGCCGCAAGATCAAGGAAAACCCGGAGGATGTGTATAAGTACACCTTCAAGGGCAACATGGTGGCCGTTGTCTCCAACGGTACTGCCGTGCTGGGCCTGGGCGATATCGGCCCGGAGGCCGGTCTGCCGGTCATGGAGGGCAAGGCCGTGCTGTTCAAGGAGTTTGGCGGCGTGGACGCCTTCCCCATCTGCATCGACGCCCACGACGCTGCCAGCGTCATTGCTGCCTGCAAGGCCATTGCGCCCACCTTTGGCGGCATCAATCTGGAGGATATCAAGAGCCCCGAGTGCTTCGAGATCGAGGAGACCTTGGAGCGGGAGCTGGACATCCCTGTGTTCCACGATGACCAGCACGGCACCGCCATCGTGGTCACTGCTGCCCTCATCAACGCCCTGCGGGTGGTGAATAAGAAGATGGAGGACGTGCACATCGTCCTGAACGGCCCCGGCGCTGCCGGTACTGCCATCATCAAGATGCTCATGACCGCAGGCGCAAAGGACATCATTGCAGTGGATCAGTTCGGCACCCTGTACAAGGGCTGCAACAGCGCCGAGGCCCACAAGAACTGGCTGGGCGAGGTGACCAACCCCCGCCAGATCAAGGGCGGCCTGAAGGAAGCCATCGCTGGCGCCGATGTGTTCATCGGCGTGTCCAAGCCCGGCATCCTGACCACCGAGCTGTGCAAGACCATGAACAAGGACGCCATCGTCTTTGCCATGGCCAACCCCACCCCGGAGATCATGCCGGACGAGGCCAAGGCAGGCGGCGTGCGCGTGATGGCTACCGGCCGCAGCGACTTCCCAAATCAGGTCAACAACGTGCTGTGCTTCCCCGGCCTGTTCAAGGGCGCGCTCAGCGTCCGCGCCCGGGATATCAACAATGAGATGAAGCTGGCTGCTGCCTACGCCATTGCAGACCTCATCACCGATGCCGACCGCAGCGAGGAGAACATCATCCCCGGCGCGTTCGACCCCCGCGTGGCCGAGGCTGTGGCAAATGCCGTGGCAAAGGCTGCCCGCGAGACCGGCGTGGCACGGCTGTAAGCGGAGGACACAGGCATGAGAACGATCTCCGCACAGAGCATTACGGATACGGTGGCGCGGCTCTGCATCAAGGCCAACACCCAGCTGCCGCAGGACGTGCAGGCAGCGCTGGAAAAGGCGCGGGAAGAAGAGCCGTGGCCGCTGGCAAAGAACACATTAGACCTGCTGTGGTCGAACCTTGGCGCTGCAAAGGAGAAAGACCTGCCCATCTGTCAGGATACCGGCATGGCCTGTGTGTTCGTGGAGCTGGGCACCGATGTGCACATTGACGGCAGCTTTGAAGCCGCCATCCACGAGGGCGTGCGCCGGGGCTATACGGACGGCTACCTGCGCAAAAGCATCGTGGCCGACCCGCTGCGCCGGGGCAACACCGGCGATAACACCCCGGCGGCCATCACGGTGCATCTGGTGGACGGCGAGGGCTGCCGCATCACGGTGGCACCCAAGGGCTTTGGCAGCGAGAACATGAGCCGCATCCAGATGCTCAAGCCCGCCGACGGCGTGGAGGGCTTTAAAAAGTTCGTGGTGGATACCGTAAAGCTGGCTGGCTCCAACCCCTGCCCGCCCATCGTGCTGGGCATCGGCGTGGGCGGCAGCTTTGACAAGGTGGCGTATCTTGCCAAAAAGGCGCTGCTGCGCCCGCTGGATGTCCCCAACCCCGACCCCTACTACGCCCAGCTGGAGCAGGAGCTGCTTGCCGCCATCAATGCACTGGGCATCGGCCCGCAGGGCTTTGGCGGCAAGACCACCTGTCTCGGCCTTGCCATTGAGCAGATGCCCACCCATGTGGCGGGTCTGCCGGTGGCTGTGAACGTTTCCTGTCATGTGACTCGCCGCGCCAGCGCGGAGCTGTAAGGAGGGGAGAAGAATGGAATACAGACTGACTACCCCCTGCACCGCGCAGGATCTGGCCCCGCTGAAAGCGGGGGATACCGTGCTGCTTTCCGGTGTGGTGTACACCGCCCGGGATCAGGCACACAAGCGGATGATGGAGGCACTGGATAAGGGCGAGACCCTGCCTTTTGATCTGGAAGGCAGCGCCATCTATTATGTAGGCCCCACCCCGGAGCGCCCGGGCGAGGTCATCGGCTCGGCAGGGCCTACCACCAGCGGACGCATGGACGCCATGAGCCCCCGGCTGCTGGACCTTGGCAACAAGATCATGATCGGCAAGGGCAAGCGGGACGCCGCCGTCAAGGCAGCTGTGGTGCGCAACGGCGCGGTGTATCTGGCTGCGCTGGGCGGTGCCGGTGCACTGATGGCCAAAAGCGTGCAGACGCTGGAAGTGATCGCATGGCCGGACTTGGGCTGTGAGGCGGTGCGCCGCCTGACCGTGCAGGATATGCCCCTGACCGTTGTGCTGGACGCTCACGGCGGCGACCTGTACGAGACTGGCCCTGCGGCCTATCTGGCTGCGCTGTAAATTGCACCCTTTGCACAAAACAGGGGCGGTGTAAAACCGGCAAAACAGCAGTTCTGTGCAGAAAAATATGGTTAGTTTAACCAAACTTGCTGCGAATTACTTGCATCAACCGCAAAAGTGTGATATCCTTTAACATACGACAGAGGGTACACATCCCCTGTCGGAAAAATCCCCCAGAGGGAATAAGGCAGGAGGCCGGACAAACCATGCAGATCCACCAGTCCGCAGAAGATTATCTTGAAACGATCCTGATGCTGAGCCAGCGTATGGGCAAAGTGCGCTCCATTGACGTTGTCAATGAGCTGGGCTTTACCAAAGCCAGCGTGAGCATCGCCATGAAAAAGCTGCGGGAGAACGGCTATATCGCGGTGGACGGCGAAGGCAACCTGACCCTGCTGGAGCCCGGGCTGGAGATCGCTCAGCGCATTTACAGCCGCCACCAGCTGCTGACCCACTTCTTTGTGCAGCTGGGCGTGGACGAGCAGACCGCCGCCGAGGACGCCTGCAAGGCAGAGCACATCCTCAGCGAGCAGACGTTGGAAAAGATCCGTGAAAGCGCCCTGCGCAACGATGCCGCCCATCCGCAGGCAAAGTGATATGATTCCAAGAGACACCGGAACGCCGAAAGACGTTCCGGCGTCTTTTTTGTTGTATGAATTTTTCGGTTTGTGTTGCATATTTGTTATGGATTTGGTACAATGGGTTTGTGCGAAAAAGGAACGTTGGAAGAGCGAAAAAGGGGCGGGACGGCGCAAAGCCGCCCTAGGGTAAAGGAGAGCGTTGCGGCATGGATGCGATTGCCCATACTCAGGTCAGTGCGGTCTGTCTGGTCACGCTGGCGGTTTTGCTGCGGGCGCAGCAGAAAATGCGGGATAAAAGTCTGCCCGGGCGGCTGTTTACGGCGCTGCTGTGGTTTGCCGGGGCGCTGACGATCGTAGATTATGGCAGTGCGCTGGCGCAGCTGGGCGCGTGGGAGGAGCTGGGCATCCCCTTGACCTACCGGCTGAACGCCGGGGGCAGTATTTTGTTTTATCTGCTGGCGGCGTGCTGCTGCTTGCTGGTGTTTTTGTATGTGGAGGCAGAGCTGGGGCGTACATGGATGGAGGACGGCCGCAGGCTGGCGCTCAGTGCCGCACCGGTGGCACTGCTTTTGCTGGCGCTGCTGACGGCGCGGGACGAAAACGGCTTTTGCTATCTGGATGCAGAGGGGCTGCGGGGCAGCACCCTGTTCTGGGGGGCGAAGCTGGTGGGGCTTGCCTATCTGGCAGCTGCCTTTCTCCGCTGCAGCTGGACGCTGAGCCACTGGAAGCAGGAAACACCCAAAGAGGAACTGAAAACCCTGCTGCTGCTCGCGCTTGCGCCGGCGGCAGGCTTTTTGCTGCAAGGCTGGCTGCCCGGGCGCGGGCTGCTGTGCTGCGGCATTACGCTGGGGCTGGTGTGCGTGTATGTGCTGGTCTTGCAGACCAAGTTCACGGTGGATACCCTGACCGGCGTCAGCAACCGCATCGTGGCGCTGCGCTATCTGGAAAGCGAACTGCCCTACTACCGCCGCCACCCCAACCGCTCGCTGCATTTTCTCATGATGGACATGGATCACTTCAAGCACATCAACGATGAATACGGCCACTTGGAGGGCGATGCCGCGCTGGTGACGCTGGCGGGCATTTTGAAAAAGGTGTGCGCCAACTATAACGGCGTGCTGGCGCGCTACGGCGGCGATGAATTTTGCATCGCCTGCGGCTGCAACAGCGTGGAGGTGCGCACCCTGATCGCCTCCATCCAGCGGGAGCTGGACGCCGCCAACGCCGCCTCCGGCAAGCCCTACCAGATCGAGATCAGCATCGGCTGCGCCCGCCTTGAGCCGGACATTGCCACCGTGCACGACCTGATCGATAAAGCCGATCAGGAAATGTACCACCTCAAGACCCGCAAGCGCGGCACAGCCCCCGCAGAAAAACAGGGCTGAACAGTTGTGAACTTACTATAACACGATAAATGCCGTTTGCCTTTACGGCCTTTCCCGTGAAAAATGCAATACCGGAGCGTCCGCAGACGCTCCGGTATTGCTCTATATAAAAATAATTTTTCCGCTGAAGATGGCCAAAGCAAAGCGGAGGCCATTCAAAATCGTCCCGCCCCGCGCTTTCTAAACGTTTTTTACCCTTCTGCCCTTGCATCCCGGGGTGGAACGCGGTATTCTTATAGAATAGACCGGAACCGCGACAGCACAGGGGAGGGAGACCACATGGACGCACAGGAGATCCGCGCATTGCTGGGCAAAAGCATCTTTGAGCGGGCACAGAAGTACCGCAAGCGCATCCTGCAAAGCAGCTGCACCACCAACGAGGACGGGGTGCGGCACCTGACAGCACTGGTGCAGGGCAGCGGGCCGGACTGCTATTATACACAGGTCTGGCTGCGGGAAAACGGCAGCTTTGTCAGCGCCTCCTGCGACTGCCCCTATAACCAGAACGGCGACGGCACCTACTGCAAGCATATCGGTGCGCTGCTATTACAGGACGCGGAAAAGAACCCGCCTGCCCCGGGAAAAAAGCCGGAGAGCATCCCCGGGGTGCAGCGGGGCGTTGCCGGGCTGAACCCGGAGCCCCGCAAGGACAGTTACAGCGCCGGGCTGGATATGCTGTTTGGCCGCAAGTGGCGCGGCGAGGAGCCGGAGACCGATTACGCAGCCCAACTGCTGCTGAAGCGCTACCAGCGGGAGGATGCGCAGCCCCAGCCCCAGAACGCCGCCCAGCGCACCGGCTTTGCCCTGCTGGAACCGGAGCTTACGCCGCACAATGGCCGTATCTGGCTGCGGCTGCGGGTCTCGGACGGCATCGGCGGGCGGCAGTATCTGGTAAAAAGCATCCCGCAGTTTCTGGATGCGATCGAGCGGGGCGAAAGCGTCAGCTACGGCAAATCGCTGGCCTTTGTGCACCGGTGGGACGCTTTTGCCCCGGATGCGCAGCAATTGCTGCGGCTGCTGCGCCGTCAGGTGAGCGCCCGGCAGGCATTTGAAGCCGAGGGTACCATGCGCTCCGGCTGGGACAAAGGCCCGGCGGGCGGTCTGCCGCTGACCGGCGAAGGGCTGGATGCTCTTGTGGAGCTTTACGCCGCCGAGGGCGTTGTGGGCGGCTATACCCTTAAAGAGGGTCTGCCGGTCATCAGCCTGAAGGTGGAGCGCCGCAAGGGCGGTGTGCAGCTGAGCTGTACACCGGTGCTCAGCGGGGTGCAGGGGCTGGACTATGCCTATCTGCTGGGCGAAACCACCCTCTGGCGGATGCAGCGGGAGGAATGCCGCCGGGTGCTGCCGGTACTGGACACCTTTGGCGGGCGCAGTTTGTTCTTTACCAGCGCGGATGCCGCCGCTTTTTGCAGCTATGTGCTGCCGGAGCTGGGCAACCGGGTCAACATCGTGGACCCCGACCGGCTGCTGCTGAACCAGATCCCGCTGGAACCGGTGGTGCAGTTTTATCTGGATGCCGACCGGGGGCTTACCGTTACGGCTTACCCGGTCTTTCTGTACGGAGAGGACAGGGTAGCCCCCGGCGAGCCGGTGCCGCCGGATCTTTTGCGGGATGCCCGCACCGAGAACCGGGCAAAGCGGCTGCTGGAAACCTATCTGGAACCCGAGCCCGGCAAGCCCGGGCATTACAGCCTTTCCGGTGAAGAAGCGCTTTTCCAGCTGCTGGAGGAGGGCATTCCCGCCCTGCTGGCCATGGGCGAGGTGTACCAGACCGATGCCTTCCGCAATTTGCAGGCCGCCCCGCCTAAAATTTCGGTAGGGGTTTCGGTGCACGGCAGTGTGCTGGATCTGGAAGTGGACACCGGCGCCTTCCCGGTGGAGGAACTGCGGGAGCTTTTGCAGTCCCTGCACCAGAAAAAGCGCTACCACCGTCTGCGGGACGGCAGTCTGCTGCGGCTGGACGACAGTCTGGAAGGGCTGGACGAGCTGAACGACACGCTGGAGCTTTCCGGCGCAAAGCTGAAGGACGGCCACGCCGCCCTGCCGCTCTACCGTGCCCCCACGCTGGACTGGGCGCTTTCGGGGCAGAACGGTCTGCGGTTCGACCGGGACGATGCTTTCCGGCGCATCAGCCGCAGCTTCCACGCCGTGCGGGACAGCGAGTATACCCCGCCGCTCTCGCTGCAAAAGACCCTGCGCAAATACCAGCGGGACGGCTACCGCTGGCTGCGCACACTGGATGGCTACGGCATGGGCGGCATTCTGGCCGACGATATGGGTCTGGGCAAGACCGTGCAGGTGCTCAGCTACCTGCTGGCCATGAAGGAGGGCGGGCAGCAGCTGCCCAGCCTCATCGTCTGCCCGGCGTCGCTGGTGCTGAACTGGCAGGAGGAATGCCAGAAGTTCACCCCGCAGCTGCAAAGTGTTGCCATGGACGGCGATGCCGCCCACCGCGCCGCGCTGGTCGATGGATGGGCACAGGCGGATATCGTTATCACCAGCTATGACCTGCTGCGCCGGGACGAAAAGCTGTATGCCGGGCAAAGCTTTTACGCCTGCATTCTGGACGAAGCGCAAGCCATCAAAAACCACACCACCCAGAAATACAAGGCGGTGTGCCGGGTGAACAGCCGGGTGCGCTTTGCCCTGACCGGCACCCCGGTGGAGAACCGCTTGGGCGAACTGTGGAGCATCTTCTCCTTTTTGATGCCCGGGTATCTGCCCCCCTACAAGACCTTCTGCGCCCGGTTTGAAAAGCCCATCGTGCAGGACGAGGATGCCAACGCCGTGCGGCGGCTGAACCAGTTCACCGGCCCCTTCATCCTGCGGCGCATGAAGTCCGAGGTGCTGCGGGAGCTGCCGCCCAAAACGGAGAATGTGCGCCGCGTTGAGCTGGAAACCGAGCAGCGCAAGCTGTATCTGGCAGCGGTGGTGGACGCCCGCGAAAAGCTGCGGGCGGCAAAGCCGGAGGACAAGATGACCGTGTTTGCCGTGCTGATGCGGCTGCGGGAGATCTGCTGTGACCCGCGCCTCGTAGCGGACAACTGGACCGGCAGCAGCGCCAAGCTGGAAGCCTGTCTGGAGCTTGTCACCGAGGCGGTGGCGGGCGGGCACCGCATTCTGCTGTTCAGCCAGTTCACCTCCATGCTGGAGCTGCTGGCAAAGCGGCTGGACGAAGCCGGGGTGAGCCACTTCACCCTGCAAGGCTCTACCCCGAAGCCGGTGCGCGCCGAGCAGGTGCGCCGGTTCAATCAGGGCGAGGCAGACGTCTTTCTGATCTCGCTGCGGGCGGGCGGCACAGGTCTCAACCTGACCGCCGCTGATATCGTCATCCACTACGACCCGTGGTGGAACCTTGCCGCGCAGAATCAGGCCACCGACCGCGCCTACCGCATCGGTCAGCGCAACCCGGTGCAGGTGTACCGGCTGATCGCGCAGGACACCATTGAGGAAAAGATCGTGGAGCTGCAACAGGCCAAGCAGTCGCTGGCCGACACCGTTACCGGCGGGGCAGACGGCGCGATTTTGTCCATGAACCCCGAACAGCTGCTGCAGCTGCTGGGAGAAGAAGCATAAAGGAGTGTATCCATCATGAAGGTTTGGGATCTGCATTGCGATACCCTGTACGAACTGCGCCGCGCCGAAAAGGCGGGCGCACCCAAAAGCTTTTTGCACAACGATCTGCATATCGACCTTGAAAAATTGCAGCAGGGGGATTATCTGCTGCAATGCTTTGCGGCCTATGTGGATCTGGCCGACCCCGCCCCCGGGGCCGACCCGCTGGTGAGCGTGCTGGAGGAGATCGACATCTTCAAGCGGCTCATGGCAGCTTACCCGGAAAAGATCGCTCCGGTGTACACCGCCGCCGACCTTGAGCGCAACCGCGCCGAGGGCAAGCTCAGCGCCATGCTGACGGTGGAAGAGGGCGGCTGCTGCAAGGGCAGTCTGGGCGTGCTGCGGCGGCTGCAGGAGCTGGGCGTGCGCATGATGACCCTGACATGGAACTACCCCAACGAGCTGGCAGCCCCCAACGCAAACCCCGGCGGGCCGCTGGTGGCCAACACTGAGACCGGTCTGACCGAGCGGGGCTTTGCCTTTTTGGAAGAGATGGAAAAGCTGCACATCACCGCAGACGTGAGCCACCTTTCCGATAAGGGCTTCTGGGACATCGCAAACCACAGCACCCGTCCCTTTGCGGCAAGCCACTCCAACTGCCGTGCCCTGTCGCCCCACAACCGCAACCTGACCGATGAGATGATCCGCGCACTGGCAGAAAAGGGCGGCATTGCAGGTCTGAACTACTGCGCTTCCTTTGTGGACGCAGACTCGGCACACCCGAAGCTTTGCCGCAGCACGGTGGAGCGGCTGGCAAAGCACGCGGCACACTTCAAGCAGGTGGGCGGCATTGAGGTCATCAGCCTTGGCAGCGATTTTGACGGCATTGGCGGTCAGCGCGAGCTGGAAACGGCGGCAGATATGCCGCTGCTGGCCGAGGCACTGCGCCGCGAGGGCTTTACCGAGGACGAGGTGGAGGCCATCTACTGGCGCAACGCATACCGCTTCTTTAAAAACAATCTGTAATATTGAGTCGAAAAATTGCAAAAAATGCCCGGAGATGCCCTGCTGCGTGCAGGTATCCCGGGCTGTGTGTTGCCCTGCGAGGGGAGGCTTTATATGGTCTGAGGCGCGCGTCCCCTGAAAAAGAACAAACGACTTGGAAAGATAAGAGGAATTATAACAATGGGTATCACGATTTCGCCGTGGATGATGGCGTTTCTCATGCTGATGACCGGCTTTGCAGGCTTTGTGGATTCGGCAGCCGGCGGCGGCGGGCTGATCAGCCTGCCGGCCTATCTGTTCGCCGGGCTGCCGCCCCACTACACCTATGCCACCAACAAGTTCAGCGCCGCCTGCGGCACTACCTTTGCCACGGCAAGCTTTTTCAAAAGCGGTGCCATGAACGTGAAGGTGGGTGTTCTTGCAGCCATCGGCAGCTTTGCGGGCAGTGCGCTGGGCGCGCACATCGTGCTGCTGCTCAGCGATGAGATGCTGCGCACCATGATGTTCATCATCCTGCCGGCGGCGGCGGTCATCATCCTGTGGCAGCGCAACCTGCCGGATGAGAACCGGGACGACGGCACGCTGGACCTGAAAAAGATCTTACTGGCGCTGGCCATCGGTTTGGGCATCGGCCTGTACGACGGCATTATGGGCCCGGGCACCGGCACCTTTGCCATCATTGCCTTTACCACCCTGATGGGCTTTGACCTGCGCACCGCCAACGGCAACGGCAAGGTGCTCAATCTGGCCAGCAACTACGCCAGCCTGTTCACCTACCTGATGAACGGTCTGGTGGTGTTCCACATCGGCATCCCCTGCGCCGTCAGCAACATTCTGGGCAACCTGCTGGGCTCCCATTTTGCCCTGAAAAAAGGTGCCCGCTTCATCCGCCCCATGATGCTGGTGGTGCTGGTGCTGCTGCTGGGCAAGCTCATCTCGGACGCGGTGCTGTAAGGGCATTTTTACGGGTAAAAAACAAAGTCGGGCAGCCCGCGGGCTGTCCGACTTGTTTTTACTTTCATAGGTTTTATTCCAGCACCAGCTCTTTATCAAAGAACGCGATGCCGAAGGCGCCGGGGCCGGTGTGGGTGCCGATGACGCAGCCGATCTGGCGCACCAGCGGTGCGTCCAGATGCAGGTTGTCCTGCAGATAGGTCAGCAGCGGCTGCAGCTCCCGGTGGTTGACGGTGTAGCCCAGCAGCGGGGTGTAGCCCGGGTGGATGCCGCCCATCTCGTCGATCTTCTTGAACAGCGCCACATACACGCCGGGCAGACCGCGTGCCTTACCGGCCAGCGCTACCTTGCCCTCCAGAACGGCGAGGATGGGCTTGATGCCCAGCATACCGCCCGCCACAGCTGCGGCGGCGGACAGTCTGCCGCCCTTGCGCAGGTACTTCAGATCGTCCACAGCGGCTACCAGATGCAGGTGCTGCTTGGCCTTTTCCAGATCGGCAGCGATCTGGGTGATGGTTTTGCCGGCGTCCCGCAGCTGCACCGCCAGACGCACCAGCAAAGACTGTCCCAGACAGACGTTCTCGGTGTTCACGAACACCACATTGTCCACGTTGGCAAGGTCGGCAGCAAGTCTGGCGCATTGACCGGTGCCGGACAGCGCATCGGACAAAAAGATGCCCAGCACTTCGTCCCCGGCGGCAGCAGCGTCCAGATACAGCCGCTCGAACTGCTCCGGGCTGGGCTGGCTGGTGGTGGGCAGCTTGCGGCAGGCTGCCAGATGGGTATAGTATTCGCTGGGGGTCATGTCGATGCCGTCCCGCAGGACGGTGCCGTCCTCCAGCGTCACGTTCAGGGGGATCACGGTCACGCCCAGCTGCTGCGCCTCGGCGGGCAGGATGTCGCACGCGGAATCGGTGAGGATACGGATCATAATAATACCTCCGGTCTACCGGTAAAATACAGTATATGCAACGTTTTTATCAAAAAGGTTGGAAATTATTATACCACCATTTAGGGCGATGTGTCAATATTTTGCATAAATTTGCCACGACAGAACGCCGAAACCTTGCGCACCCGGCGGCAGATATGGTACTATAACCGGGAACGAACCATAGCAGGAGGAGACCGACCATGCACAAGCTGAACCCCCGCACCGCCGCGCTGCTTTCGGCCTTTGGCTGGGCGGTGGGCTATCTGCTGGTGGGCAAGACGCTGGCGGTGCTGCTGCCCGTGCCGCCCGGCGGCGCGGCACGGTTTTTCCGGGTCTGCCTGCTGGCTCCGCTGGCGGAGGAAGGGGTGTTCCGGGGCGCGGTGCAGCGCCGGGCGCAGCCGCTGGGCAGGGGACAGGCTGTTCTTTTGCAGGCGGTGCTGTTTGCCTTGCAGCATGGCGGTGTTACTGCCATGGTCTATGCGCTGGTGTGCGGGCTGGGTCTGGGGTGGCTGGCAGACCGCACCGGACATCTCTGGCCGGGGATGCTGCTGCACAGTGCAAACAATCTGCTGGTGCTGGCGATGGGATGAGAGGATGGGATACATGACCGATTTTGAACTGATGGGTCTTGCGCTGGAAGAAGCCGCCAAAGCCGCTGCCTTAGGCGAGGTGCCGGTGGGTGCGGTGGTGGCGCGGCACGGCGAGGTGGTGGCTACGGCGCACAACACCCGGGAGACCGAGAAAAACGCCTTGCACCACGCGGAGCTGCTGGCCATTGATGCCGCCTGCAAGGCGCTGGGCGGCTGGCGGCTGTGGGAGTGCGAGCTGTTCGTCACCTTAGAGCCCTGCCCCATGTGCGCGGGCGGCATCATCAACAGCCGTCTGCGCCGGGTGGTGTACGGCGCTGCCGACACCAAGGCCGGGTGCTGCGGCTCGGTGACCGACCTGTTTGCGCTGCCCTTCAACCACCATCCGGTGGTGGAAAAGGGGCTGCGGGAGGCCGAGGCGCAGCAGCTTTTGCAGGCATTTTTTGTTTCCCTGCGGGAAAAGCGGGCGGGCAGACCCCGCTGGAAGCCCCCGGTGCCCGAAAACAGGGGAAAATAAGGAAAAATAGTGGGAACTGCGTAAAAAATTGCAGTTCCCACTTTCTTTTTGGGCTGGATTGTGGTATATTATTCAATGGAATCTTGTCGAAACCCATCGCAACTGCAGGCAGGCACGCCAAAGCACCGGACCTTTGCCGGACACATAAACGGAACGCTGCACTGTCTGGGGATGGGCACAGGGTTTTTCCGGCCGGAGCACTGCGCCCGGCCGAGAATACCGAACAGGAGGGATACACTCTTGTACGAGGACGAGTTTGAACTGACCTTTCAGGTGCCGGAGGAAGAGAGCGCACCGGAGCCCCTTGCCGCACCGGCTGCAAAGCCGGCTGCGCCGATGGAGCCGGTGGCGGACGAGCCTACCCGCATCATGACGCTGGAAAAACCGGCAGCGCCTGCGGTGGACGAACCCACCCGGGTGGTCACGCTGGAAAAGCCCGCAGAGCCGCCTGCGGTGGAGCCGCCCGAAGCGCCTGAGCCGGAGCCCGTAAAAGAACAGCCTGCCCCTGCCGCACCCGCTGCGGCGCGCCGGGTGCTGATCTCCGGCGGCGACCGGGGCATCGGTGCTGCCGCTGCCCGCGCCTTTGCGGCAGCAGGATATCAGGTGGCGGTGCTCTACCACCAGAACGCCGCGGCCGCCGCTGCGCTGGAGCAGCAGCTGCCCGGGTGCATTGCCATCCAGTGCGATGTAGCCAGCCGCGCCAGCTGTGAGCTGGCGTTCCACGCGGTGGAGCAGGCCATGGGCAGGGTGGATGTGCTGGTGTGCAACGCCGGCATCGCGCAGCAGAAGCTGTTTACCGACATCACCCCGGAGGAGTGGCAGCGGATGCTGGACGTGAACCTGAGCGGCGCGTTCCACCTGTGCCAGCTGGCGCTGCCCGGCATGATCCGCCGCAAGCAGGGCCGCATTCTGACTGTGAGCAGTATGTGGGGCCAGACCGGCGGCAGTTGCGAGGTGCACTATTCCGCCGCGAAAGCCGGGCTCATCGGCCTGACCAAGGCACTGGCCAAGGAAGAGGGCCCCAGCGGCATCACGGTGAACTGCGTAGCGCCGGGGGTCATCGAGACCGACATGATGGCGGCCTTTACCGCCGAGGACAAGGCGGCGCTGGCCGAGGAGACCCCTGTGGGGCGGCTGGGCACCCCGGAAGAAGTTGCAAAGCTGCTGGTCTTTCTGGCCGGCGAGGATGCCGGATACATCACCGGACAGGTGTTCGGGGTGAACGGCGGCCTTGTGATCTGATGCACAGGGCAATATTACAGGAAATTCCCCGGAGCGGGAAGGAGAGAAAAAATGGGCATGACTTTGAAGGAACTGTTGACTAAGGGCGAGGGCACCCTCTCTGCACAGGAGGCCAAGGCGCTGGCGGCACAATGCCGCATGGATGTAGATACCCTCTACACCCTGCTGGAGGAGCGCGGCATTAAGGTCCTGGAGGAAGAGAACGAGCCGAGTCTGGACGTGGACAGCATCATTGCTGAGGTGGAGAACGCCGAGAACAACAACGATGACATGGGCCTTGCCGATGAGAACGAAGAGGATGCCGAGGAGAACCCGGCAGACCTGAAGGCTGCCATGGACGAGCTGCTGGACGACCCGGTGAAGAACTACCTCAAGCAGATCGGTCAGATCCCGT
>OIYF01000477.1_pt1 | contig 15653 bp, 17 predicted proteins | sample 1587971 | NCBI WGS metagenome assembly OIYF01 (sample SAMN03283248) | human gut metagenome | biome: human-associated habitat; material: feces | host: Homo sapiens | place: Peru | collected 2012 | reverse complement strand
CTGCATATATTCATCAACCTAATTGCATCCCGATCATCACATGTAATCAGACATTCTCCATACAATATTTTTCTAATATCAGGCATTTTAAACAGTCAACCAATCCACACTGCTTATATTGCCAAATATCTTTATCTCGTAGCTTGTATAGTATTCAATATGCAAATTTATTCCATATATATTCAATATACCTTTTCGTGTCTTAACCGATATTCTTTCGTCATCTGAATAAATTATATGTCTGAAATTTTCTATAAGTAATTCATCATTATTAAATACTGTCATTTTTGAAACTGAACTTCTGGAATCCGGACACCAACAGGGAGGATCCATCGTTATGACCTTTTTTAAACGGTCTTTCATGCGCACCTCTATTTGCTTTTTGGATAATTATATGAGGGTGCGCAAAAAAAGAGTACCGAATAAATTCGGTACTCTTAGAAATCAATTTAAAATCAAATATTAAAAATACAATGATTTATTTGTACTTGCGCTTTCTAGCTGCCTCTGACTTCTTCTTACGCTTTACACTAGGCTTTTCGTAATGCTCTCTCTTACGAATCTCCTGCTGAATACCAGCCTTTGCACAGTTTCTCTTGAATCTGCGTAAGGCGCTATCTAACGTTTCGTTTTCTTTAACGATTACATTTGACATAGTCTCACACCTAACCTCCCCTCCAGCCTTGTATTGTGCATCATACGACTGTTCGGGTATATTTATTGCACTGGATATTATTATAACATATTTTTTCAAAACGTCAACTGCTTTTTATGATTTTTACCGATTTTTTTATACTTTTTTCTTGCTTCTACCCAAAAGAGAATCTGCCACAGACAGATTCTCTTTACAATGACTTTATTTAATCTGATCAGCCAGTGCTTCTTCTGCTTTTGCAAGTGCATTTTTATCTTCCATAGTAGGTTCTTTACCCTTTGAATAGTGAACAGTGACAGTACTTCCCTTTTCTAATTGTGTACCTGCCGCTGGTGACTGACTAATAAATCCACCCTCTGCCACACTATCAGAAAAGTCGTCTTCCTTGCTGAATTTAAAGCCATTTTCATTACACCAAGCCTGTGCATCTGTTTGACTCAAATCAGCAACTTCTACTTTCTCTATTTTCTTTTTCTTCTTGACTTCCTTTGTAGTAGACACTTCAGGTGAAGATTCAATTGGCTCTGGATCACTGATACTACCTGCATATGCAAAAACCAAGAAACCTGCAAGAATCATATAAAGTGCTTTTTTCTTAGGCTGTTTTTTGAATAAACAATATACAAAATAGCCTATCCCCACTAAAAAAGCGACAAAGCCAAGCATCATGAATGCATCCACTGATACACATCGAATCACAAATAATACAAAGAAAACTAGTGAAGCCATTAATGTCTTTTTCGCCTTATCATTTGGTTCATTGTTTTTCTTTGATTTAACGAAATACACAATGCCTAGTACAAGTAAAACCACAAATAATAGAAATAATATCATAATCAACATCCCCTTCCTTGGACAACTCTATTGTAATACTATTTATCACAAGATGTATTGAGTAAGTGCTTGATAATGCCTATTTTAAGGTGTCTATAAAAAATAATTAAAAAAGCTGTACAATGACAGCTTATGATTTATACGCCTGAATAACTATAGACCCCTGCCATGAATCCAACAATCAAAATAATGATTAAATACCATACAGACAGTTTGACTCCTTCACTTCTAATATAAGCAGTCGTTATTGGATTAATAATCACACCAGTTACTACAAAGTATATAACACTCAACATTCCACCTTTTGTGGTTAATGATATTACTGCATATAATAAACAGACTATAGAGAAAAACCAGAATATAACTTTCCCAATTACTCCACCAATCGTTTTTAACTTTTGTTTGTAGTCTTCTCCCATCAGATTCTGAAGTATCGAACTATTTGCCGAATCATTTTCAGCCATACGTTCTGAATCCGTATTGATCAAATACTGTAAATAATCTTCATCAGATAATTCTTTGTTTTCTTCCATTCTATACATATCCGGTAATGTATAAACTGGTTTATCTTCAATGACTTTTTGTAATTCCTGTTCTTTATCCACTATCTGTGCATCAATAACTTTGACTGATGATTCATCTTCAGGTCGTATAAATGATTCCGGCACAGGCGTTCTTGATAAGACACTTAATTGAGCAATCAAATTCTGTGCATCTCTTTGTGCTCTTGAAAATGCTGGACTTGTTTGATCAACTGGTGAAGAAATAAATACAACTTCTTGTACAAAACCATCAATAGTCACAAATACTCCTAGATGATCACAAGTAGGAATTTGATTTGAAACCGAAGATCCTTTTGTCTTGGTTTTACCTAGAGTCGTACCAGCTACAACAGCACCAACAGGTCCTGCAACAACGCCACCGGCAACAGCCCACCCCAATGAAACATGTTTTTTAGATTTTGAATTACTTGTTGTTTCAATACGAGAACCATTGATTATATTAAGTTGTGCACCTTGTATACTTGAAAATAAATATTCCGCATAATTGATTCGAACCTTTCCCTCAGTTCTATTGACCCATAATTTACCACCACAGCTTATTTCCCAACGACTATTTGATATTCTAGAAATCTCCTTACTTCTACTTTTTACAAGCTTATCTCTTTCTGATTTTACCCTTTTTACACCCTTATTATATTGTTTGTCTCTTTCCTTATGAACTCGTGCAATAACCTTCTCCCTATACTTTGGGTTATACACAAATTTATGTAGTTCTTTTTCTTCGTTAGCCATTTTCATTCTCCCTATTCTACATAAAATAGAATATATCACCATAACATATATTTGCAACATAAAAGAGATGCCGAAGCATCTCTATGATTTATTAGGAAGAGTAATCGTAATACAAGTACCTTCTCCTAATTGACTATGTAATTTCACTGTTCCTTTATTATAAGAAACAATATGCTTAACGATGGCAAGACCTAAACCTGTACCACCTTTGATTCTACTACGTCCCTTATCAACACGATAAAATCTTTCAAAGACACGTCCTTGATCTGCAAGTGGTATACCAATACCTGTATCCTTGACTTCAATGATCATGTTATCTTTCTTACTATAAATATGAACATATACATGACCATCTTCTTTGTTGTATTTAATAGCGTTACTTACAAGATTAGAAATCAATGTTTCTATTTGAGATCCATTTCCAATATAAGTAATAGGATCAACATCTGTATGAAGCTCTACATTGTATTTCAATAATAAACCTTCATAATCTTGCGAGATATCCTTCATTAATGCCTGCATCTTAACAGGAACTTTTTCTACAATCAAATCATCACTATCTAGTCTAGATAACATCAAGATATCATTAATTAAAGAAGACATATTAGTCACTTCAGTTTGAATCTTAGAAAGCATCATCTTCTTCTGATTTTCATCATTGATGAATCCTTGTGATAATAATTCACTGTAACCTCTAATAGCTGTAATAGGTGTTTTTAATTCATGAGATACACTAGAGAAGAATTCTTCTCTCATCTTTTGTGAGTTCTTCATTGCGGTAATATCTACAAAGAAGAGTGCTGTACCAAATGGAAGGCGGGAGATTGCACATTGGTAATCAAAATCATGAATCTTTAATTCTATACGTTGTTTTTTGGAAGCACTATTTAACGCATTTATAAGATTTGGATAAGAGATATGATCAACTAAATTGTCCTTCTCTTTTAAAGGTCCTAGAATCTTTATAGCACTATCATTGACACTTAAGATCATGCCATTCTCATCAAGTAAGATAAAGCCTTCCTCCATCTTTCTTAATATTGCATTGATCTTATCTTGTTCAAATCTTGTCTCTCTCATAGATTTTCTTAATCGATGAGAGAGATTTTCTAGTGTATCAATAATAGGTGTAAATTCTTCATAATCTGTTGTTGGGAGTTCAAAACGATAGTCTTCAGTCATATTATTAAGAGACTCACTGATTTCTGTCAAAGGCTGAGTGACTCTCTTAGAGAGTTTACGTGCAACTATGTATGAAAATAATATACTGATCAGTATAGAAATCGCAAATGCAGGAGCAAGTTCTGGGAAATAACCCCATACACCTGAATAAGGGATGGACAATCTTATAATGTGGGTATCTTTATAATATGCAGCATAGAGAAGCGTTTGATTCGTTGTCTCAGAACGTCTCATTGCATACCCCTCATGATTTGAAGAATGAAGTGCTTCCTGCACTTCTTCTCTTTTTATATGATTAGAAGAAATATCATCCTTGTATGTATCTGCAAGAACTTTACCTTTTTCATCTATGACAGATATTCTTGTATCATCAGAGAAAGCAAGTGGATTCAATGTTTCAATCTGTTTATTTAAATCACCCGAGTAATCTAAGTTATATTCTATTAATTTTACAGAATACATCATTTCTCTTTCGGAATCCTCTTTCATTGAACCAGAAATAATAAATATACTCGTTGCACTACAGATACATAGAGATACTAATAATAAAGAGATGAAATATCTTAATATAGATTGTCTCATTATTGTCCGTCCTCAATAAAACGATAACCTACACTTCTGATTGTCTTAATATAATGATGTCCATCATCACCAAGTTTTGCACGTAAAGAACGAATATGAACATCTAAGGCTCTTGATTCGCCTACAAAATCATAACCCCAGATATTATTTAAGAGTTCTTCTCTTTCTACAACACGTTCTTTATTTTCTACTAAATAGAGTAATAACTGATACTCTTTATGAGTTAATTCAAGTTTTTCACCCTGCTTTAAAATAATATGTTTCGATTTATCAATTTCTAAAGATGTTGTCTTAATAACCTTTGAATGATGCTGACTTCTTCTAAGTAATGAGCGAACACGTGCAGCAAGTTCCAGCACTCCAAATGGTTTCGTCATATAATCGTCACAGCCTGAATCTAACCCTCTTACCTTATCTATTTCACGATCCTTTGCGGATAGAATTAAGATAGGTAAAGTTGTATTCGTCTTTCTTATCTGCTTAATAGCTGAAATACCATCTAATTCTGGTAACATGACATCAAATATCGCAAGATCAGGCGTATCTTCATGAATTGCGACAATTGCATCTATCGCATTATTAAATAGAGTAATTGAATACCCACTTGATTCAAGAGATAACTTGATAATTTCCTGAATATTTTCATCATCTTCAATTACATATATACGTTCGCTCATTGATTATATCCCCCTTATATAATACGCTGCTGGTTAATGGATCCTGTTTCCATGAAATCTAACCATTCACAGATATTAGATGCATGATCACCAATTCTTTCTAGATATTTTGCAATCATGAAGTAATCTAAACAGTCATCGGCATTTTCACTATTTTCCTTCATAATCTGAATGATTTCATTCTTAATATCTAAGAATAATGCATCAATATCATCATCCATTCTAGAAATGTTATGAGCTTTATCTACATCACCTTCTACAAAAGCTTCAATAGACTTATGTACCATTTCTTTTGCAGTCTTTAACATATCTGGAATATGTTCTACTGTTCTATAAATATGATCACCAGATAAATCTAAGATAATTTCACAAATATCAGAACACTGGTCACCAATTCTTTCTAGATCAGTGACAATCTTTAAAGCAGTAGTCACAATACGTAAATCTCTTGCCACTGGCTGCTGTCTTAACATTAACTTAAAACAAATAGACTCTATAGAACGTTCCATATCATTGATCATACGATCATTTTCCATCACTTCTTTCGCAAGCTTAGTGTTCTTGTTTTTAAATGCAGCAATAGTATTTTCTAACGCATTCTCTACAAGACCGCTCATCTTCTGAAGATCTACATTAAGCGTATCTAGTTCTCGATCAAAACGACTTCTCATAATTTTTACTCCTTCATTATAATATATTGATTTAGATAATTAAATATTAACCGAATCTACCAGTGATATAATCTTCTGTTCTCTTATCCTGAGGGAATGAAAAGATCTTTTCTGTATCACCCGTTTCAATGATTTCACCCTGTAAGAAGAATGCAGTATTGTCTGCAATACGTGAAGCCTGCTGCATGTTATGTGTCACAATCACAATTGTATAATCTTTCTTAAGATCCATTAATAAATCTTCAATCTTAGATGTAGAAATTGGGTCTAAGGCACTTGTAGGTTCATCCAATAAGATAACATCTGGGTTAACAGCTAAACATCTTGCAATACATAATCTCTGCTGCTGACCACCAGATAAACCTAATGCACTCGTATCGAGACGATCTGCAATTTCATCATATAAAGCAGCCTGCTTTAATGATCTAATCACAATCTTTTCTAATTCAGCATGATTCTTAATCCCATGAATTCTAGGTCCATACGCAATGTTATCAAAGATACTCATTGGGAATGGGTTGGGCTGCTGGAATACCATACCTACTTTCTTTCTCAATAAAGTTGTATCTACTCTAGGATCAAAGATGTCTTCACCATCCAATGTCACCTGACCAGTAATCTTTACCCCTTTTACATAGTCCTGCATACGGTTTAATGTTTTAAGGAATGTAGATTTACCACATCCAGAAGGACCGATGAACGCTGTAATCTTATGTTCTGGGATATCTAAACTTGTATTCTTTAAGGCATGCTTTTCACCATACCATAGATTTAAATTCTTAATTTCCATTTTATTCATATATTCCTCCATTATTTTGCTTTTTCTACATTAAACTTACTTGATAGCCATTTAGCGATAAAGTTCATGATTAATACAAGAATAATCAAAATCATCGCAATCACAAAGGCCTGTCCATATTCCGCATTACTCATTGCCATATAAAGCTGGATAGTAAGTGTTCCACCACTTTCCATCAAGTGCGTAAAGAATCCTCTTGGCATAAAGTAACCACTACCTGCTGTAAATAATAAAGCAGCTGATTCAGCCACAATACGACCCATACCAAGAATCACACCCGTTAAGATTCCAGGCATAGCACTTGGAAGAATAACAGTACGAATCATATACCACTTAGTTGAACCAATACCTAATGCTGCTTCACGATATGAAGAAGGAACGGATTCTAAGGCAACCTGAGTGTTTCTAATAATAATTGGTAAGATAAGAATAGTTAATGTGAAACATCCATTTATGACTGAATATCCTAAATGAAGCATTTCACCAAAGAAGATCATACCAAATAATCCAAAGATAATAGATGGAATACCTGATAATACTTCTGTTGTAAATGATACTGCTGCAACAAACTTCTTATTTTTTGCATATTCATTTAAGTAGATGGCAGCACCAATACCAATTGGGCAGGCAAACAATAATGTACCTATCACAATATAAAGAGTATTGATGATATTACCTAATAAACCTTCAGGGTTCATTAACTGACTCATTGGTTCAATTAAATTCTTGAAATGGAAATGGGGGATGGCTTTTGAAAATACATAACCAATAATGACAAGAATTAAGATACTAGAGAAACCAGCACATAGATAAATAAGTCCACGTAGTATAGTGTCTCCTATTCTTTTCTTTTTATGATATAACGTTCTATCCACAGCGTTCACTTCCTTTAATGGAGACGTAGCTGATACTTTTTTAGAATCTGCTTTATCCATTTTCTTCACCCTTCTTTAGAATCTTCATTAATACGATATTGATAATCATAATGAAGATGAATAATACTAAACCGATTGTAAATAATACTTGTCTATGTACACCACTTGAGTAGGACATTTCAGATACGATAGCTGTTGTTAAGAAACGTACTGAATTGAATGGTGCTGGTAAATTAACAGCATTACCTGCAACAAGTAAGATAGCCATTGCTTCACCAATAGCACGTCCAACACCTAATACAATAGCACTCATGATTCCATTCTTAGCCGCTGGAATAACTACTTTAAAGATTGTCTGAATTTTAGTTGCACCAAGTGCATAAGAACTTAATCTCAAATGATTTGGAACAGTTTCTAGAGCTGTTTCAGAGACATTGATTAATGTTGGTAAAATCATGATTACTAATACAATAATTGCGGCAATGAGGTTTGCCCCACCAGTGAACTGATGTGAATGAGATGTATGATAAAAAAACTTTTCTAACTTATACATCTGTGGGTTGATGATCAAGATACCAAGTAACCCATAAACAACGGATGGAATACCAGCTAATAATTCAATAGCTGCTTTCATAATCTTCTTTAGAGTACCAGTGACCATTTCACTTAATGCGGCTGCAGTAAATAAACCAACAGGTATTGCGATTAAGACTGCAAGTAAAGTACCGACAATAGAAGTTAAGATAATATAAAGAATACCGAACTTTCCTTGAGAAGGAACCCATTCTGTTTTAAATAAGATATTTCCAATACCAACCTTAGCAAGTGCAGGTGTGCCGCTATAGATCATGTAGGCAGTAATAGCGACGACTGCAACTATTGAAAAAGCAGCACATACACTAACGATTAATGCGGCTGCCTTTTCTGATGCTTGTCTACTTTTATTGGTACCGACAATGCTATTTAGCACTGATTAGACCTACTTTTTTAATGATAGCCTGCCCTTCATCACTATCAATGTAATCGAATAATGCCTGAACTAATTTAGACTGTTTTTCAATTTTACCTTTAGTAGCCATTACGAATGGTCTCTGTAATGCATATTTACCAGCTTTGATGTTCTTAACTGTACAATCAACACCGTCTAACTGTAATGTGTTGATTGATTTATCAACTGCATCGAGTGATACATAACCAATAGCACCTTCAATAGAAGCACATTTTGCAACAACTGCACCAGTATTATCTAATTCCTGTGCATACTGACATTTATCTTTTACTTCTAATAATTCTTCGAAAGCGCCTCTCGTACCAGAAGCCGCTTCTCTACCAATAACAACGATCTTTTCGTCTTTACCACCAAGTTCTTTCCAGTTAGTGATTTCACCAGTATAAATCTTAGTTAACTGTTCTTTAGTTACATTCTTAACAGTATTATCTTTGTTAACTGCAACTGCGATACCATCAATTGCTACAATGTTTTCTTCAAGACCCTGGCTCTTTTCTTCATCAGTTAATGCTCTTGATGAATCACCGATATCAGCTTTACCATTTAATACTGAAGAGATACCAGCCGATGAACCTGTGAACTGAGCTTCAACTGTAACGTTAGGGTTCTTTTCTTTGAAAGATTCGCCTAAGGCAGTTACGAATTTTTCCATTGATGTAGAACCATCAAGTGAGATCTTTCCTGATAAATCTCCTGAACCAGCCGTTGAAGAATCTTTAGATCCTCCACAACCAGCAAGTGAGAATGCTAGTACACATGTAAGTACAAGCGTTAATATTTTTTTCATATTTACTTTTTTCCTCCCGTCTTCTTAAGACACCTACATCATAGATTTTTCTCCTTAACAAAAAAATCATATTTGTGTATGTATTATCTTAAGATTATGTAAATGTGTTTTTTTACTTTTTACACAATTACGGTTGTGTTATTGTTTAAACAATAGTACAATTTGGTCGAATTTTAGGAGGCAAATGTTAAATTTATGTTATATGAAAAGGAAATCCAACAAAAAAGATCAATAAAAGCCCTCAAATCATTCGTATGCGTTATTCTTGCGTCATGTTTAATGGCCTTTAATATTAAGACGTTTGTACGTGCTGGTGAATTAGTCCCTGGTGGTATTACCGGTATGACTCTATTAATACAGAGAATAATGTTAAAGTATGCTAACATTACTGTTCCTTATTCTGTGCTTAATATTTCATTAAACGCGATACCAGCTGTTATTGGTTTTAAACTTATTTCAAAACGTTTTACTGGTTATAGTGTATTAATGATTGTTTTAAACTCATTCTTAGTTGATTTGATTCCTTCTTATAAGGTCACAACTGATCCATTATTAATTGCTTTATTTGGTGGTTTATTAAATGGTTTAGCTATTTCTATTGCCTTATATGGTAAAGCTAGTTCTGGAGGAACAGACTTTATTGCAGTCTATATTCATCGTAAGTGGAATATCTCTTCTTGGAATATCATTCTAGGATTTAATATTATTCTATTATTAACTTCTGGAATGTTATTTGGATTTGAAGCATCTCTTTATTCTATTGTCTTCCAGTTCGTATCTACTCAGGCAATAGATACTTTCCACAAATCAGATCAGCAGATGACTTTATTCATCATATCTAATAAAGCAGATGAATTAGAAAGAGAATTATTAGTTAAGACACATCATGGTATGACTCGTTTTACTGGCGAAGGATCTCATACACATGAAGATCGTGTCATGCTTTATACAGTTGTCAGTGCTGCAGAAGTCAATGATGTTTATGAAATTATTAAAAGTATTGATAAACAGGCTTTTGTTAATATAGTCAAAACAAATGCTGTAAAAGGAAGGTTCTATCAGGAACCTATTGATTAACCTGGATTTATTCCAGGTTTTTTAAATGTAAAAAAATAAGCAGGTCTCCCTACTTATTAACCCATTGAGATATCAGATCGTGAACGATGTTTTCTTTGCCTGCAACTAAATTTGTGATTAATTGGTTCTTAATAGGATGTCCACGATAATCACATAAGATACCGCCAGTTTCTTCTAATATAGATTCCTCTCTGTGCACAAGTATAGCACCTTATACAATAAGTATGGTTATCATCAAATAAAGAGTATATTAATAATTTGTAAAAAAAAGAATCCTCCATAAGGAGGATCATGCACTACATAAATATTCTTTTGGCTTGATATGGATGAAATATGAATGCAGTGGCTGTTTTTCAATCAATGCCCTAATGATTAAAAGGATCAGCGTTCCTAGGAAAATCGAAGTTATAATGAGTTAAAAGTATGAGGGTTTCATTAATTACTCACTTTATATCCATGTTCAATAAGGGATTTAATTATTAGCAATACTCTTACGAGCAGTGATCATTCTTATCCTCGCACCCGAATAAGAATGTACAGGAGATGCAGACATATCTGCACAAGATCATGAGGTCCCTACACCTCACGATATGTATAACTAGATTTTCCTATCTTAAGACCTTAATCTTAAGATGATAATATATTATCATCTTATTGGTATTTTATCAATGATAATAATAAAAAAATGTCATGAGCTGGACGTCTCATGACGATTTAGGAAGCAAAAATTTATTTTCTTTTTTGCATCTTTATAATAATCTAATAAAACGATTAAACAAGCATTCTTAAGAATATTGTATAGATGTTACAAAAAAAAGCGAATTTATATGCATAAATTCACTCTTTTTGTCACTTTAATAGATATATTCTTCTTTCTTCTGTTTTCTCTCATATATATAAATAAATGGCGCATACACCAGTACTGAGATAAATATACATATGAGATGTGATATTGCCCCATGGATACTTCCTCCAGTAACTAAGAAGCCAAATAAAATAGGTGGCATAACCCAAGGTACCTCCATGATCACATGTGGACAGAATCCTATTTGAATAAGGAAATATCCCACTGTAAGAGAGATAAGTGGTGCAAGAATAAAAGGAATATCTAATAGAGGATTAAGCACAATAGGCATACCAAAGATCACTGTTTCATTGATATTCACTAAACTTGGGAATAAAGAAATATTCGCTATTAGACGATTATCATGTCTTTGAGAAAAAACAAGTATATATATCACAAGCCCTAATGTACATCCTGAGCCACCAACTTCTCCAAACATCTGAAACATCGTTGAATTGAATACATATGGTATATCTTTTCCTCTTAACCCCGCATTAAATGCTGCCATATTAATATAGAGTAATGGTCTATACAAAGATTCAACGATAGGCAACATAAGATTCTTCCCATGGAAGCCAACAACCCAGAACAATAAGATAATAAAATACAAAACAAGAACCGCAATTAAATTATCCCCTGCCATCAGCTGTAACGGAAACTGTACAAGATTATATATATTCGTATTAATTGTATGTCCTGTACTTAAGATACAGAGATGAGAGATAGAACTCATAATTAAGAGTGTTAAGAATGTTGGTACAATATTCATGAATGACAATACCTGATTGGTAGAAACCTGACTAGGAAGCTTAATTAAGAGACAATCGCAGTTTCTTAATAAATGATAGAGTTCTGTCGCAATTATAGCGACAAGCATTGCGGTAAAGAGTCCTGATAAAGATGTATAACCGACACCTATTCCCTGCGCAGTAAAATCTTTCAAAGTGATTCCTATAGAATGTGGTATATGCACAAAGGTGGATAGTTTTGTATGTACAATAGCCCCATCACCTGTGTGTAATAGTACATTGATATGTAAACCATCTATTGTATGTGGTGTAACAACCAGCCAGCTTAAGAAACTGACAATCACAGGATAAATATCATGATCACCATTCGCCTGAGCAATTTCACTAGATAATAATAATACAATTACGATAGAGATACATGAAATAGCTGCATAATTCAATGCTTCAAAGATTGGATTAAAAATTTTTAAATCCATAATAAGTGGAAAAACAGTACCTAATCCCCCATGATCATTGACTAGTACATTTATCCAAAATATTCCAACAGCACCTGTAAGAGATATTGGCATATAATTCTGGAATGTATTTTTAATTGCATTTAAGTATTTATTCTGAGTACATCTCATAGCCACCCAGGATAAAGCATCTACTAATTTATTCATCCCATCACCCCTTCGCACTCCCATCTTACATTTTTCAATAGAAAAAGTCCATCACTAAGATGGACTATTCAAAAAGAAGGATTTAGAAAACAATCTTCGCAATAATTCTAGCTTTAATAACACCTTCATGATTTTCAATCACTTTAGTGATATCTTCTGATAAATCATTTGTATCAATGACAGTATATGCATATTCACCACGTGCTTTATTGACCATGTTTTCAATGTTCATGCTCTTTTTCGCAAATGCATTCGCAAATACAGCTAACATGTTAGGAATATTCTTATGAATAATACATACACGATATGTTGTAGTGCGTGGTTCTACAACTGTAGGCAAGTTAACAGAGTTCTGAATATTACCATTTTCTAAGTAATCAATCATTTCTTTTACAGCCATAGTTGCACAGTTATCTTCTGATTCTGGAGTAGAAGCACCTAAGTGTGGCAATACAACTGTATTTTCAGTTTCTACAAGTTCTTTAGAACCAAAGTCTGTAATATCGCCCCCATGAATTACAAAATCAATACTGTCGCGCTTGTTGATATCACCCACCAAATCAGACAAGTCGCTCAACCACTGATGCGAGTCGCTGATAAAAGCAAAACGGATGGTGTCCTGTGACTTAACGGCATTTTCTATCTTCGTAATCATCGTCGAATTTATCTGGGTCTGCCCTTTTACTCTCACATCATAAGGATGAATATCAAACACAGAATCGCAACCCGACAAAAGTACTAAAGAAAGTAATGCAACTGGTAAAAGATTCCTTCTTTTCATTCTTATCTATTTTATTTCTTACCTTATTATTTCATCAACTAAAACGATGCAAAGATACAAATAAAACTCGACTCTACAAAAAAGTTTTTAAGAAATTAGGGCAAATAGAACAGAATTATAGACAAATAAGAATATCTGCGTGGGATTTTTTGTCACGCAGATTTCGCAGATGACGCAGATTTTTATTCATCGGATGACACGGAATTTATTCGGAGGTTTCCTGCTGAGGCGATTACTCACGGATTTTCGCAGAGGCGACCTGTTCGGTCGTTGCAGATACCCCCTGAAATAGGACAAAGAGATTCCATAAAAAAATCTGTGGAAATCTGTGAAATCTGTGGGACAAAAAACTCCCACGAAAAAAATCTGCGTCATCTGCGAAATCTGCGTGACAAAAAAACAACAGGGGAACTCTTTGTGCGCCAGCCATTGGCCAGCGGCCAAATTCCGCGAAAATCCGTGAGTAATCGCTTGAGCAAGAAATCTCCGAATAAATTCCGTGTCATCCGATGAATAAAAATCCCCCAAGAAAATCAGCGGGACAAAAAAAACAACGAGAAAGAAGAACCAAAACGACTATTTCTTCTTGACTCTCAAACGAATATAGAAATCGCGCAACTGTCCTGGCGCCACACCCAACTTTAAAAGTCGCTCCAAATCAGCATACGCTTCCTGTTTCCTCCCCAACTTAACGAGCAGGTCAACATGATTGATGAGATAATCCTGATTGGCGCTATCCCGAGCGATGGCCTGCGCATAATCATACTCCGCCAGCTCCAACTGTCCCTTTTCCTTTTCCATACCACCACGTGCAGCATAAGCGATGGCACTATCCGGATGCTGTTCGATCAGATTATTAATGCCATCATAAGCTTCCGTAAAATGCAGGTCTTTCTGATTGAGCAGAGCCAAACCCAACTGCGCTTGAAAATTGCCAGGCACAAGAACCAGAAGATTCTGGTAGTCGAGCCGGGCAAAGTTGTATCTGTTCAACTTCTCATTAACAAAGGCACGATAAAACAGTCCTGCTATGTTGGTACTATTTAAATACAAAACCTTATCCAGATCATCCTTCGCATAATTCCATTGTTCCAACTGGATATTCCATGCCGCTTTCTTCAATCGAAGATCGATACTATCGGGGTGGTAAGCAAGAATATCCGTGGCATGAGCCAAAGAATCTCGCAAAGCCTGATTGCTTTGCGCCAACACCGGCGAGGCACATGCACCCATTGCCAAATATATGATTAGAGAAAGTTTCTTCATCATTATTTTAATCTCTTTTCCTGCAAAAGTACAACATTTTTTTCTTCTTCTACCTTCCAATCCTTGATGGTATGCGTCTCCACATCAAAGTTGATACCCACCTTAACGATTGGCAGACCACAGAGGGCGAAACGCTTCGCATACTCCTTCAAGTCTATCTGTTTCATTGCCACATCAGCACTTTGGTTTAGTTTCAACTCAAAGAGGTAGAGATGGGTGGCAGTACGGAGCACCATATCGACACGTCCCTTTGGCGTGTGAACCTCTACATCCACATAATTGTCGAGGATGGAGAAGATGACATACATCATCTGCTGATAATGCCCCTCATAATCCGTATTGTCGCAATAAGGAATCGTGCCGAGATAAGTCTGGAGCATTTCCAGAGCCTCATCTATCTTATTATGACGAATGGCAGCAGACATCTTGGCGATTGTGGTGGTACCCTTCACCGTATTCATACCTATATAATAAGGTAAAAGACAACGATACAAGCCAACACGAATCTCCTTGTTCGGAATGTCCAAGAGATAGAGATCCGTCTCTGGGTCATAGCCCTTGATGGTGATGTAGCCACTCTGATAGAGCAAGTAGGTGTACCAGAGGCAAACCAATAGTAATCTAATTTGCCTTTTGACATGGCATTGAGCAAGCTGAATGGATTGAATACGTCAGGCGAGACATCTGCAAAATGATAACCATCATAGTACTCTCGAAGAGCCGCAAGCGTCTCCTCTCTTGTCTTGCCCAACTTCTCGCCCAAAGCATCAACATCTGCCGACATTTGGGTCACCAGTTCTTCCTTGGTTATACCACAAATTCCAGCATACTCCTCATCCATGCTCACATTCGTGATGTTATTCAGTTCACTAAAGATGCTCATCTGCGAGAACTTGGTGATACCGGTC
>OIYF01000476.1_pt1 | contig 15702 bp, 11 predicted proteins | sample 1587971 | NCBI WGS metagenome assembly OIYF01 (sample SAMN03283248) | human gut metagenome | biome: human-associated habitat; material: feces | host: Homo sapiens | place: Peru | collected 2012 | reverse complement strand
GACCGAAGGTCTCTTCCAGGTCTGCCACGATGGTCAGGATCTCCATCGAGGACAGGTCAAGGTCGTCCATCAGGACACTATCTTCGTTCACATCCTCGGGAGACACCTCTGCGACGTCCTCGAGGATCGCCAGGATCTGGGAAATGATTTCTGCTCGTTCCATAGAAATATTCTTCCTTTCCGTGACGGATGATCAGCGCAGCGCAGGCCGCACCGTTTCTACTATAATACCTTTCTTCGCCGCCGTGCGCAAGGGGATGCGGCGCAAAAACCCACGTTTTTTCCCGCAGTGTCTGCCTTTAGCATGGCGCCGCCGCCGCCCTTTATGCATCCGGGCGCCGCCCTTCCGTCACTGGCGGATCAGCTTGCCCGCGCCGTTGCGGGGCAGGGGTCCTGCGCAGAACTTCACCGCGCTGATACGCTTATAAAGCGGAAGGGTGCGGTTTGCCTCGGTGATAAAGTCCCGCACCTGCTGCTGTTTGTCCTCGTCACAATAGACCACCACGCCGATCTTTTTGCCCATCTCTTTTACGATACATTCCTTCACGGCTTCGCACTTGCCCACGATGCCTTCCAGCTCTTCGGGGCTGATGTTCTCGCCGCTGTCCAGAATGATGAGGTTCTTCTTGCGGCCGACCAGGAAATAGTAGCCGTCCTCGTCCTTGCGGGCCAGATCACCGGTGTGGAACCAGCCGTCCGCGTCAATGACCTCGGCGGTGGCCTCCGGGTCCTTGTAGTAGCCCAGCATGATGCTGTCGCCGCGCATGCACAGCTCGCCGTCCTCGGCAATCTTGTAGTCCAGATAATCGTTGCCCTGACCCACAGCGCCGATGTGCTTTGCATCCTGTGCGTAGTTGATGATGCCGTCGCCGCAGGTCTCGGTGCTGCCGTAGGTCTGCACCACGAACATGCCGTGTTCCGCCATATCCAGCATCACCTGCGGGTCGAACATGGCAGAGGAGCAGATGGGCACCCACAGCTCACCCAGACGGTCCTTGCGGCCGCGCATCACATCGTGGTGGAGCGAGTTCATGATGACCGGCACCACTGCCATGGCCTGACTGGGCATCCGCTTTACCTCTTTGTAGAAGTTGCGGATGTCACTGCTGACGTTCAGCGCCCAGCCCGCGTGCGCCCAGGAGAACAGGCAGATGAACGCACCCAGATGGAACATGGGCAGCACCGTGTACTGGCTGACCACAAGCTCCGGGTCGTGCTTATACTCCATCATGTGCTCACCGATCTGCACATGGGCGCGCATCACGCTGAAGAAGTTGCGCTCGCTCAGCATCACGCCCTTGCTGCGTCCGGTGGTGCCGGAGGTGAACATCAGGATCATCAGGTCGTCGTGGCCGATGCAGCGGGGCATCTCTGCCACCGGCTCATAAGCGCGGAAGCCGTCCATGGGGCGCAGAATGCTGCCGTAGGCGGCCTGCAGCTGCTCTTTTGTGCCGTAGTCGTCACCGTCGGTCAGGATGGCAGCGGGGTCCACCAGCCCCAGCTCGTAGGACAGCTCATCCCAGCTCTTGTGCTGGTTGAGCAGTACCAGCACGCCGCCCGCCAGAATGATGCCGAAGGTGTTCACGGCATACTCGTAGCAGTTCTTGTTCAGCAGGCAGATTTTTTTGCCCTTGATATCCGGGATGGTGCTCTGGAAGTAGCTGACCGCACGGCGGATGTCCCGCGCGTAGTCCTTATAATGGACTGCGGTCACCTCGTCCGTTTCCTTATCATAAAAGCGGAGCGCCACACGCTCCGAAAAACGCTGTTCCATATTCAGAGTGACCAGATCGTATACGTTATCCAATACCTTGATCATTGTATTTTCCTCCTGCGTTGTTATTTCATCCTGCGGCAGTGCGCCGCACTGTGCCCAGTATACAATATCTTCCAGTGCAATGCAATACTTCTGCAACATTTAATTTCCAGCATTGACAATTTTTACTTGCATATCTTTCGGTGCGGTTCGGCCAAATTCTACCTTTCGTTGCAATCTGTCCGTTCCTGTGCTACAATTTTTAGCGCAAAATACCAGTTCCGGTATGATGCGGACTGCAAAACAAAATTGACAGTCTCTATAAAAAGCATTATACTAGCCATATATCATGACAATGCTGTATAAAAATCGATCGTTTGCGCCGTATCCGGCTTTTTTCTTGAGGGGGTATTGGTCCGGCGCAGGGAAGGAATCTTTCATGGAAACAACCAAGCCCCGCACTGTCAGCTCCATCGGGATGTTTGATATGCTCAAGGGCGCAGGGATGCTGGCCATCGTGCTGGGACACACTGCGGAGCTTTATCCGCTTCAGTTGTCGAACGGCCTGTCGCTGACCGCCTTTTTGGTCTTTGTCTACCGCGAAACGCTGATGGCGGCCTTTTTCATCGCCAGCGGCTACGGCTTCCGCAAGCGCTCCATCGGCAAGTGCATCCACCAGCAGCTCAAAAGCCTGCTCAAGCCCTTTTGCTACACTGCGATGTTCACCACGGTGCTGCATTTTATCATTCACTATAAGACTTTTCACTACCTGCCCGGCTCCCTGAGCGAGAGCATCAAGGTGGCGGGCGGTTTTCTGCTGGGTCTGCCCCATACGGCTACCTACTTCGGGCAGGAGTTCTTTTCCTGCGGGCCCATGTGGTATCTGCTGGCGCTGCTGATGGGCTGGATCGCGCTGGACGTTATCCTGAACATCTTTCCGGAGCGGTACATCCCGTGGGCGGTGGGCGGCTGCGCCCTGCTGGGCTGGGGTGCCAGCCTTGTATGGGAGCTGCCCTTCTGCCTGATCCAAGGCGCGGTGATCACGCCGTACCTGTACCTTGGCTACCTTGCCAAACGGCAGCATTGGCTGGATCAGCCTTTGTCCCGCCGGATGTCCTGCATCCTGTGGGCAGCCGTGCTGCTGATCCCGGCGGCTGCCTTTGCCACCGGCATCACCGACTGTGTGTCCATGGCAGAGTGGACCTTAGGCCCCATCAGCATCCTGCTGGACGGCCTTGCCGGTCTGCTGTTTATCCGGCTGTTTTTGCGCTGGAGCCAGCGCCGCAACCCGCTGGTGCGCTTTTTCGAGGCCATCGGCCGCCGTTCCCTGTACATCTTCTGCGTACATACGGTGGAGCTGATCGCCATTCCGTGGTATCTGTTCGCCGCCAAATACGCCGACCGCCCTGTTTTGGGCATCAGCCTGCAATACATCCTTTCGCTGGGCTCCATCTGGCTGATCTGCGCCCTGCTGCAGCGGCGGCGGGATCTGATCATCAAGTTGTTCCCCGCCCGGCGGCACACCCCCCAGGTACATTACGCCCCGCGGCACTGATTTTTCTGAATGTTTTGGCTGCGGCGGTGCAGCTGTTATAGGATAAAGGAAGAGGAGGATCCCGTTATGAACCACGATGCCCCCATGACCCCTGCTGCCATGCAGGCGCACATTGCCGAGCTGGAGCAGCAGCTCAAGCTTTCGGACGAGGGTGTTTCCCAGCTGGCGCAGCGGTGTCTGGAGCTGGAGCAGCAGCTGCTGACCTGCCAGACCGAGCTTGCCAAGCACAGCGCCGAGGCTGAGAATATCACCCTTACCCTGCCGCAGCTGTTCTACGACACCGGCAGCGGCTTTTCGCCCCGGGAATGCCTGACTGCCACCGAGGATGTCTACAACGAACTGACCCACGAGGTCTCGGTCACCTTTGTCCTGCCGGAGGACGCACGCGCCATCCGTCTGGACCCCGGCGAGCTGGCCTGCTGCATCACCGACCTTGCCATCTCGGACGAGCGCATCAGCTTCCAGTCGGTCAACGGCCTTCTGCTGCAGGAGGACAGCCTGCTGTTTTTGGACGTAGACCCCAACCTTTCGCTGCACTGCACCACCGGCTTTGGTGCCGGCATGAAGTTTGCGGTGAACTATCACTACTACCCGCTGGGACGTTTTCTGCACGAGCAGCCCGGCAAGTCTCTGCTGCGGGCGCTGAACGACCTGAAGCTTGAGAACGCCGCTGCCGCGCAGGAGGCAGCGGAAGTATTGCAGGCCAGCCGCGCCGAGTGTATGCGGCTGAACCAGCAGCTGCTGACCTTGCAGGGCATCCAGCACGAATATCAGGTCTCGCTGGAAACGATGCGCGCCAGCAGCAGCTGGCGGCTGACCGCCCCGCTGCGCAAGCTGCTGACCCTGCTGCGCGGCCACTGAGCCCGCCCGATATTCTGCCCGGAGGAGTTGGATCATGTACACCAGTTACAGTACCCTGCAACGCAAGCAATTGTCCAAGCAGGTCTATACCGATACCCAGAGCACCTATCTTCTGGTCTACGCGCCGGGGCGTCACAAGGCGCTGGAAACGGCGCTGCAAAACCAGCTGCACCGCAAGTTCCGTCTGGTGACCCGGCTGGAGGGCGAGCTGACCCCCGCTGTGGCCGGGGTGCTGCTGGTAAGCGAGGATGTGGAGTGCACCCCCACCGCCCTGACCTATTTTGCCGCCGCCCTGCGGGAGGGCGCAGACCTTGCGGTCTGCGATGCTTCCTTTGGCTTTGACGGCGCTACCGCCCTGTACCTGAGCACCCAGCACCTGCCCGGCAGCCGCTGCGCCATGGTGTCCCGCACATTGCTGGACGAGGTACGCGCCGCCGCCCGGGGCAAGGACAGCGTTACCGAGCTGCTGCGTCTGGCCCACGCCATGGCGCAGCACAGCTGCTGCATCCCGCAGGCGCTGCTGCACTTCCGCCGGGAGCTGTGTGCCGACGATGTATTCTCCGCCAAGGGACGCCGTGCGCTGATTTTGAGCCATGAGCTGACCATGACCGGTGCGCCCATCGTGCTGGTAAGCGCCGTGCCGGTGCTGCGCAGCTTAGGCTTTGAGGTGGTGGTGCTGGGGCCCTCGGATGAAGGCTCGCTGCCGCTGTTTCTGGACGCCGGGGCCGCTGTGGTCACCCGCCCGGACTGCGTTACTTCCAGCGCCCTGTGGGGGCTGGCCACCAGCGCAGACCTTGTGCTGGCCAACACGGTGGTGGAAGCGCCGGTGGTGAACACCCTGAACGGCTCCTTTGTGCCGGTGCTGTGGTGGCTGCACGATGCCTTTGCAGGCTACCCCTTCATCTCTCACAGCATCCCCAAGGCGCTGGGCAAAAATATCCACGTCTGCGCCGTAGGCTCCCACGCCACCGCCGCCATGCACTCCGTCCGGCCGGATTTTGAAATCGAGCAGCTGATCTACGGTCTGCCGGACTACGCCGCCGAGCAGTTCCCCCGCTATGACATCAGCTTTGCCGGGGGGCGTCCCCTCTTTGTGACGGTAGGCTCGCTGGAGCACCGCAAGGGTCCGGATATCTTCTGCAATGCCATCCGGCTGCTGCCCTCTGCGGTGCGGGAAAAAGCCGCCTTCCTCTTTGTGGGCAAAGCCGCCGACAAGGGGATGTACAGCGCCGTGGACAGCTTGGTGCGGGACTATCCCCAGACCGTTTTCTACCGCAAGCGGCTGGAGCGCCCGGAGGTCAAATCCCTGATGGAGCAGTGCAACTGCGTGGTGTGCGCCTCCCGGGATGACCCCATGCCCACCTTCGTCACCGAGGGACTGATCTTCGGCAAGCCCTCCATCGTATCGGAGCACACCGGCACCGCCGGGCTGGTGACCGAGGGCGTGGACGGCTTCCTCTACAAGGACGACGACCCGCAGCAGCTGGCCGACAAGCTGGCCTGGGCCATCGAGCACCCAGAGGCGCTGGCCGCCATGCACGGCAGCTGCCGCCGCCTGTACGAGCAGCAGTTCTCCAACGAGTCCTATGTAGCCACCCTGACAAGGCTGGTAAAAGAGCTGACGGACGGGGAAGAATAATGAAAAAAGCAATGCCGGACAGCTGCACGCTGCCCGGCATTGCTTTTTCACGGGAGAGGTCTCCCCATTTTATCAAATCCCCCAAATTGCAAAACAAAGTTCCGCTTCCGTTCACAAAGGGCGGCGGGAGATGTGCTATACTGGTTCCAGAATTTCCGGTTGTGAAAGGAGTTTTGTTTCCATGAGCCAAGCCGCCGCGCAGCAGCCCTCCCGCAAAAAGACCGTGATCTCTCTGCTGGTGCTGCTGGCACTTACCTGCATCATCGTGTTCATTTTTAAGGATCACTGGGCCGAGATCACTGCGGCGCTGGCGCAGCTGTCGGTGTGGCAGGTGCTGGCGGTTCTGGCGGTCGGCCTCAGCTACCCCCTGCTGGAAGGGTGCGTGGCGTGGGTCATCGTGCGCAGCCGTCTGCCGCAGTTCACCCTGCGGCAGGGGCTGGATGTGGGCTGGTGCGGCACCTTTGGCAACGTGGTCACGCTGGGTGCCGGTGCGGTACCGGTGCAGCTGTACTACCTGCACAAGGCCGGGCTGCCGCTGGGCCCCGGCGCAGGGCTGATGACGCTGGAATACGTTTTCCACAAGAGCACGGTGCTCTTGTACGCCACCGTGATGCTGCTGTTGCAGCACCGCTGGCTTGCCGCCAACACCACCGGTGTCATGCGCTATCTGCCCATGGCATACGCTGTGGTAGCGGTAATCATTGTGGCGCTGGTGCTGCTGTGCGTCTCGCCGCTGGTGCAGAACCTCGCCCGCTGGCTGCTGGGCTTTCTGCCCAAGACCGAAAAGTGGCAGCAGCGCCGCGCCGACTGGCTGGAGCAGCTGGAGGTGCTGGGCACCGAGAGCCGCCGCCTGCTGGCAGATAAGCCCCGCTGCCTGAAAATTTTTGCCCTGCAGGCGCTCAAGCTGTTCGGGCTGTTCTGCCTGCCCTACCTGTGCATCCGGTTCATGGGGCTTTCCCCTCTGAGCTTTTTGCAGGTGCAGCTGCTCACCAGCCTGATGCTGTTTTTGTCCAACGCCCTGCCCAATGTGGCCGGCATGGGCTCCATCGAGACGGCATTCCTGCTGGTGTTCGGCAGCTTTCTGGAACGGGGCGAGGTGATGAGCGTGCTGATGCTCTACCGCATCGCCAGCTATTATGTGGTATTTGCCGCCAGCGCCGTGGGCTTCTTCATCGCCCAGCGGCATCTGGCGCAAACGGAGCCGCCAAAGGAGGGGTGAGCAGATGAAAAGCTTCCACATTCCCCGCACCGCTTTATTTTTTATCCTGTTTGCACTGGCAGCTTTTGCGGTGCTATACCATCCCATCGACCTGAAAGCACTGGTACGCGCCAGCTCGCAGGGCACGCTCCGCACCGAGGAAGTGGCGCATTTTGGCAGCACAAACGACATGGACTATCACCTCCTCTCCATGGACAGCGAAGCGTTCCAACAAACGGCAGAATTGCTTTCCACCGTCTCCTGCCGCAAAAAGCTGAACCAGAACTATTCTGCCTACACCCACGATACCTTCCCGGTGCAGTCGGTCACCGTCAGCTTTTATGACGATGCCGAAAATCAGAAGTTTCTGCTGACGGTGTACTCCGACGGCGTGTGCATCCTGAACAGCGCCTATGTCAGCGTAAAATACCCCGGCGGCGGCGCAGCGCAGCTGTATGAACAACTGGCGGGGATGGGGAAGTAAAAACGAAACTCCCCCAGTCTGCTCCCGCTGGTCGCAGCCAGCCCCCTCGGAGATGGGGCCTTTGGCATAGCGGCACAGTTTCCTGTTAAACCGGAAAGTTTTCCGTTGCGCCAGAGGCTCCCTCCCAGAGGGAGCTGGCTTTGCGCAGCAAAGACTGAGGGAGTTTTCTCGCAAAACAAAAATCGGGGCGTGCAGGTGGTCAAGCTGCACGTCCCGTTTTTGTTTTCTTTGCGTCGGCTGTGGTACCAAACACAGCCGGTGCCGCGCCGGAAGCAGCAGAGCAAACCGTGCTGCCGCTTCCCGTAGAAAAGAGAAAGGAATGGAGGAATGGAGCGGAGCGCTTGCAGACGCTCCTTTTTTCTGGTGCAACGCGGTTAGAATTAGCTAACCACCGCTGCGAGAACAGGATACCACAGTCAGTTAGTCTTGTCAACCCTTAATTTGCAATTTTTTTCGCAAAGTTGCTGCGCCGCCGGGGTTTCGGCGTTTTTTCTACATTCTGCCCAAAGAACAGCCTTTCCGCTGGAAGAAAACCCACTTGTTTTCTATTGCTTTTTAAAACGGTTCTTGCTATTATAATAACGCAAGATTTTGTGGGCAGGTTTTCATTTTTGTCTACACCTTGTAGTAAGGGCTGCCGCAGACGGCAGTTCAAGACCGTTTCGCCCCCAGAAAACCGCCCAGACAGAGCGGTTTTTCAAAGGCTCATTAGTTAGAAAACGCTAACTGCGTAATGGAGCAAGGAGGTTCCAATGATCCAGTTTGAACAGTGGGAAGGCTTTGAAGGCCGCATCTGGAAGGAAGAGGTCAATGTGCGTGACTTCATCCAGAAAAACTACACCCCGTATGACGGCGACGAAAGCTTTCTGGCAGGCCCCACCGAGGCTACCGATAAGCTTTGGGGTGCTTTGCAGCAGCTGCAGAAGGCCGAGCGCGCCAAGGGCGGCGTGCTGGATATGGAGACCGAGGTGGTCAGCAGCCTGACCTCCTACGGCCCCGGCTATATTGACGAAAGCCTGAAGGATCTGGAGCAGATCGTTGGCTTACAGACCGACAAGCCCCTCAAGCGCGCCTTTATGCCCTACGGCGGCATCAAGATGGCAGAGCAGGCCTGCACCACCTACGGCTACCAGCCCTCTGCCGAGCTGCACAAGATCTTTACCGACTACACCCGCACCCACAATCAGGCCGTGTTCGATGCCTACACCCCGGAGATGAAGAAGGCACGCCACACCCACATCATCACCGGTCTGCCGGACACCTACGGCCGCGGCCGCATCGTGGGCGACTACCGCCGCGTTGCCCTGTACGGCATCGACGCCCTGATCCAGTTCAAGCAGGAGGATCTTGCCAACTGCGGCGACGGCACCATGACCGATGACGTCATCCGCCTGCGCGAGGAGATCGCCCGCCAGATCAGCGCCCTGAAGGGCATGAAGAAGATGGCCGAGGCCTACGGCTACGACATCTCCCAGCCCGCAAAGAACGCCAAGGAAGCTTGCCAGTGGCTGTACTTCGGCTATCTTGCCGCCATCAAGACCCAGAACGGTGCCGCCATGAGCGTGGGCCGCATCTCCACCTTCCTGGACATCTACATCCAGCGCGATCTGGACAAGGGCGTCCTGACCGAGAGCCAGGCGCAGGAACTGATCGACCACATGGTCATGAAGTTCCGTATGGTCAAGTTCGCCCGCATCCCCAGCTACAACCAGCTGTTCTCCGGCGACCCCGTCTGGGCAACGCTGGAAGTGGGCGGCATCGGCATGGACGGCCGCAGCATGGTCACCAAGAACTGCTACCGCTTCCTGCACACGCTGGAAAACATGGGCCCCGCACCGGAGCCCAACCTGACCGTGCTGTACTCCTCTGCCCTGCCCGAGGCCTTTAAGAAGTACGCCGCCAAGGTGTCCGTCAACACCAGCAGCGTCCAGTACGAGAACGACGATGTGATGAAGCCCGTCTGGGGCGACGATTACTCCATCTGCTGCTGCGTGTCTGCTACCCAGACCGGCAAGGAGATGCAGTTCTTCGGCGCACGCGCCAACCTTGCCAAGTGCCTGCTGTACGCCATCAACGGCGGCGTGGACGAGAAGAGCCACGAGCAGTGCGGCCCCAACTACGCCCCCATCACCAGCGAGTACCTGACCTATGACGAGGTGCTGCCCAAGTATGTGCAGATGCTGGACTGGTTGGCCGGGCTGTACGTCAACGTGCTGAACCTCATCCAGTATATGCACGACAAGTACTACTACGAGGAAGCCGAGATGGCACTCATCGACACCGATGTGCGCCGCACCTTTGCCACCGGCATTGCAGGCTTCTCCCACGTCATCGACTCCCTGAGCGCCATCAAGTACGCCAAGGTGAAGGTGGTGCGCGATGAAAACGGCCTTGCCACCGGCTTTGAGACCGAGGGCGACTTCCCCAAGTACGGCAACGATGACGACCGCGCCGACGAGATCGGCGTGTGGCTGCTCAAGACCTTCCTTGAGATGATCAAGAAGCGCCACACCTACCGCAACTCCGAGGCTACCACCTCCATCCTGACCATCACCTCCAACGTGGTGTACGGCAAGTACACCGGCGCTCTGCCGGACGGCCGCGCCGCCTTCACCCCGTTTGCCCCCGGCGCTACCCCCAGCTACGGTGCAGAGCAGAACGGTCTGCTGGCCTCGCTGAACTCCGTGGCAAAGCTGCCCTACCACTGGGCGCTGGACGGCATCTCCAACACCCAGACCATCAACCCCGAAGCACTGGGTCACAGCGAGGGCGAGCGCGTGGAGAATCTGGTGCAGGTGCTGGACGGCTACTTCGATCAGGGCGCACACCACCTGAACGTGAACGTCTTTGGCAAGGAGAAGCTGCTGGACGCCATGGAGCACCCCGAGAAGGAAGAGTACGCCAACTTCACCATCCGCGTTTCCGGCTACGCCGTCAAGTTCATCGACCTGACCCGCGAGCAGCAGCTGGACGTGCTGGCACGCACCTGCCATGGCGTCCTGTAAGGCCCTTGGGTACGTCCACTCGCTGGAATCCTTCGGCTCGGTGGACGGCCCCGGCGTGCGCTTTGTGGTGTTTTTGCAGGGGTGTGCCCTGCGGTGCAAGTACTGCCACAACCCCGAAACATGGGCAGAGGGCGGCGAGGCGTGGACGGCAGAAGCGCTGTTCCAGCGGGTATACCGCTACCGCAACTACTGGGGCAAAAAGGGCGGCATCACGGTCAGCGGCGGCGAGCCGCTGCGGCAGCTGGACTTTTTGACTGAGTTCTTCACGCTGGCGCGCGCCAAGGGCGTGCACACGGCGCTGGACACCGCCGGGCAGCCCTTCCGCCCGGATGACCCGGCCTATCTGGCCGCATTTGACCGTCTGATGGCTAACACCAGTCTGGTGATCCTTGACCTCAAGGAGATCGACCCGGAGCGCCACCGGCAGCTCACCGGCAAGGACAACGCCAACATCCTTGCCATGGCGCGGCACATCTCCGACCTCGGCATCCCGCTGTGGGTGCGGCACGTCCTTGTGCCCGGGCTGACCGACGACGAGGAAGGGCTGCGCAAAACAGCAGACTTCATCCGCTCGCTCAAAACGGTGCAGCGGGTGGAGGTGCTGCCCTACCACACCTTGGGGCTGTTCAAGTGGCAGAAGCTGGGCATCCCCTATCCCCTGCCGGACGCTGTACCGCCCACGGCAGAGCAGGTAAAGCGGGCAGAAGAACTGCTGGAAGTGAGCCGGTATCCCGGGTAAAGAGGAAAGCATCTTTTTGATTTGAAATTCAGCCAAGCCTACCGGCTTGGCTGAATTTCATTTTCACAGGTTTGTTCTGCCTTGACTTCCCTGCACCGCACCGCTATAATAAAGGGGTAAAAGGATAAATGCGTTTATCCGGGCAGAGTAGCGCCGCACACCGTCTGCGCAGAGAGAACAGGCCACTGGCTGGAAGCCTGTTTGCAGACCGCTGCGCAAAGTGCGCCCGGACAGCACGCGGCGGGAACCCCGTGGGGAAGTATCGCCGTGCGGTGCGCCGCCGTTACCGGCTTTGAGCGACAAACAGAAGTGGAACCGCGATTTTGATTTTAAAACCGCCTTCGGAGTTGTGCCTTGTGCACCGCTCCGGGGGCGTTTTGTTTTGCGGCTTCTGTTTGGAACAAAAAGGAGAATTGACCATGCAGATCTTCAACACCCTGACCCGACAGAAGGAAGAATTTGTGCCGCAGGTGCCCGGCGAGTACCGCATCTACGTCTGCGGCCCTACCGTGTACAACTATATCCACATCGGCAACGCACGCCCGCTGATCGTGTTCGACACTCTGCGCCGCTATCTGGAATACCGGGGCAACAAGGTGATCTACGTTTCCAACATCACCGATATCGACGATAAGCTCATCAAGAAGGGACAGGAAGAGGGCACCTCCATGAAGGAGGTGGCGCAGCGCTTTGAGGCCGAGTACCTGAAGGATGCCGCCGGTCTGAACTGCGAAAAGCCCACCGTGCAGCCCCGCGCTACCGAGCATATCCCCCAGATTTTGGATATCGTCAAGGATCTGATCGACTCCGGCCACGCCTACGTTGCCAAGAACGGCGATGTGTACTTCCGGGTGAAGAGCGACCCCGGCTACGGCAAGCTGAGCCACCTGAATCTGGACGATCTGGAGAGCGGCAACCGCGAGCTGCGCAGCCGCATGGAGGACGATCTGAAGGAAGATCCCGCCGACTTTGCCGTCTGGAAGGCTGCAAAGCCCGGTGAACCCGCATGGGAAAGCCCCTACGGCATGGGCCGCCCGGGCTGGCACATCGAGTGCAGCGCCATGAGCCGCACCCATCTGGGCAAGACCATCGACCTGCACTGCGGCGGTCAGGATCTGATCTTCCCCCACCACGAAAACGAGATCGCCCAGAGCGAGTGCGCCAACGGCTGCGAGTTTGCCCGCTACTGGATGCACAACGGCTTCATCAACGTGGACAACCAGAAAATGTCCAAGAGCCTGCACAACTTCTTTACCGTGCGGGATGTGGCAAACCTCTACGGCTACGAGCCCATCCGCTACTTCATGCTGACCGCCGGCTACCGGATGCCCCTGAACTACACCGTGGACCTCATCGAGAGCTGCAAGAACAGTCTGGAGCGCCTGTACACCTGCCGCGAGAATCTGGACTTTGCCCTGAGCAAGACCGACTTCGGCACCGACGAGACCCTGAAGGAAAAGGCCGCCGAGGCACGCACCAAGTTCTGCACCGCCATGGACGACGACCTGAACACCCCGGATGCACTGGCTGCCGTGTTTGACCTGGTGAAGGACATCAACACCCTGTCCGCAACTTCCAGCAAGGAAGCACTGGAGACCGCTGCCGCCGCCTTTGACGAGATCACCGGCGTGCTGGGTCTGCTGTACAACCGCAAGAAGGACGAGGTGCCCGCCGAGGTGACCGCGCTGGTGGAGAAGCGCGCTGCCGCCAAGAAGGCCAAGGACTGGGCCACCGCCGATGCCATCCGCGCACAGATTTCCCTCAGCTGTTCTTTCAGATAATAAGCCTTTGACAGAGGTTCGTTCATTGCCAGGGCATTTTCCAGCCTCGTCTTGTATTTCGAGTCATAGATGTCAGCGCCATTCCCAAGCAGCAGATATCTGGTTCCCTTGAGCACCTTGCGTTTGTTGATGTCCTTTTCCATATTATACTGCATTCGCCGTATATCGTCAAGTTTGTCATTCATCAGCTTTACAACATGAAAATGGTCAAATACGTGTATGGCATTCGGGCAGTTGTCAAGAACAGAGCTAATGAAAGCTGCGGACAAATCTGTTGCTACATATTTGATTGATATATTCTTGCGCCTTACCTTCTTCCAGAAATCCGCCAATGCTTCAACCCCCTTGCCTTCACCGACATAGAGGATGCGGCCACTGAGCAGATCTACTACAATCGTCTTGTATATATGACCTTTCTTGACTGCGAACTCGTCTATGCCGATACATTCCACCCCATCAAGAGATGGAGGGGAATAGTGGCTTTCAAGATACCGTGAATGTATCTCTTTTACCATGTCCCAACTTATATCCAGCCTTGCCGCAGCGTCTTTCAGGGTCATGGATCGCAATAAGTCTACCACATGTTTTGCAAAGCGGTGGGTGTAGGAACAACTGCCTGTCGCAAACGGTATGTTTTCCTGTTGGTCGTAATCGCAGCCATCGCATTTGCACTTGTAGCGTTGAACTTTCATACGTATGATGATTTTCTTGCCTCCTATAGGCAAACCAAGGAAATCCCTTGTACGGTATCCGTTCTTGACCAAATTGCACTTTCCGCACTTGGGACAAGTCTTTTGAGGCTTTTTGCTTTGCACATGAAGAATAATTGTATTACCTTTGTATTCCTCTCTTGTACATTCAAGGCTATATAGGCCCCATGCATGATATAGAAAACTGCTGTTCATTTTTATATATTTGTTTGTGGTTATTCAAATATACAAAAACTTCGGCAGTTTTCTTTTATTTTTTTATTGACTTTATCACTCGAAATGTCGGATGAACCATATTTTATAGGAATTTTTCTTTCAACAACAGTCATCATCTTGACTATATCAGCTTTCGTCAGAAAGAATATTTGCTGCTTGCTTTTATATTTAAGGCTCATATTGTCCATTTTGTTTTCTGCCTTTTTCTTCCACATGTACGCCAAAACGAAAGCAATGACAACGGCAAGTATTACGATAAACAATGTCTGTTGCATAATCATTCTTTTCTGTATGTCTATTATAAAAATCTGCGTAAAAACATAATTAAGAATATCACAAAAAGAATAAAGCCACATCCCCATGCCCGATTTGACATTTCATTATCAAAATTAGATAATTCTGTTGCTTTTTTCGATTTACTACCTTCATAAAGGGTTCGGTAAGAAATCTTGCGATGCCTTACAAAGCGTAGCCATAGATAGCGTAAGCCTGTACCGATACGAAGAATAATAATATTCTCCAAATAATATCTGAAAAGTTCTTCCATACTCAATAGAGAGCTCTGATTTTTTCTTATTCCCTGTTGATCCTTTCCACCAATTCGTCTGGTGTAAGTATCTCCATCTTGGAGAAACCAAACCACTTTTTGCCTAAGTCCTTAATGGATGCACCTATGTGATATACATCATCGTCTATACAAAGGAAGCGGTCATGTGATAAACGGAATGTTTCAACATCAATCGGTGCATATTGAGCATTATGACGGTCTATGTCGAGTTGGAACTGACGGCTTATCTGCTGAGTGTAGATGATTGCAGACACGTTATTATCTCTTTTATCGAGCAATGTCAGTACAGTCTCGTCAACATAGTTGTCGATAAGGACAATACGTTTCTTCGCACTCTTAATCAAGTCGGACACGAAAGTATAGGCATCATAAATTTGACCATTGTAGAACACACCTTGTTTCGGCTTTGCATTGCCCTCATCCAATCTGCGAAATACCTCGTCTATGCGTTTGTCTGTTTCTTGCTGATGTTGCTGCATTTCCAGTTGATGGTACTCCATTGTTGAAAGACGTTGGAAAACTTCTGCATTTGTCACCATGAAACGTCTCATTGCAACAAATGCATCCATAATTCGTATGCTTACACGAATTGCGGTTTCACTTCTAAGAACAGTGGAGAGCATAGCCACTCCCTGCTCCGTGAAAGCATATGAACGAACTGTTGAGTGCTTCAAACTATTGAACCGGTCGCAATTTGCGACCAGTTCAGCCATTTCCTCCTTAGTTAGTTGAAAACGGAAACGCTCAGGGAAACGTTCTATATTACGTTTTACAGCCTCGTTTAATCTTTTAGTTTCCACTCCGTAAAGTTCAGCCAAGTCTCTATCTATCATAATTTGATTTCCACGAATAGACATTATTCGACTTTCTACAGGAGTGGTAACTACGACTTCATCATTTTGTAACTGGTCACAATTTGCGACCAGTTCTCCTTTATCTTGATGTTCTATATTATCTGCCATATTTCTATCTTTATTTTTGAGATCACAAATTGTGACCTTAAACGTATTGTTGTTATATTGCGTACAAAGGTAGTGCTTTTAGCCTTTAAGCCACTATTGCACAACCCCTTTCTTTGAAAAGAACGTAAAATTAATAGTATTATTGCGATGATTGTACTTCGATTAACATAAAGCACTAAAGCAGCCAAAGGAGAACAAGAGCAAGGAAGCCGTGGAGACCAACAAGGA
>OIYF01000474.1_pt1 | contig 15839 bp, 22 predicted proteins | sample 1587971 | NCBI WGS metagenome assembly OIYF01 (sample SAMN03283248) | human gut metagenome | biome: human-associated habitat; material: feces | host: Homo sapiens | place: Peru | collected 2012 | reverse complement strand
TTTTAACTATTTTTTCCCCCATTCCTCGACACGGGCCTGATGTATACAACGTGGTACACCAACAGGGATGCAAGGTGGTACAACAAGAAGGATTCTAGGAAGTATTTCAACAAGAAGCGTTGACAGTTGTGCTCAGATGTGCTATACTGTATACAGTAAGAAAGGAGAAAATGATATGAGGCTTTATAACGTCTATGTTTACAACACCCGTGACCACTACAATGACGTCTATATGGTCAAGGCAAATGACCCCGTGGACGCCCGCAATGTGGCTGTTCAGCGGCTGATTGATGAAACCGGTGATGGGCTGAACGTCTGGGAGATTATTGAGGTCAACAGAGTAAAGGAGTGATTCAAGGCATGATTAAGTTCACCGACAAGATGCTCTGTGCATTGAGCACACGGGGGCGGTATGTTGCCGCCCGTAGGATGTACACCTACAATCCCGCTGAGAAGGTCGTTCATGTGTGGGAACGTAATGTGGAGCTTGGGGACTTCGAAGAAGTGACCCGTCAGCGGTACGACGTTGAGGCCCACATAGCTATGAGGGGGTGCAAGGCATGATTCAATATATCAAGCCCAGTTGCTGGGCATGGATTCTGGCAGACCTCAAGAGGAAGGAAGGGACGAAGGAGCGGTGCATCTGGGGCGGCTACCGCTACTATATCCACAGGGTGTATGAATGCACCGCAATACGGCGTTGCCCTCAGTCCCAAGAGCCTACCTTTGAAGCAGACGAACTCGTGGCCTATTTTGCGAAAGGGGAGTTTTAACATGATGAAAGTGGACATTGAGCGGCGTTCTATTAACGTCCCGGCGGCTTGTCTCGCACCGGGGACAGTCTTCCATTATACGGATGAACCCATAGAAGGGACGCACAATCTTCTGATGAAGATAAATCTGTTAGACAAGGCTGTCAATCTGTGTACTGGTGAGATTGTGAAAGCGCCTGACCAGCCGTATTACATCATCCGTGGCGTGGAGTTCAAGGGGTGGGTTTGATATGAAGATGAATCAGTGGTATTTGTACGAACAGGAAGAGGACGACACAGACCGCTTCCACCGTCACGTCATGGAGTGGGTCGAGATTCTGGGCTTGCTCTTGTCTTTGGTCTGGGGTGTTGTCGGTCTGGTGTTCTTCATTCAGCTCATGGAGACGTTAGGGGGTTTGTTTTAATGCTGTTGTTCTTATATGAATACTCTTGGACTGACGCCGATAAAGCCGTTACCCACATCCCGACAGACAGCGAGGGCGGCGTTGTGGGTGTGCGAATGCTGGGCAAGGTAATGCACGTTAAGGACGCGCAGACCGTCGCCCGGATGTATGACAGCTTGGTTCGTCATCATTGCGAACCGTCTGTTCATCATTCAAAGGCAGGTATCCGCTTGAACTACTTTGAGAGCTGGGAGAGGTAAGAGCATGAAGAAAGCGAAGACAGACACAGGGCTTATCAAGAAAGCCCCTGACGCAAGGGCGCGGACGTCCAAGAAGACAGGGGAAAAGGCCCTGAGTGCAAAGAAGACGAAAGCAAGGAATGCAAAGACGACAGAAGCAAAGGACGCCAAAACCACAGAAGCGAAGAAACCACGGAAACAGGGCGGCAAGGGTCGCCCTTTTCGTTCTCATGACTGGGGAACGTATGCACCCGGCAATAAAGCCCCCCGAATGTATTCCGAAGATGAGTTGAGGGCCATTGTGAAGAAAGCCGCCAAAGCGGCAAACACCCGTATTCGCACCCTTGAGCGGAAAAACCTGTCTGATAAGTCCCCCGCTTACAAGTGGTTACAAAAGCGGACAGAGCAGGAGAAACCCCGCTTCAAAGAGGGCGTTACCAAGATGACCCGGGCAGAGCTTGAAAAGCAGTTCATAAGTCTCCGGGAGTTCATGATAAAGAAGACGTCAACTGTGACAGGCTATCGTGAATCCGTCGAGAAGAAAGTGGAACGTGCTAGGGAGATGGGTTTCACCGGAACGCCCGAAGAGCTGGGTGATTTGTTCGACCGTTTCATGACTGAGAAGAATGAACAGTTGTACGGCTCTGAGGTCATATACCAAGCAATCACCAGTAACCAGATAGACAATTTGCAACAAATCGCGCAAGAGTTTCAGGGTAGAGTAGAAAAGGATAAGATGCAGGGTGCAATCATCCTTCAAATGCTGAGGAACAGGCGGGGGAGATAATGCGATTCAGTCAAGATATTATGGTGTGTGAGACGGCTGGGGAGTTCATGAGTTACATGGACTTCAATCCGCGCACGGCTTTCCAGAGGGGGAAACACGTCGAGTATATTGATACTACTTGCACCTTTGATATTGAGACGACGAACGGCGACGCAGACGGATTTGCATACAGCTTTCAGACGTGCGTGGGTGGTGTGGTCGTAGTTCCCCGTTACTTCGAAGACTGGGCAGAGATGATAGAAACGCTCGGCGATAAGTGGCGCGTAACGGACAAAAGAAAACTGGTTTTGTACGTCCACAATCTGGGCTATGAGTTTACCTATTTAATTCAGCTTTTAATGCTTCGCTGGGGTGACTGTAAGGCGCTTTACACCAAGAGCAGAAAGCCCCTCACCCTTGAGTTTGCAAACGGCATAGAGTTCAGGGACTCGCTCAAGCTGTTCCAAAAGTCTCTTGCAAAAGCCACGAAAGGATGCAAGCACGAAAAGTTAAAGGGCGATTTGGATTATACCGTATACCGCACTCCCGATACTCCCCTTGATGACAAAGAGTTTGCCTATTGCGTCAACGACGTCTTGGGACTGTATGAAGCAATAGAGCGGATGAAGAAGGAACACGGATTCAATGAAGCAACAATTCCCCTCACCAACACGGGCCTTGTCAAACAGGAAGTCAACAAGAATCTGAACAGAGATAAAGGGTTTGCCAAAATCAAGGACGCCTTGACGCTTTCCAAAGCTCAGACCTTCATAGCATATAAAGCAATGGCAGGGGGCGATACCCACGGGTCGAGATGGAAAGCGGGGTACACGTTCATCAACTGCAATTCCTACGACTTTAAGAGCGCACATCCGTCCCAACAGCTCTTATGGAAGTTCCCCACGGGCAAGCCGTTTGACCTTCCAGAGGATACCCCCGAAGAGGACATGAACGCCCTGATAGACGCGGGTATGGGCTGGGTCGGTAAAATCGCAATCACTGGACTCAGTATCAAGGATGAATGCCCAGACCCGTGCATAAGCCGAAGTAAGTGCATCAACAGTGAGGTCATCGGAGAAGAGGACAACGGGCGAGTTCTGGACGCAGAAGGAACGCTCTTGCTGTACTGCGATTCCAACGACTGGCAGAGAATCCGGGAAGGATACAATTATACTGAAATGGTAGCGGCTGAGTCGTTCGCCTTTCGTCTGGCATATCTGCCTGAGTCTTTCCGGCACACGATTCTTGAGAAGTTCCGTATCAAGGAAACAATGAAGGGTAGCCCGGAATATGCCTTTAGCAAAATCTGCGTGAACACCATATACGGGGCAACGGCACAAAAGCAAATCCGGGATGAGTACACGGCAAACATCGGGGATGCAATCGAGTTCGAGAAACTGAGCTGGGAAAAGAACCTTGATGACATGACCGATGACGAAGTGACCAAAGCCCAGACGAAGAAGAACACCTTCCCCTTTCTCTGGGGTCTGTGGACAGCCAGCTTGACCCGCCTCAAGCTGTGGCGGCTGTTGAAGATTGTAGGCTGGGACAGGGTCATATACTGGGATACGGATTCTTGCAAGTTTGAGGGCGAGAAAGTCCCGGGTGTTGATGAGTACAATGAAGAAATCAAGCGGCAGTGCATCGCCCGAAAGTGCGTTGTCCAGAAAGACAACGGCAAGTGTGTTTATATCGGCGTCGCAGAGGACGAACACCCACAGGCCGATTATGGCTATCAGGAGTTCCGTTTTCTCCATGCGAAGTGTTACGCCGCGCGGAACTGTGACGGCGTTCTAGAAAGCACGATTGCGGGCGTTGGCAAGAATGAGGGCGTCGCCGCCCTCAAGGATGACATTGAGAATCTGAACGACTTTCTTATTATTGAAGACGCGGGCGGGCAAATGCTCACTTACCACGACGCCCCGCCCCGTCTGCGCACCGACTTTGCAAAACCCACCATGTCAGCGTCTTGGATAGTCATGACCCCCCGCCGGTATGAAGTGGGTGGAGTAAACGCAGAGAACATCGACATAGAAAGACTGGGTTAATATGAACGTAAGATACGCATACAGTGACAACAAAGCAGACCGAATATTTTCCCGGGTTTGGTACGTCGTAGACCCGAAGACAAAGAAATGGCTCTACTTCTATATGAAGATAACAAAATATTGATAAAGAAAAGCCCCGCCGGAGCGGGGCTTTGTTATTGTGTCAGGCGGTCGGTTCGTCAGCGGCACTCGCCGGGGTATAGTTGTCGGTACTGTTCCGGTACACAACAACATAGAACGGCGAATCGGGAGTGAAACCCGAACCCATCCGGGCAATGACGCCCGATGCATTATTGACGTTGCCCGTCGTTATCCAGTTAGGCACGGTGACTTCTGTGCCGTCAGCCTTGTACAGATGAAGTTTACCCTTCGTGGTATCGACATTAACGCCCGGCCTGTCTTTGTAAGAAAAGACAGGATAAGGGAAAAGGCCAATAATGCTCCACACGCCCGAATTGAGAGTAGGAACGCCCAGAGCAACGGAACTAGCCGCGTTATCATAGGCACTGGTTTTAAGGGGAATGCGAGTGGCGTCCTGCTTGTCAACATATACCGTTGTAGCGTAGCCGTCAAGGCTGGGAATGTCGGTCTTGTTGGCCTTGTCAGTCTGTAAGCGGGCAATGTCTCCGGCGTGCTCAGTAAGCTCCCCTTCCATAGAGGCGACGCACTGGGTGATAGTCTGGCCGGGGTGCGCCGTATTCCAGTCACCGACGATACCGTCCTGTCGCTTCTGGTCAGCGGCGAACTCCTTTTTGGTCACATGGTCAGCGCTTGCGGCTTTGAGGGCCGTAATTTCGCCGTCCTGTGCCGTGTCTTTGGCGTCGATACGCGCAATGGTTTTCGCGTACTCCTTCGGGTCGATGAGTTCAAGGTGTTCCACTTTGTCATCGACGGCGGCAATGGCCGCGTCAAGAGCGGTATCCTTCGCCTTGAGGTCTGCGATAGACTGGGTATGCCCGTCGGTCGTAGTCTCAAGGGCAGAGATACGGCGCTCATGGTCGGACAGCTCATCAGAGTGCCGGGCCAGCTCCTGCGCGTTTGCCGCGATAAGCTCACCGTTTGCCAGCTCTGCCGCTTTAGCGCGGTTCGTCTCAGCGGTCAGGGCGGTATTAGTGGCGTCGGTCTTGGTATCGAGAGCGTCAAGCCGCCCTTCGGCAGTCGTGGCGCGTCCTTCCAGAGCGTCCAGCCGCCCGTCCTGCTCCACGTCCTTCTGCTGGATGTGGGCGATAGCGTCCGCGTTCTGGGCAATTTTGGCCTCATCTTCGGTCAGGTCTGCCCGGAGTCCGTCGGTAACAGAGGTGAGCCGTTCGATAGCCGTATGGTTATCGGTGACTTCCTTATGCAGAACGGTCAACTGTGCGGCGTGGTCTTTGAGCTGTTCCGCATGTTTTGCCAGCTCCTTGGAGTTGACCGCGATGCTTGCGGCGTTGTCCTGAATGTTCGTGGTGTTCCGGGCGATGTCCTGTGTGTTCTGGGTGATAGTTGCGGCCTGTGCATCGTTGACCGTCTCGATAGCAGAAAGCCGTGCGTCCTGCTCCCGGTCTTTCGCCTGAATGGCAGAGATGTCAGTGTCGTTGGAAGTGATTTGTCGCTGAAGGTCAGCGTCCTTCGCTTCGAGTGCGGCGATGTCCTTCACAGTCTGAGCCTGCCCGGCCTGAAGGTCAGAAATAGCCGCGCCAGCGTTGTCCACGCGCTCTGCGAGAGCATCCACCCGGGCGACAGTGGACGCAACAGAGTTCTTCATCTCTGCGTTATCCTTGTCATACTGGGTGATTTTCTCCCGGAACTCCTTGTTATCAGATGCAAACCCCGTCACCTGCTGGGACAGGTCTTTCACCTGATTTTTGTACTCTTCGACCTGTGCATTATATGCACCGGTCAGCGCCCAGTACCGCACATTCTTGATGTCAATGCCGGGCGGCACGGGACACTTCGAAGTGTAGGACTCACCCTTATAGGTGACAATGGTCAGGGACTCATACGCCCGCTCAATGTCCCACTCAATGGGGTCAGCGAACTTCGGGACGTACCGCGCCCCGACGTACATCGACGGCGCACATCCCGGGGGCGGGGGCGGCGTAGGACGCGGCGGGCGCGGGGGACAACAGGGGTCAGGATGACAGGGGTGGCACTCGCCACCGGGCGCGTAGGGCGCGGGTTCGATGGGAAACGGATGGCAATGCTTGTCGTGTGCCATATTGAAAAGCTCCTTCCTTAGTAATACTTGATAATGAGGTGGCCGTACTCCGGTTCGGTGATGTCCGCACCGGTATCGAAGGTGAGCCACTTCCAGTTTGCAGGGACATAGGCGCAGAAGCGCCCGGAGTCGGTCAGCCCGAACCACACGAAATGCACCATTTCATTGACCATTGCAGGAAGGTTCTTGTCTGCCCACTCAATGAACCGCCCGTCTTCGAAGTCCCCGCTGTTGAGACGGTCGTTAATACAGTGCTGTGCATCGGTCAGGGCTTTCGTAGCCTGATTCAGGGCGGCAATGTTGCCGCTGTTCGAGTCCAGTCCTTTCGAGAGCTGTTCAACAAACGCCTGCAAGCTCTGAATCTGGCCCACCATCCACCTCAAATCATACTGAAAGGGGTCGCCCGGGGTGGCGAACGGGGGATACATATTGCAGTTCATTACTTCTCCTTTCTGCCAATGAGGCTGTCGAGATAGTTGTCAGCGGCAATAGCCTCTTTGGTAAAGCTATTGTTTTCCCACCATGCCCAGATAGCCGCGCCCACGGTCATACCGGTGGAGATGAGCTGTTCAAGCTGTGAATCGTCCACGGGAATGGGGCTGTGTCCGGTGGCACTGAGAATCTGGTTTGCAAGAGCCAGAATCAGCACGGCGGTACGGGTCATAGTAGCAACCTTAATTTTATTCATGCATTCACCCCCTTTCTGAGATACTGAACTTCACGTTCAAGGTCTTCTATTCTGTGGTTTGCAACTTTAAGTTGCTCTTCCAGCACAGGAACTCTCGAAATCAGGGTATTGTGTTCCCTGACTTCCCGTGTAAGTTCGTCTAACTTGGTATCGGTGACGGCCTGAGATTTACTGTTGGCAATGAGCACACCCGTCAAGGTGATAATTCCTGTTATTACGGCGGCTATCACTTCATTCATATTCTAGCACCCCCGTCAATAACAGTCAAGGCAGAAAGCACGGTGGAAGTCATCAGCGATTTTAGCGTAAATATCGAACAGAACAACGGCCCTTTCTGCTTCAATCATCTGTTGGGTAGTCGTGACGCCGATGTTGCCCGACTTGCTGTATTCATGAGTCACGGTGACGGTGGTGTTCTCCTTTCCCGTCTCAAGAGATACGGCGTGTTCGTTGTGCTTGTTGTCCTTCAAAGACTCGTCCCGGGTACGGTCGTCGTACTGGTTTTTCTTGACGCTCCCGCCCTTGGTAGTTCCCTTGTCAGCGTGTTGGTCTTTCGAAATGCTTTCGGCGCGGGTATCGTCAACTGTGCCGTCCGACGCCGCCGAATGGGTATCACCGCGGGTATCGGATGTGGACAAATCACGGGTAGTTTCGAATGCATGGTTTTCGGTGTTCTGGGTCGTGTCTTGGTCAGTGGTCACGCCCTGCGTGAAGTCGGTGTTCTGGGTCGTGTCTTCGTGCTCTGTCCAGTTGGTTTTTTTGGTTTCGTCCGAATGGCCTTTCTCATCGGTGACGGTATGGCTGGCATTGTCCGGCTGATAGGTGGCCTCATTTTCGGCAGACAATTTGTTTTCGGTATCGCTGACGGTGTTTTTGGTCGTGTCGATTGTGTCCGTCATGGTTTCGTCGTGCTTTGTGTCCCGTGTCCCCACGACGCCAGTATGAGAAGTAGTATCAACCTGACTATCGAGAGTGCCTTTAATATCTTCGATAAAGTCCCGGGTCTTCTCCCCCTCTGCCGTCGAAAGGTTGTTGTCGTGATAATGCCCGTCTTCCTTGTTCCACCCGTCATGAACGGTTTTGCTATGCTGGGTGGCGTCGTCTGTTTTCCATCCATCGGCGGCAGTATCTTCATGATAAGCCCCGTCCTCAGTGTTCCACCCGCCTTTTGTGCTGTTGGCAGAAGCGGTATCTGTTGCCCCGCCGTGGCTGTGGGCGTCGCTCTGGGTGCTGGTATCCCGGTCGGTGGTCGTAGTATCGGTGCTTCGTTCGCTCATCTCAGTGTTCCAAATGGGATTATAGGAAAGCTGTGTGGTAGCGTACAATTTTGCCCAGATAGGACAGAGCCGTTTCGACCACCAGTAAAGCTCACCCTTCATATAAAAGGGGTCAGGGTGGTACAACGGGGCGAGTCCATGCAAGTGGCGAATAGTCGAAATCGCTTGCATTTTATCCAGCCCCACGGGCAACACCATGTTTGCAAAAAGGTCAGGGTCATACATCAACAGCGCCTCAAGGTTTGCACCACTGTCCAGCTCATTCACCAGTGTTCCGTAATAAACGGGCATTGTCTTCACTCCCTTCTGTGTCCTGCTTTGGTTCGTTAATTTTGAAAGTAATGTTCAGACCGTACATTTTGTTCACTTCATCAAGGGACTTTTCAAGGCAAATTCTCCACACTTCACGGCGGTTGAATGTCTCAGCGTCTGCGCTTTCGCTTTCGTTGACCACCATTCTTTCCTTCTTGTCGGGCTGGACTTTGATTCCAAGTTCCCGGTAGAAGTCCATAAGAATGGTTCTTCTGAACTCCATGAGTTCGGGAAGTATGAAGTTCTTTGACAAATCACGGTCAAGTTGCATGATGGGCAGTTCATAAGCCCCGCCCTCTCCGGTCTTGCCGTCAAGGGGGCGCTTCAAATCGGCATTGACCACAATAGCAGGCTCACCGTTTGCCAGCCGCTGGAACAGCATTTCAAGGCTTTTCCTCTGCCGGTCGTCCTTTGCAAACGCGCCATAAGCAAACCTAGAGTTCAAGGCGCTCTGCCGAATGGCAACTTCTGCGTGTTGCATCTCAACGGCGTACTTGGTAATAATATCCCAGATACCCCGATAATCGGGGGTGAGCTTGATAACGCCGCACTCAGTACCTATTTCAAGGGGGCGGTTGAACTGAAAGAACTGGGTGGAAATGGTCATTGCGCGGGGCTGATACTGTAAGCCGTACCCCGAAGGATACCCGGGCTGTACCACCATACCATACTTCTTTGTGTTGAACACTACTGCATAGCCCATTCGGAATAGCTGGTACATGAATGCATCATAGTCCCAGCCGATTTGTCCGGGCGCGGCCTCTGGCAGGCCGTCAAACTCGATGATTGAGCGACATCTCTGGAAGAAGGAACGCTCCCAGTAATTGAGTGCGTCGTTGGAAATGCTCTTGATAAATGTTCCACATGGAACACCACCGTCAAAGAATCCATCATAACACTGATACATTATAATCACCTCACTCGATAAATACGCCGCTATCCATAGCGCGGTTGATATATGCTATTTCGTCCGGCATTGCTCCTTCTGGCTGGCAGGAGAATCCACGGGTTTTACAGTATCCAGAAACAGGCGTTGCCACCTTCATAACAGGATACCCATACAGGCCCTGATAGCCTGCATCGTCAATAGGGGGATAATAAAGAAGTGTCAACCGCGCTTCGGTGGGTAACAGCGTCTGTGACGCGCCTGCCGTAAAGCCCACGCTCTGGGTAATCGGGGTGATAGTCTGCCGAAGTCCTTCGGCGGCAGTTGCCGCGCCCTGCATAGCCGCTTGAACGCCGCTTGCCTTGCCGATGAGTCCCGGGGTCAGAATTGCCGCCCCAACACCCCCGCCGAACTCCATTGCACCGCCCACAATGGTGGACGCTCCACCCATTGCCTTTATGGGGTCAATGTTGCTTGCGCCGATTCCATAGGGGCTTGAGATGTTCGTACTTCCCACGAACGCGGTGTAGTCTCCTGCTGTTACTCTCACAGTAACAGAACCGTCTATCAAAGTCAAGCACCACTCAATATCTACGGTCAGAGCGTTGTTACACTGGTCAACCGGAATGCCTACAACGCCGATATTCGGAACGTAAACTTGAATCTGACAGTTCATCCGTTTCCAGTCCTCAGCGGGCCACGGGATGGGAATGGCTGTCGTGACCTTCCTGTTATCCTTCATGGAGACGATACGGCCCGTGACTGCCGTATCAAAGCCGCCCAGAGTAATGGGACTTTGACGTCCTGCCCCGTACCGTTCAAAGTTTATCGGTAGCCAGTAACAGGAACGGATATTTTCAACTGCCGAAGAGCCGAAAACAAACTTGTTCATGAACTCCGGGAGTGCAATCTTCCAGTCAACCATAGCTTTGGTTTCTGCTTCCCATAAAGCGGAAAGGGCTGTTAAAAGGGTGTTCATGGTCGTCTGATTTACGGCATAAGTGGCGAGTCCGCCTTTGCCCACACAGGACAGCATATAAACGCCCGTATCGGGGTCTAAATTGCCGTCCGTAATGTCGAGAGCCACGGTTGAAACCGTCGGGCGTCTTGCGACGTTCTGCCGCGCGTCCTGCAAACGGAACTGCGCACCACTTGCATCACTGTTGAAACCATACTCGATAAACGTCTTGGTTTTGAGTATTGCTTCACGGTAAGTTGCAAGGGGGTCAATACTCAGACTGATTTGCCAGATGTTCGCCCGAAGGGTGGTAATATCGTCTATCCAGTAAAACGACTTGGTTTCTTCACAATGGCAGTAGTTCCATTGCGGCGAAATATTTATGGAATTGATTGTACAGTAGATAACAGGGTGTTCCATGCTGGTGGGTTTCTTAAAGTCACACCGCTCCAAATCCTTCAAAACCCCATAGTCAAAAGCCTTGGTTGAATTAAGTCGCTTCTTCACGTTTCCGAAGTGAAAATGATAACCATGCTCAACACTGGGTTCGGGAACAGCTCCATTGAATGTGCCTGCCATTCTATCACCTCTTTCTATAAAATAAGCCCCGCCCCAGAGGGGGCGGGGCGTTCAGTCGTTACGGGCCGGGGTTCACCGGGTCTGCCATATAATAAAGGATGGCGTTTTCCGTGGGGTCAAGAGTGTAGTTCATCTTCCAGTGATGTTCGATGTTCCAGTACTCGCCCCGTGTGTTAAAGGGAGTCGTCCACACGTTATCTTTGAAGTAGGTCGTCGCCATAGCGCGTTTGTCGTACAGCAGGCCCACCACATAGTCGAGCTGGACGGGCTTGCCCTGCTCTGCCTCTGCGGTGGTCACGTTGAACTGAGCGGGGATAATGTTGATAGCGGAACGATTGTTGATGTTCTGCCAGAAGGTAACACCCTCATAGTTGCCAAAGGACAGATAACCCGGGCCAAAGATAGCGGGGTAAACCCACGCCTTTGCATCGTTAATGAGGGGCTGGTACAGAAGAAGTTTCTGTTCACTCTTGGGAGTGTGCCGGAACAGATGCAAGGTGTTCCCCTTGTCATCGGTGCAAAGGGGCGTCAGGTGGAACAGCTCAGTGGACTCTTCCAGAAGCGCCGTGTCCGTTTCCAGACGACTCACAAAGAAGGAAAGAAACTCCTGCAAATGGGTGGTCAGAAGTTCGTGGGTCGTGTAGGCGGTATTCCGGGCCACGTTGAAAGCCTCAGTAAGGTTAACCTTACTGCCCGGCTTGCCGGTGTTGTAGATAGCGCCCATATAGTTCATGACACACAGGCGGTTTTCCATCTCCTTCCAGCGGGCCACGTCGTTCTGAATCTCGACAGCCATACCCTGCATGAAAGCGGAGAACTCCGACTCAGACTGAAATGCCGTGTTGAGCTGGTCGAGAAAACGGGTGTATGTCTGGTTCAGAGTCTTCTGGTCGCCGTACCACAGTTCAAGCGGATAACGCTTCTTGATTTTGTACATATCAAGGCTGTTACCGTCCACCAGAGTATCGGGGTTCTGCTGGGTGTTAACGAAGTCGGTTTGTTCGAACTCGCCTGCGAAGAAGGCGATTTTTCGCATGAACAGCCCCCAGTCCTGACGACTCACTTCAATGGAAGTGAAGCGGCCCGTGTACGCGCGGCTGTCGATGACAGTGCGGGCCACCATGTTGGAAAGGGCCTGCAACGTCCCTTCTTTGCTGGTCGAAAGACACATCTGACCGACGTTAATGAAAGACGAAGTGTCTACAGCGGTGATAGTCCGCTGGCCCGTGACGTCCTGCAAAACGGCATTGACGATGGTGTAGACGTCCTTCGGACGGAACACGTCAGCCTTTGCAAGGGTGGGCATATTGTTTTTAGATTTTGCCACGGTTTACACCCCCTTCGAGAAGTCCGGCGCGGCGTCCGGTGTTGCGGGCGTGATAGCCGCCCTGATGATGTCATCGACCGACACGGCGTCAGCGGTATTGTCGCTCAGACTCCCCGCCGTGGGGGTCGCCAAAGTGTCCAGCCGCGCAGTGAGTGCGGCGATGCTCTGGGCCATAGCGCCCCAGTCCGGTGCTGACGGGGCGGCAGGCGAACTTGCGGTAGCAGTCACATTTGTTGCAACGTCACCGGGCAAGGGGGGCGCACCCGTCAGCGGCGCGGCCTTGGGAGTCGTGGGGGCGGGCGCGGGGTTGCTACCCAAAAGGGCGGCAATATCGGCCTTGGAATAGCCCGCACGGGCCAGCATAAGAACGTCATCGAGTTTCATTTAATAAGCTCCTTTCCAACGGCTCTTGCCGTTTCTGACATCCACATGAGTGAATGTATGATAGATTCCGATACCCCCAGACGCTCCCAAGAAGCACTCTGCATACTGGGCTACTTTCTCCGGGCTGATACCTTCTATTCGAATGTCAGCCGCTTTACCTTCGCAATGCTGAGACTTCGGAGAGGCGTTTTTGATAGTTCGATTGTACGCTCTGGAACGATACCCGCTGTTAATGTGTACCGGCTTGCCGGTCAGGCGTCGGATGTTCTCTAAGAGGTCAATCAAACGGGGGTCGATAATGACAGTATCACAGGGGTCTTTCCTGCTGTGAAACTCCTTCACTTTGAAGTGAGGGGAGACAGACGTGTTTGCATCCGTCCTATATGAGTACAATTTCAATACAAACACCCCTTTCGGGCGACAATACTATAAAACGGGGGTATGCAAGATAAGAATGCAACTCCACGCCCTTCCGGGGCGCTTATCTTTTGGAGTCCCCCGTACCTTTATAATAGCACTCACTCTTCCTTCATGTCAAGATATTCTCTTATTTTGATAAGGGCCGGAACATCCGCGCACCAAACTTGACCCAAAACAAACATCAAACCGAAGTAAGGATGAGCCAAACGAAAAGTGTTACGCCCGGCCTGTGTGTCGGGGTATACTTCGTGGGACTGATGTGGGGAACTGCAAAGGTAATAGTGTGCATCATCGTATTTGTAACAATACAAATCCCCTACTTTGAACTCCGGTTTCATGCCGCGCAAACTCATCGGATGGACGGCTTCAAGATTGTTGTAACTGAATTTGTTTTCCATTGCCATCTGATAGAACTTTGAATCTTTGTTCTTCATCATGTGCTTCATGAACGCGGTTTGAGCGCGTTTCTCACTGACGCGCTGAGACTTCGGCATACAGAGGAAAACGCCGCTATCTGTGAGCGTCCATTCTTTGCCCGTCCTTGCCATTTTCGCAATCTCATCCACAACACCTAATTCGACCAGCACGGGCGACGTAATATCAAAAGCGTTGGCAAGTAGCCACATTCTCAGCGGGGGTTTACCCTCAAGCTCTCTGTTACCGTTAATGGTGACATAAGCATTCAAAAGAGCGTCGCCCTCTGCCTTGCGTCGCACCACGATTTTCTCCGGGATGAACTCATCATACACGACATCATGAAAGGCAGAGCCATTGAAGCCGCGAATGTTCGCAATGCTGGGAAGGGTCATCCCGATTCCGTATTTCTTGATGCAGTCTTTGGGCTTTCCGTCCTCATACTCATACTGACCGATGGTGTAGGTCACTTTGCCGCTCTTCACAATGTCCACATCAAACCCTTCATTCTTGAGGGGCAAGAAGGGGTTTAATTGTGGGTCAGATGTGATTGCGTCAAACTCTGTGGTAGTGCGGCGCAGATACAGAAATGGCTTGTCGTTCGTCAGCTCATACAACAGTGTGCCGTAGGTTTTGCCCACCTGTCTTTTACCTATTATAATGTTACACCATGCCCCTAACGCAGAAACGGCTGGGATGTTCACCCAGCCGTCTTTTGTATAGAGGTCAAGCGTAACTTCTCTGTTACGCTTTCCCATTGTCACACCTCATGCCGGGTTTTCCAGTCAACCGGGACGGCCTCTGCGACAGCGTTATCAATAACAGCCTGTGCAATTCTTTCCTCATCGGCACTGTCCAGCCACACCCCGACGGCGTCCACCCACTTGTCGGAATTCTTGCTTTTGTTCTGAGGGGGGCTGACGAACGCGCCGTTCTTGCCGTCGATGACCTTCATGTTGTACAGGGCAAGGCCGGGAAGGTTGAGGGTGAATGCTATCACCTTCTCACTGAGGTAGCGACAGCCGCTGACGGTCGCCCCCGTAATGTTCAGCTTGGGGCGGTCATCGGTCTTCTGGGTGTTCTTCTTGTTGAAAGTAGCCATAACATAGTCTCCTTATTACAGTTTCTGGGCGGCGTGAATCACGTCCAGCTTGTCGATGATGGTATACAGCAGTTCGTTTGTCTTGCCCTGCGCAACGAACACCTTCGTCAGAAGGTCAACGATAGCGGCAAGTTTGTTGTTGATGTCCTGCATGGTTATGCACCCCCTTACCCAAAAATCCACCGGCTGAGGAACTGCTTCCCCACGGGGTCTGCGTTTGCGGGGTACAGCGCAGAGGGCTTGAGGTGGTCGTTGTACACGGTGGCGATGAGATGGTTCTGAGCTTTAAGCTCTGCTTCCATCTGGGTCATGCTTTTGTTTTCGTGACAACAGGGATTCCACGCGGGACTGTACGGAAAGCCATGTCTTGCGCCCTCTTCGAACGCCGTGATGGGAACGGGGTCAAAGCGGCCCACACCAGACACGATGTTCGAAAGGTTCTTGTCCTTGTCGTACACCAGCCCGTAAATGTTCTGGGCGGCGTCCTCATAGAACAGGACATAGGACACGTTTGCCGGGACACAGCACCCGGCAGTGCAAGTATCAGGCATTGTCTACCTCTTCTTTCTGGGCGGCGTCCGGCTCTTCGTCGTCCGGTTTCTCGCCCGTCTCTTCCAGCTGGCTATGCAGGTCGTTCCATGCGAAGTCAGCAGGAACGGCGGCGCACATCTCAGAAAGGATGTTCGGATAGTTGACGTCGAGAGCGTCCATCTCAAAGACTTTCGCCCCGGCCTTGCTGGCTACGACTTTGTAGCCGTCCAGCTTGGCGCACTCAGTACAAGTGCGGACATTGTGCGCTTCGATGAAAAGAAGGTCAAAAACCTTCTTGGCCTTGACAGCGGTGAGCAGAACGTACTTGATAGAACATTTCATGAGGTCTTATCTCCTTTGTAGTAGTGGGTGAATGTTCGGTATTTGAAACGCTGTTGTGTTTCATGGTTTTATTATACTCTACTCAAGCCGTTTTGACAACAGTTTTGACCGGCTTATTTTGTAAACATTTCATGAACACCTTGCATCCCTGTTGGTGTACCACGTTGTATACATCAGGCCCGTGTCGAGGAATGGGGGAAAAAATAGTTAAAA
>OIYF01000472.1_pt1 | contig 15893 bp, 15 predicted proteins | sample 1587971 | NCBI WGS metagenome assembly OIYF01 (sample SAMN03283248) | human gut metagenome | biome: human-associated habitat; material: feces | host: Homo sapiens | place: Peru | collected 2012 | reverse complement strand
ATCTGAGGACATAAAATAGTCCATCTATCATCCTTCATTTCTTGTGTGAATGATACTTTTTCAGATTCATATTTATTTTCTAAGTGTACAATATTGTCTTTCTTCTTTACTGTTGCTTTAAGTGATCTAATACGGATTCTGATTGGTCCTAAGTTAGAGGCTTCATCAATCTTAATAAGTGTATAAATCTTACCTCTTGCCTGTAATAATTCAGCCACCTGGTCACTTGTAACTGCATCTAATCCACATCCAAATGATGTTAACTGGATGAGTTCAAGATCTGGCTGAGTTGTTACGAATTCAGCAGCACGATAGAGTCTAGAATGATATGTCCATTGGTCTACTACACGTAAGTCTAAGTTTTCTTTATTTAAATTACATACAGAATCTTCTGTTAATACACAGAAACCTTCACTTGTAATTAAGCTAGCAATACCATGGTTGATTTCTGGATCCACATGATAGGGACGTCCTGCAAGGACAATACCCTTCTTATGGTTTTTATGCATCCATTCCAATGCTTCCTGACCCTTAACTTCAATATCTTTTCTTGCACGTGCTAATTCCTGATAAGCCTTATCAATCGCATTATGCATTTCCTTATCTGAAATATCATATTCAGCTAAAGATTCCTTCATTACCTTAAATAATGTTTTAGGGTTATTTAGAGATAAGAATGGGTTCTTATATTTCACGTTGTGTTCTTCTAAGCTGTCTACATTGTTTCTAATAACTTCTGGATAAGAAGCAACAACTGGACAGTTATAGTTATTACCTGCATCTTCATATTCTTTTCTTTCATATGCTACTGATGGATAGAAGATAAAAGGAATACCTCTTTCAATTAGGTTTTCAATATGTCCATGAGAGATTTTAGCTGGATAACAGGCATTTTCTGATGGAATAGATTCAATACCCTTTTCATAAATCTTCTTAGAAGATCTTGCAGATAAGACGACTCTAAAGCCTAACTGAGTAAAGAATGTATGCCAGAATGGATAGTTCTCATACATATTAAGTACTCTAGGAATACCCACTTCTCCTCTTCTTGCATCATCTTTAGAAAGTGATTTATAACCAAAGATACGACCATATTTATAATCATAAAGGTTAGGTAACTTCTTAGATGTCATTGGAAGGTTAGCACCTCTTTCACATCTATTACCTGAAATATATTCTCTACCATCATTGAATGATGTAATAGTCAACATACAGTTGTTTGTACACTTACCACAGTTTCTAATCTTTGTATCATAAGTGAGTGCTTCTATTTCTTCTAATGAAAGAATAGTAGAAGGTTCATTGTCATCATTTTCAATCGCAATACGGGCCATACCATAAGCACCCATTAATCCTGCGATATCTGGTCTGACTACTTCAATACCTGTTTCTTTTTCAAATGCACGTAGTACTGCTTCGTTATAGAAAGTACCACCCTGTACAACAACATGCTTACCAATATCTTCTTTACTTCTTAATTTAATTACTTTATATAATGCATTCTTAATAACTGAATAAGATAAACCAGCACTGATATCTTCTACAGAAGCACCTTCTTTTTGTGCCTGTTTAACCTTTGAGTTCATGAATACTGTACATCTAGAACCTAAATCAATAGGGTGTTTAGACTTTAATGCAAGTTCTGCGAATTCTTCAATCTTATAACCTAATGATTTTGCGAATGTTTCTAAGAATGAACCACATCCTGCAGAACATGCTTCATTTAATGAAATATTCTGGATGACATTATCTCTAATAGTAATAGCCTTCATATCCTGACCACCAATATCAAGAATAAAGTCTACATCTGGTTCATAAGCTTTTGCGGCAGTATAGTGGGCAATTGTTTCTACTTCACCAATATCTACCTTTAAAGCAGCTTTAATAAGAGCTTCACCATAACCAGTGACACCTGCTTTCGCAATATAACATCCTTCTGGAAGCATCTGATAGATTTCCTTCATCAGACTCATGATCAGCTGTAATGGATTACCTTCATTAGAACTATAGAAAGAATATAAGATAGCACCCTGATCATCAGTCATGATGATCTTAGATGTTGTAGAACCGACATCGATACCTAAGAATACTTTACCTTTATATTTCTTAAGTGTTCTTTTCTTAGTGATATGTGTAAAGTGTCTTTCTCTGAATTCTTTTAATTCTGCTTCATCATTAAATAATGGTTCTAAGACATTTGTAAGTTCTGTAGGAGAGTCTGAAAGACCTTCTAAGTCTTCAATAATCTTAGAGATGCTTAATGGGTTTTCTACTTTTTCTTTCGCATTTAAACATGCCCCCATAGCAACAAATAGCTGTGAGTTCTGTGGGAAGATGATTTCATCTTCAGTTAAACCTAATGTTTCAATAAAACGTTCTCTTAACTGATCCATGAAATAAAGTGGACCACCTAAGAATGCGACATTACCTCTAATAGGCTTACCACAGGCAAGACCTGAAATAGTCTGGTTGACTACTGCCTGGAAAATAGATACGGCAATATCTTCTTTAGATACACCTTCATTGATTAAAGGCTGAATATCTGTTTTCGCAAAGACACCACAACGTGATGCGATAGGATAGATTGTCTTATAGTTTTTCGCATATTCATTTAAGCCAGCTGCATCAGTCTTTAATAAAGTAGCCATCTGGTCAATAAATGCTCCAGTACCTCCTGCACAAGTACCGTTCATACGCTGTTCAAGCTGTCCTTCAAAATAAGTGATCTTGGCATCTTCTCCACCAAGTTCTATAACAACATCAGTTTGTGGAATATATGTTTCTACTGTCTTTGTACACGCAATAACTTCCTGTATAAAAGAAATACCAAGCTTATCTGCAAGAGACAAACCTCCTGAACCAGTCATAACAGGATATAAATCAATATCACCCATCTGGTCCTTTACTTCAATTAATAACTCATAGATTGTTTTTCTAACATCTGAGAAATGTCTTGTGTACTTAGAAAATAAGCATTTATCATTCTCGTCTGTCAAATAGAGTTTTACAGTTGTAGATCCTACATCAATTCCTAAATAATATTTCATATTTCCACATCCTTCTCTCTTTTTGTGTATTATATCGAACCTATATTAAACGAATTTTAAGAAATAATCTAGTTTTTTGCATAATAAAATTATAAAATATAACGATAAATACACAAAATTTCACTATTTGTAAGGCAAAATAGAAAGTTTGTCTAAAGAAATTAAAAAGAGGAAGGAAGAATGAAAATATCATCCTATCTCGTCCTCTTTTGTATGATCTACTATTCAATTATAGAAATAATTCACACTCTTTTTTGATTGAACAAACCTTTTTAATAGCATTTTCTATGACTGCCATTTTCTCTTGATCTAGCTTTCTTGCCTGACTAGGACAAACAGCCACGCAACGCATACATGAGATACATTTATCCTTATCTGTCACTTGTGGGTTTTCTTTACTAATTGCACCTGTAGGACATTTTACTACGCATAAGCCACACTTTGTACATAAGGTATTTGCTTGAGGAATCGTTCCTCCACCTGCTTTCTTATAAGGTCTATGACCTGGAATATTCGGTTTAGTATTAATCTTATGAGATATTTTATCTAGAATCTGATCACCAAATTCTTCTAATTGATGACAATCATTCTCATCCGGTCTTCCTGTCGCAAATTGATGGAAAATAGAATGTTCAGCAATGGCTGATATAGCCCCAATGACATCAAATCCAGCCATATGTGCATAATCTTCCATTTGAACAAGTGTATCTTCATACGCCCTATTTCCATATACCGCAACAATGACACATTTACAATTATGTGCATTGATTTTAGCAAGTCTATCTAATGCGACTTGTGGTGCTAATCCTGCGTAAGTTGGCATAGCAATCACCGCAATATCATTTTCTGTCAATGATATATCTTGATAATTCTTATCTACAACTGAAAGATCTATGTCTTCGACATGTCCCCAATTCTTTGTGATTGATTTTGATACCTTTTCAGTTCCACCTGTTGGACTGAATATAATTCTATACTTATTCATCATATCCTCTAATCCTTTAATAATTTCACTATTCTTTCACTATTTTTACACTATTTTTCACTATTCTTTCACTATTTTTACACTAACTATTCATTATCACACTTTTCTATATCCTCAATATCAGGTATTGTACCTAATTCAAATACATCACTATAATACTCTCCATTGCAACATTGAACAGTTCCAGTAAACCCCTTATCAGATAAAGACTTCATTACACTTTGTACCTGTTTTGCATCATCATCACTCATAGAACCATCAAAATACAACATTAACTCAATATTTGTATCCTTATCACTTATAAACTTATGATAACCTTTGATAAATTCTTTACGTTTATTACATTTTACACTCTGTACATCGTATTTTATTGTGCCAGGAATTGTATTTCTTATATCCTCTAATAAAGTCTCATAATGATATCCTTTTGATACATCAGTCTTTAATGTCTTATTCTTAATATCATATTCAACACCAAATTCATATTTCTCATCTTTCACATAAACAGTTGCATAAAAGACTCCTTCATCATTCGTGCCATAATCAGAACAACATAACTTATCATCAAAGTAACGGCTATACTTCTTATTTATGATTGTTTCTACATATTCTGCGACTTCCTTATCGTTCTTGAATTCCCCTGAATATTTATCTTTTGTACAACCTGGTATAAGTATTACAGAAACAAGCACTAAGACAGTTAATATACGTTTAACCATACCTGCATCCTCCATATTCATATTATAACAGTAGAATATGATGAAGTCGGTAAAATACAATTTTTATAAAGTTTTCATCAATCTAACGCCTTTCTATTTCTGTTACTATATAATATATCTATATAGCGAAAGGAATATAACGATTATGGACTATCTAGACTTTAGTGAAAAAAACGAAGACACAAATCATGAATACTTACTTCTCTTTCAGGAAGACCTTGAAAATGCAGGATTGAAAGATAAAACCATCTACAATCATCTATCTAATGCAGATCTGTTTATCAATGATTTTTTAATTTATAATATGAATGCAACTATGGAGGAAGGTGTCACTATGCTTGGTGACTTCCTTGGAGATTTCTTTATACGTAAATGTATGTGGTCAACTCCTGCAACTGTTAAAACAACTGCTGCAAGTTTAAAGAAATTCTATAAGAGTATGGCAGATCATGGAAAGATAGAGAAAAAAGATTATGATTATGTATGTCGTGATATTAAAGAATCCATGGAATACTGGCAGGAATGTTGTGCAGAATATAATAATCCAGATTTCCTATACTAAACACAAATCCCTAGAAACATAATAAGTTTCTAGGGATGTTTTTAATTATTCATTAAATAATGCATGACCTAATCTCACCATTGTGCTACCTTCTGCAACCGCAATAGGGAAGTCATGTGTCATACCCATTGATAGTTCAGTTAATTGATAGTTAGGATAAGATTCCTGTAATTTAGTTAATAGGTCTTTTGTTGCTTTAAAGTATTGTCTTGTTTCTTCTACTTCAATATTAGGAGCCATCATCATTAATCCTCTAGGATTTAAATGAGGTTTATCTTTTAAGTAGTCCATGACTTCATTCATTTCTTCTTCATTAAAGCCATGTTTAGATTCTTCTTTCGCAATATTAACCTGTAATAAGATATCCATAACGAGATCATGTTTAGCTGCCTGTTTCTCTATTTCATCAATTAATCTATAGTTTGCGACAGAATGAATCATCTGTACCTTATCAATAATATACTTTACTTTATTGGTTTGTAGTGTACCAATAAAATGCCATACACCTTTTCCGTGATAGTCTTCATACTTCTTCAAGAAATCCTGTACCTTGTTTTCACCATAGATCATAACACCACATTCTTCTAGCTTTTCTACTTCTTTTTCATCAATATATTTAGTTGCTGCAACAAGCTTTGCTGGTTTAACAGCTTCTAATAATCTTTTAGTTTCTGCTTCATTTACTCTCATCATTTATAACCACCTCGAAAATATTATAATTCATTTAAGGTAAAAGAAAAAGGCTGATTATCAGCCTGATTAAGGATTTGTGACAAAGAATAGCCCTGCTCATAAAGGAGTATGAATTCTTTTCTACAACAGTCAAATTGTTTAAAGAGACTTTCTTTTTCACGTTTATTTTCATATACCTTCCAATAGCCACAACATTGACACTTCTTATGATGTATAAACCCCCATACATCAGCGAGTGGATAACCCAAAAATAACCCTATTTCGTGTGGATATTGACTCATCTCAAGACGTTTCTCTAGATGAGATAGAATATCATGATCAGGATAATCATATTGTTTCAGAAAGGATTGAATGTCTTTGTTAGTCATTAAGTATTTGAGTGAGGAAGGCAAATATACATAGACTGTATATCTGCCACGAGTATAAAAGAGATTTATTCGTAATCCTTGAAGGTTAAGAATCTGATCATAATATTCTACAAGTTCATGAACATCTGAATATCTATTATCAAGATGAAACATACTACCTAACTTACGCTTGATCAAGGTAGGTGTGCAATGCGTAAGAAGAAGATGTTCAAATTGATGATATCCTAAGGTCATATTAAAGTAACTCTTTGATGGCTTCTACATCTTCATCAGTACCATCATTTTCTACTTTGTAAAGACATGGAACATGATAGTCTTCACTGATCTTATCACCAGCTAAACAATATGCTTCACCATATCCTGTATCACCAGAAGCAATTACACCTTTAATAGATGGATTGTTTTCTAAGAAGTCTGATACTTCATAAGGAACATCTCCAAAGCCATCTGTATAAGTAAATAAGATATAGTCTTCAGAAACCTTTTCTGTACCATCTTCAATATGTAACGCGTCTGTAATACCTAGTTTTCCAATTAATGCTTCTACATTTCCAGTTCTTGATGCATAGACTACTTTCATTGTTGACCTCCTAGTTAGTTCTTACTAACTATCTATAAGTTAGCATATACTAACTATATAATCAAGTGCTTTTGTAAAATAAAAAGACTGTTGAATGTTCAACAGCCTCATATTTGCATCAACAAATAAAGTATACCAATAATAGAAGTAATAGTGATTGGTCTTTTCCCGTGTATTAATTCTTTTTCTTATGCAGAAGATACATAGTTACTACAACTATAGCACAGGCAGTAGATACAGTAAATAGTCCATAATAATAATCAGAATGCTGGTAAAAATTATTAATATATTGAAATAACCACAAATTTATTGCAGATAGTATCATACAACCATAAGTTGTTAAAATAAACAAAAATACTAACTTTAATAATTTCTTTAATGTATTCATTTTATTGTGTCCTCGCAATTCATCAGGATTTTCATTTGATTATTTATTAATTCTTTTTCTTATGCAGAAGATACATAGTTACTACAACTATAGAGCAGGCAGTGTATACAGCAAAGAGATTAAAATACAAGCTATAATCCTGCCATGCATTAAATACATACATAAATATCCATACATTTATTACGTTCAGTATAAAACACCCATAGGTTACTAAAAAGAATAAAAATATTATCTTTAACAATTTCTTCATTTTATTATCTCCTTATAATTCATTAAGATTATGAACAAGTCACAACACCACCATGTTTTTCAGGATACCCTTTATGTCGAGATCTTTTTGTGAGTATTATTCCTGCAGAAGACATACCTCTAGATATACTAATTCCAAATCCAATTGGAACTATAGATGATTTATGACTATATAAGTAACGCACATTGAAATATTTTAATTTTCCACTTACTACTCCCGTTATAGAAAAAGATCCCTTATACAAACACGCATAGTATTGATCACCTTTTATTCTTAAAGGAAATGACCATCCATATGAACCAATAACATCTTGATCACCTTTATTAATTGCTGACTTCGTCCATGTTTTTACACTCGTTGGAGATTTAAATTCTTTATATTTCAATGAAGAAGTAACGGATGAAACTTCCTTAAAAATATGATTATTATCTGCTTCATATGCCATCGCAAAAGCATCATTTCCATAATCTTCAGGTGTCCCATTCCAGTTAAAGCTGACTGTTGCCTTTACAGTAGACAATCCAGTTTTTGAATTATAACTTAATGTATTTTTCTTAACACTGAACTTAATTTTTGAAGATGCTTTTACAGTCATTTCTTCTGTTCCATCATAATTCTTTATCGCATCAATTTGAGAATTTGTATACTTATATCTTTTCAATTCCTCTCTTGATTTACCTTTTAATTCATAAACATGATTTTTAAAACGATCAATATCTTTTCCTGCTTTATTTAACTTCACTGCATTACTATGAGTTTCAGACAGCATGTATCTGGATTTAGTTATATTATATTCGTTTTTTAAAAGAAGATATTGATTAATAACTGTATCATTTGAAGCAGACACTTCAGTATGAGCTAACGATACTGCACAAGCAGCAACTAAAAAAGAAAGCACAATTAATTTTTTCATATCTTAACACTCCGTTTTTTAGCATCAATGTAAACGTTTACTACACTTAAATACTATCATGGCCCCTGTATCTTTGTCAATGACTATATAGTTTTCCTATATATTGTCCAACAAATATATTCATGATACTATTTTCTATGGAGGAAACACTATGCCAAAAAAGAATAATAACTTTTTTAAACTAGAAATGTTATTTCTTAAGATTCTTTCAATAAGAGATTGTTATGGGTATGAGATCACTCATTCCATTAAAGAACTTACAAATGGTAAGATAGATATCAAAGAAGGAAGTATGTATCCTGTTCTTTATAAGTTTGAAGATCTAGGCTATATATCAAGTGAGAAGAAGCTTGTTGGAAAGAGAATGACAAGAATATATTATCATTTGGAGCCATCTGGAAAAGAGTACCTAGAGGGCATATACAAAGAATACAAAGAGATGACAAGTATTATTGATACATTTATGGAGGAAGAGCATGACTTATAATAAAAACGTTAAAAAGTATATTAAACAATGTAAGTATCTATTTGCTTCTTATGGTAAATCTGAAAAAGAATATACAAGTAAACTCATAGATAATATTGATGATGGTTCTCATGATATGACATATGATGAAGTCGTAGAAAGACTTGGTACACCCAAGGAAGTTATTATTAGTTACTATGAGCAGGAAGATATGGACAACCTAATTGAAAAAGCAAAGGTAAGAAGATTATTAAAGAATTTCTTATCAGTTGCGTTAGTTGTATTAATGGTATTCTTATGCTATAAAGCATATATCTACCAAAAGACTTTTGAAGAGGTAAGAGATTCAAAAGGTGGATATTTTGAAGAAACAATTGAAATCAAATAAGGAGAATGAACATGATAAGAAAAATAATCACCATTTTATGTATTTCTTTTCTAGCATTTTCTCACTCTATCTTAAATGCATCTGCTTTTGAAACAAATCCAACTAGAATAGAATTAGAAAATGGGTACTACTTAGAAACTGTTATTACAACAAATTATACACAAGCAAGGTCTTCTATTAGAAATGGCACAAAAACTGCAACTTATAGAGATATCAATGGAAAAGCTCTATGGTCTATTACTGTTAATGGGAAATTCACATATAATGGAAAATCAGCAACATGTACTAGCTCAACATATAGTAAAGCCAATTATTCAACAAGCTGGAAATTGAGTAATGCGAAAGCTTCAAAAAATGGTGCAGCTGCATCTGCAAGCATAACAGCTAAGCAATATCACCAAAATGGATCACTACAAAAAACAATAGATAAAACTGTAAAACTTACTTGTAGTCCTACCGGTTCATTATCTTAAAACAATACAGACTAATGTTTTTATTTGTTTAAAACTTCCACCAATTAAATGTATATCAAAACAAAATAAAGACTGTGAGATCATTTGATTTCACAGTCTTTATTTTGCTAAAGAAATGGGCATCACTTTTAGTGATGCCCACTTTGGTTATGATCTTTCTTCTATATATTTTCTTATATTAGACACGTTCACATATTTCGCATAACTCTTATCATTCGCAACGACAAGAGTAGGCGCCTGCATAACAGAGAATCTCTTTGTGAGGTCTACTTGTTCTTCTGCATCTATTAATTCATAGTCTACATGTTCATCTTCTAATATCTTCTTAATAATACGACAGTTAGGACATGTTTTTGTAGTGAATAAATAAAGCTTTTCATTCTGTATGACAGGTTGTGCCTGTTCTTCTTTGATTTTCTTCATATGTCTGCCACTTAGTACTGAGTGACCCATATCATATGTTTTACGTTCCTTGAATTCCTGCGCTTTACCTTCATTCCAGTTCTTAACTGGTCTATAGTAACCTGTAATACGGCTCCATACTTCTGTTGGTTTACCACATACAGGACATATAGGCTGCTCACCTACAAGATAACCATGATCTTCACAAATAGAGTAAGTAGGTGAAATTGTATAATAAGGAAGTTTATAGTTTTCTGCAATCTTTCTTACAAGTGTTGCAGCACCTTTCCAGTCTGGTAACTTTTCACCTAAGAAGGCATGGAATACAGTACCTGATGTATAAAGAGTCTGTAATTCATCCTGAATATCTAAGGCAGTAAATAAGTCATCTGTATAACCTACTGGTAAATGAGATGAGTTTGTATAGTAAGGTGTATTACCCTCTTTAGTGGCAGTAATGATATCTGGATATTTCTTCTTATCATGCTTCGCAAGACGATAAGATGTAGATTCTGCAGGTGTTGCTTCTAGGTTATATAAGTCACCATATTCTTCCTGATAGATCACTAATCTTTCACGCATATGGTTTAATACATCCTTCGCAAATTCCTGTGCATCTGTATGTGTTAAGTCTTCTTTAAGCCAGTTCGCATTGAGTGTAGCTTCATTCATACCTACTAAGCCAATAGTAGAGAAATGATTCTTAAATGAACCTAAATAACGTTTTGTATAAGGGTAGAGACCTTCTTCTAATAACTTACTAATCACATCTCTTTTTACCTTTAATGATCTTGCCGCAAGATCCATTAAGTGATCCAGTCTTTCATAGAATTCCTGTTCATTATGCGATAAATAAGCAATACGTGGAAGGTTAATAGTAACGACACCCACTGATCCTGTTGATTCACCTGAGCCAAAGAATCCTCCACTCTTTCTTCTTAATTCTCTTAAGTCAAGTCTTAATCGACAACACATTGATCTGACATCACTTGGTTCCATATCTGAATTAATATAATTAGAGAAATAGGGTGTACCAAACTTTGCAGTCATTTCAAATAATAGTTTATTATTTTCTGTTTCAGACCAATCAAAATCCTTTGTGATAGAATAAGTAGGAATAGGGTACTGGAATCCACGACCATTCGCATCACCTTCAATCATCACTTCAATAAAGGCTTTATTGATCATGTCCATTTCTTTCTGACAATCCTTATAACGGAAGTCCATTTCTTTTCCACCAACTATCGCATTCAATTCAGCTAAATCATTTGGTACTGTCCAGTCTAAAGTAATATTAGAGAAAGGCGCCTGTGTTCCCCAGCGTGAAGGTGTATTGACACCATAAATAAATGATTCAATACATTTCTTAACTTGATCATAAGGAAGATTATCTACCTTTACAAATGGTGCTAAATAAGTATCAAAAGAAGAGAAAGCCTGAGCACCTGCCCATTCATTCTGCATAATACCTAAGAAGTTCACCATCTGGTTACATAATGATGCAAGATGTTTAGCTGGTTTAGATGTAATCTTACCTGGAATGCCTCCTAAACCTTCCTGAATCAATTGTTTTAAAGACCATCCTGCACAATAACCTGTCAACATACTTAAATCATGAATATGGAAATCACCATCTCTATGTGCATCCGCAATCTCCTGATCATATATTTCAGATAACCAATAATTTGCAGTAATTGCACCACTGTTACTTAGAATCAACCCACCAACAGAATAAGTGACAGTAGAATTCTCTTTCACTCTCCAGTCAGTCGCATTCACATAACTATTCACTAGATCCTTATAATCAAGAATCGTAGACTTCATATTTCTTACTTTCTCTCTCTGTTTACGATAAAGAATATAAGACTTCGCCACATCACTATAACCTGCCTGTGATAAGATATCCTCTACACTATCCTGGATATCTTCTACTGCAATCTTATGATCCTTGATCTTCTTTTCAAAATCACTTGTGACCTTTAATGCAAGCATATCAATCACACTTGGATGATATTCTTTCTTTAATGAAATAAATGCTTTTTCAATCGCACGGGTTATCTTCTTTAAATCAAACTCTGTAATCTTACCATCTCTTTTAATGACCTGGTACATATTATCATATCCTTTCTTCTATCCCTCTGATTTCACATTCATCAACATATTCTTCTAAAATCTTCTTATAATTCTGGAGTGTTTCTAATGAGCATGCATGTAAACCTTTTTGAATCACATTCTCATTATCTTCAAAGTTTTGAAGATAATAACGCTTAGCACCTTTGATCCATTCTCCAATTAGTCTCATATCATTTTCTGTATGAAATTCTTTAATAATTGTTGTTCTGAATTCATAATCCACATGATTTTCTAATAAATACTGGACTGTTGTTTTAATAGAATCAAGACGATAACCCTCTAAACCAATTGTCTTATTGTATTTCTTAGGCGCATTCTTGATATCTACTGCTACATAATCTACAAGACCTTCTTCTACCAATTCTTTTAACTTATTAGGAAAAGATCCATTTGTATCTAATTTAATAGAGTATCCCATATCCTTGATCACTCTTAAGAAATCCACAATACCAGCCTGTAATAAAGGTTCTCCACCTGTAATACATACACCCTCTAATATATTCTTTCTCTTTTCTAAGAATTCAAGGACATCCTCCTGTTCAATCTCCACCATATTTTCTGGTAAGAAAACTAAATCAGAATTATGACAGAAAGGACATTTAAAATTACATCCTCCAGTAAATAGAGTACATGCCATCTTTCCTGGATAATCTAGAAGAGTGAGTTTTTGAAAACCAAAGATGCGAAAATGATTCTGATAAGCTGGTTCTTCTATTGCTTTCTTGACCAATAGATGCATTGTCTTTTCTAACTGATCCACTTCTTCTAAAGTCAGATCAGATGTTAGATGTGACCACCAGTCTTTTCTCGCAAGATACATTTCCGCAATCACATCTTTCGCTTTAGGTGTTGTTTTAAGCCTCTTAGAACGTTTATCAAGAGTATTCTCTTCTACACGAATATAGCCCGCCTCCTGCAACTTAGATATACTCTTAGTGATTGTTCCTTTATCCACAGAACCACTTGAAGACAATTCCTTCATAGTAATACCAGGATGTTCATGAATCATCATCAGATTCACAACCTGTCCATAACCTATATCATATCTCTTTAATCTATTATCATAATATTTAATAGCCGCACGATACAGTAATGCATTATCACTCATGAAGTTCTCTTTCTTATCCATCTTTCTCACCTCTTTAGTTGACTATCCAACCATATTAAGTCTAGCACCAAAAGAGAGCGTATGCAATTGTTGTGAAAATGTTTGCACATTATCATCTCCTATACATAGTATAAACCAATCAAATAAGTAATGTATTAAAGTTAGATACGATAAAGCCTAAATATAGGAGTTAATAAAATATATTTGATTATATCTTAGCTAAATAGTTCCGTGATATAATTATGAGTAAGGGAGGATATAACTATGTCTCTATCAGAACTATTATCGTTTTATATTAATAAAAAGAAAACGAATATAACACAATTTGCACAATACTTAGAAATAGATCGTTCTACACTACATAAGATCATTAAAGGCCAAAGACCTGCAACAAGTGAAGCATTAGTCAATAAAATGGCACAATATCTATGTTTAAGTCAGGAAGAAACAAAACAGATATTAGAAGCTTATGAAATTGATACAATAGGTGCTTTTATATTCTATCGTCGTAAACATATCCAGGATTTCTTTAAGGAAGCAGATCATGTATTGGATCATCATTATCACATTACTGAACAGGTACAAGATGATCAGACTCTTGTAGATGATGTCTATACAGGAAGAATCAATGTAGAACATATACTCTATACTTTATATTCTTATGAACTAAGAGAAGAAAAACCTCATGTAAGAATCATGGAACAGCCTTATGAGATGTCTATTATATTCGATTCTTTTAATCATATTTCAGCAGAGATGCCTATGACTCATTTATTCTATCTAGATAATTCACAGAAACAGACAAAGAATAATGAATTCTATAACTTAAAGTGTTTAAATAATCTATTACCTGTTATTTTACGTAATAAGAACTATACACCTTATTACTACTACAGTAATGTTTCTATCATGAATGAACATGATATATTCTACCCTAATGTAATGATTACAACACATTATGTGTTTACCTATACAAATGATCATAGTCAGGGAATACTTTATAAACTTCCACAGATTGTGAATGCCTATAAAGAAAAATTTGATGCTTTTGAATATGAATTTTTGACTAATTTATATTTAAAAGATATAATAGATAGATTTAATATTAGATTTGATGAAAATATTGCATATAATGAAGATAAATTATTTAATATTGAATATGTATTAAAATGTGATGAGATAAATATTTCTAATGATATTGTATATCGTTATAGAGAAAATACGTGTGGAGTTATGAATAAAATTTCGACCTGTTCTGATGTTGATAGTGAAAAAATTTTAAGTGAGTTTATTTCATTTGATAAAATGTTAGGGTTAATAAAAGATTATGATATGCAGCTTTATTATAAAATTGCATTATATGCAATGAGGAGAACCAGAATTATTATGAAACAATTGCCACAAAATAATGTTACATTTATTAGAAATAATTTAAAAAAAATGATTAGAAAATATGGATTAATTGCAATTAGAGCAAATTTGAATACTGTTAGCTTGAAGCAAAAAATTAATGTTATGGGACATGTCCTGTTGGAGAGATAAGTATGAAGGTAGGAATTATTACAATAACAGATGGCGCAAATTATGGAAATAGACTTCAAAATTATGCGTTGCAGGAAAGCATAAAAACAATGGGGTATAGTGTTTGCACATTAAAGCAACCTAGTTATAATATTAAGTTTAATTATTTAAAAGAAATAATTAAACATTTAATTAAGAGAGAAACAAATATATATCAGATAAAAAGAAATAATAGATTTAAAAAATTTAATAAAAAATATATATCATTAGGAGATGAACTTAAAGATAAGTGTGATCTTACTAAAATAAATTATAAATATGATTATTTTATTTGCGGAAGCGATCAGGTGTGGAATGTAAGATATGATTTTATATATAAAAATATAAATAATTATTTAGCAAGTTTTGCTAATCCAGAGAAGAGAATAGCATACGCTGCAAGTTTTGGAACTAGTAATGTATCAGAAAAAACAAAATACATCTTTAAACAAGAATTGTCTAAGTTTAAGGCTATAGGTGTAAGAGAAGTAAGCGCAATTAATATTATTAAACAGAACACTGGAAGAGATGACGCAAAAGTGGTTCTTGATCCAACGATGTTGTTAACACGTGATGATTGGATAAAAATAGAAAAAAAACCAAGATATATAGAGAATGAGTCTTTTTTTGTTACGTATTTTTTGGGTGGAAGAAGTGAAAAAATAGATAAATATATAAAAAAATTAGAAATAAAATACAACTGTAAATCCATAAATTTAGATATAGAATTTAAATCTGACAGTCAGATTGAGAACAAAGATTATTTTATAACATCTCCAGATGAATTTATTTGGTTAATACATAATGCGAAGTGTATTCTTACAGACAGTTTTCATGCTACAGTTTTCTCAATTCTAT